>Ga0114999_10008837_pt1 | contig 11151 bp, 9 predicted proteins | sample ArcticOcean_MG_C_3_FD_89820 | JGI IMG/M metagenome (GOLD analysis project Ga0114999, IMG submission 89820) | Marine microbial communities from western Arctic Ocean - ArcticOcean_MG_CB8_126 | ecosystem: Environmental > Aquatic > Marine > Oceanic | place: Arctic Ocean: Canada Basin | collected...
AGAAAAACCTCGCATTTAGCGGGCTCTAGGACGTCCATGAATCTCATCGGACGTTAATGTGGTGGAGGCGGCGGGAATTGAACCTGCAACCCTAAAAACCACGTCAAAAGATAAGGTTAAAATGTCAGTTGCGATACTGGTTCTTTATGAATTCCGCACCTTCCATTTCAGAGGCGACCTTTCTTAGTTCTTTAAATGAGTTGCGTACCTTTTAAAAAAGCTCTATAAAAATTCTGATAGCTGACATTGAAGCCCGACGCTTGTGAACAGTGGCCCCGGGCGCCCGAGTTCAAGAAGGAAGTAGTGATGATCAAGAGCAGAGCCTTAACCGTCGTCGCAGGACTGTGCGGCATCTTGGCGTATACCGCTGGGCCTATAGGAGTCGCGCAGGTCGTGGCAGGTCAAGCTGTCGATGCGAATGGCGCGCCTCAATACATCGTCGATCCGTTCTGGCCCAAACCGCTGCCGAACCAGTGGAGTATGCAGCAGGTTACAGGCATGTATGTCGATCACATGGATCATGTCTGGTTCATTAACCGGGGAAGAGCCACCCTGCCGATCGAACTGGCGGCGGAACTCGGGCCAGGAGCGGCGCTGTGTTGCGTGCGCGGGCCGGAAATAATCGAGCTCGATCAGGAAGGCAATGTCCTGAACGCCTGGGGAGGCCCCGGCTACCATCCGCTGTGGCCGACCTACCTCCAAACTGTCATTCCCGATACAGAGGGCAACGTTTGGATATCCGGCGAGGCGGCTCAGGACAGCATCCTGAAGTTCACTCGCGATGGCGAGTTTCTCTGGGACTTCGGCCGTAGGCCGCCAAGACTCGACACCGATGCTGACCTGCGAACGCGTGACGCGCAGGAAAACAACCAGAAACTCGACGAGATTGTCAACGTAGGACGCTTTCAGCTTGATGAGGTAGACAATGAGATCTACCTCATCGACCAAAAGCGCGTCACGGTATACGACGCCTCGACGGGCGATTTCAAGCGCGGCTGGGGCGGGCACGGAATGCCGTTGAGCGAGATCTCTAACGAGCCGATTTCCAGCTACGAATGGACGGGGGAACCGCCTCCCGAAGAGGAACAGTTCGCGCCGACTCTGCATTTTATTGAGATTTCGAACGACCGGCGTGTGTATGTCGGAGAGCGTGGTCAGAACCGCATTCAGGTGTTCACGACCGAAGGGGAGTGGTTGCAGGACATTTATGTCTCGCCAAACACGCCTGCGCAACGAGGCGGATGTGCTGGACTGCGCGAAACTTCTGCCTCACCGATGCCTGTCGGAACCTTCTACTCCTCTATCTGCGGCAGCATGTACAAGATGATTATTTCCAAAGATCCAGAGCAGAAATATCTGTTCGTCGCAGACGCGCACAATGACGTGGTTTGGGAAGTCGAACGGGAAAGTGGCGAGACGCTCGGCTATTTCGGTGGAAACGGCCGCCTGGCCGGGCAATTTCATTTCGCCAATGCGATCGGTATCGACACGTTTGGAAACATATTTGTTGGTGAAGTTGATACCGCCAAACGCATCCAGAAGTTTGCTCCGGTCCCGACCGGCGTTCGCTAGCCTACGCGCGTTCGACCGTTGTGGACGGAGTTTATCGGCACCGATGGGACGACTGCCGTAATGCTGCTATGGAGGTTTTTCGGACGGTGGCCCGCGGATGAGTGGATCTGTCAATCGCCAATGAGTTTCTGCATCGCACCATTCCGGTGATCCTTCGAGGCAAACATGTCCCACATGGCTGGCGTAGCTCCTTATCGACCCTCGCTCGCGATCAAGGCTTCGCCCGAGAGGTAGTGGAACTAGCCCTTGATCATGCACACGATAACGAGGTGGCTCGTGCCTATGACCGAGGCGAACGATTCACCCAGCGAGTGGAGCTATATAACTGGTGGGGCGAGCAACTTACTGCTGCACAACACGAGGCAAAATAATCACACTATCAGAAGAAACTTACAGTACGTCTTAACTAATTAAAGATAACTAAATTTGTCTAGGAGTTGTAGACTTTGGATAAGGGGGATGCTGCATGAAAATCTGGCTTAGAAATTTGATCGGTCTGGCGGCGATTAGTGCAGGATCTGCCGCCTTACTACTGGCGATTGAGACCGCGACAGCACAATCTTCTTCCTACCAGCATTCGCGTCTAATCGGCACTGAAAACCCTAATTTGAACGGGATCTGGCAAGCTCTCAACACAGCTAACTGGGATATTCGGCCCCATGCTGCGGGACAATCAGTCGTCCCAGAAATTCTCGGCGCCATCGGCGCCATACCGCCCGGCCAGGGGGTTATTGAAGGCAATGAAATCCCCTATCAGCCATGGGCAGCTGCCAAGCAGCGGGAAAATTTTGAAAACCGAATGACACGCCCCACAAGCAGACTCATCAATGAAACCGCAGGCGATCCGGAAGCAAAGTGCTATATGCCAGGCGTACCTCGTGCTACTTATCTGCCCCACCCGTTTCAGATCGTTCAAACTCAGGGTCAGGTCTTTATTGCTTACGAGTTCGCCAACGCAGCCCGAATCATTCACATGAACAGGCAGCCGACAGCCCCAGCACCATCATGGATGGGCTGGTCCATTGGACACTGGGAAGGGAACACATTGGTGGTCGAGGTAACAGATCAGACAGAACTGACCTGGTTCGACCGGGCGGGTAACTTTCACAGCGACGCATTGCGGGTGACAGAGCGTTATACGCCGATCACACCAAATCATCTGCATTATGAGGCGCTGATTGAGGATCCGAATGTATTTACGCATCCGTGGACAATCAGCATGCCGCTGTACCGTCGGATGGAACCGAATGCTCAGCTCCTGGAATTCAAATGTATCGAGTTTGCCGAAATATTCATGTATGAGCATCTTCTCGAGTCTTCAAGCGACTGAGGAGATCGGCGAGCAACGAGGTTTCAAATGAACACTAAAACCATTACATCACGATTCGCGCTTACGAGCGGGTTACTGCTGGGAATGCTGGCCCAGCTCCCAGTCACCGGGCAGGAAACGGACCACTGGACACCGGATCGCACAGCCTGGGGTGATCCCAACCTGCAGGGTGTCTACACGTTCTCTACTCTAACGCCTTTGGAACGACCCGAGACGCTCAGAGATCAAGCAACCTACACTGCGGAGGAGCTGGCCGAGGCCGAACTCCAATCCAAGATCCAACCCACAGTCGAGGAATCGCCTATACAGGGGAACGAGTACAACGCCTTCTGGACATCTAATGAGAAGGGGCGGCTGGTCGCACGCACCTCTCTAATCGTTGATCCCCCCAACGGACGTCTGCCCCCGCTGACGGAACATGGACAACAGATTTATGACGAAAGGACTGCCGAGCTCGCTTCACGACAGGTAGGCGAGGAGCCTTTGATCTACACGCTCTACGATACATGGCTGGACCATCCGACGTATACCCGGTGCCTGGCACGCCCGATGCCACGTGTGAAACAAGGCTATAACCACGGGCTTCAGATCCTGCAAACGCCCGGATATGTGATCATCTACTATGAGAGCATGCACGATACGCGATTCATACCCCTTGACGGGCGTCCGCATATCGACTCGAGCATTCGCCAATGGAATGGGGATGCCCGTGGACACTGGGAAGGAGACACGCTCGTTGTGGACTGGCGAAACTTCACGGATAAACAGGATTTTCGGAGCATAAGTCTACCCCAGGGCAACATGCGCCTCGTGGAGCGGATCACGAAGGTCGACGAAAATACTATCGATTACGAAGTGACCGTGCACGATCCGACGACTTGGACCCAACCGTGGACACTCGTCGCTCCGTGGCGGGCGGACGATCCGAGCTTCCAAAACCCAGAAGATCTTTATGAATTCGCATGCCACGAGGGAAACTACAGAATGATGGAAAACTCACTCAATGGGTCTAAGACTTTGAGAGAGACCTATTCTGTGCCTAAGTAGGCAAAGGAAAATTTAATGCAAAAAAAGTTAGCTACTCTCGTTATGAGCATTGGCTGTATTCTTCTAGCCACAATAGTTCAACCAGTGTGGGCACATCACGCATTTTTGGCAGAATTTGATCCGGCTAAGCCTATCGAATTACAAGGAACCGTCACGAGAATGGAGTGGATCAATCCTCACAGTTGGATCACGATCGATGTAACTCGCTCAGATGGTGTAATCGAAACTTGGGAAATCGAAGCCGGAGCCCCTAATGCGATGTTCAGAAGAGGGTTCACCAGAGACTCTCTGCCAGTGGGAACGCAAATCGTGGTTCGAGGTTACCAGGCCAGAGACGGTGGACGGAGTGCGAACGGCCGGGATATTACGTTACCAGACGGGCAGCGGCTATTTCTCGGCTCATCGCGTCCGGAAGATCCGTGAACGGTATAACTGAGCTGTGATTCTAGTTCTTACTGGGGTAAGAAACCTAGCTTCTCTAGCCAGCCTCAGACAGCAAGAACTGCTGCAGTTTTGCCGCTAATCAATCTGTATTCCCTCTGAGGAACGTGCTATCGAGCTGGTAGAAGAGTTTATCGCTCTAACTGATGGGAAATAGACTTACCTAGAATCGCGATTGCACGATCCACGTATCGGCGTGGATCGTGCTCGCGGCGAAACCTGCTTCTACTGTCTTGTCTCTTTTATCTTGAGCCACTAGTGCGGCTATCAGGCCGTGCAGTGACCAAACGTTGTGCGGATGATCTTCAAGCTCCTCTCTATAGGTTTTTTCGGCTTCCATATAGCGTCCAGCTTCCATCAGAGCAGCACCTAACCAATGGCGGGCAGCAAACGGCAGCGGTTCAGGCTCGTCGTACTCAATCTGATCCTCGACATCGACTGCAATTAGTAACGTTTCGATCGCCGAACCCAGATCTCCCTGTGTCCGTTTCAACTCTCCTGCGAGAATATTTGCAACAGTACCAACAACCAAACTACCGCGATGGAAACGAAACCTCGATTCAGTTACACGAGCAGTTTCGGATAAATCGTCCGCAATCGTAGCAGCGGAGTCAATGTCACCCGCCCTTAATTGTGAATAACCATAAGCGAAATCCCATAGCGCACTCGACACGTCGAGAGGAATATTATCGACCCTACTTCGCGCCGTAGGGCGATTCAACGCAGACACCTCATCGAAACGCCCGAAACGAATGAGAGTCAAAGCATGGTACATGGAATTGCCGGTTAGCTTTGCGTAGTCCTTCCCCGCCTGGATAGCTGCCGCACCCTGCCCCCCATAAGACGCGGCAAACAACAGCATCGTTAAATTATGGGTCGGATAGATCGCCACGCCTTCACCGATCGCAGCCTTCTGATCCGAGTGCCACGCAACTGTATTGGCACGCACCGAATCGTTCCATCGCCCGACCTCATTCCATGTATGCGATGGCATATGGTTGATGTGACTAGCGCCCGGGATTGCACTACTAATATATTCAGCGCACGGCTCAGCCAGGTCCGGACGCACGGTCGATTCGGTTGCATGGATAAATAAATGGCAAAGCCCAGGATGGCGGATATCCAGCGTAAGACCGTCCTGTAGAACAGCATGAAGGCGAATGACATCAGGATCGTCCATTTCCCTAAGACCACGTCGGGGCTCCAGTAGAAAGATTGCCGAGGCATAGATCGCAATGACGTTAAGGTCGTCCGGGTATTTCTCATATACCACCCGCATCGCATCAGCGAACAACTGATCGAGTTCCGGTTTCATTGTTGGCATGTAATCATCTGGGTAGCGCAGTAAGCTCGCTGCAATTAAATCTTGCTCCATCTGAGTACCATTACCATCGATTAATTCCGCCGCGCGTTGAATCGCAGTGAACGCATATGGCGCCTTCTCGATAGAAATCGCACCGTTCAGAAAGGAACCGAGCGCGTAAGCTTCACCCCAGTAACACATCGCGCAACCGGGATCCGCACGCTGCGCTTCACGGAAACTTCGAGCAGCTTCATTAACACCATATGCATAACGTAGCTGTAAGCCTTGGTCGAAGTACGACTGAGCTATTTCACTATCGGTTGTGATTTCCCATGACAACGGCCCTGTTGCTTTCGACAGGAGATCGATCGGTTGTAAAAAGCTCGGAATAGAACGATCACCTACATTGGCATTCGATTGAAGATTAGTCGGCGCGCAACCCGTAGCAGAAAGAGCTGTAGCGAAAACTATTAGCCAAATTTTCATTAAGTATTTTTCTCCAAAACAACCTAAAAAACCGTGAGCAGCAACAACTACGTACCCCACTGACTCATCGGGAACTCGTGTCTATATTGGGTCTCTCTGGATCCTCTCGAATCAAAAAATGGAGGCTATTCCCGGTATCACAATAGTTATATAATTCATTGTTTTTTATAGGATTTATAACGCCTATAAGCAAGACCTACCCCAATAGTTACCCCTATATATGCCCCCATATGCCCCCAGATGTCAATGGATTTCTCTAATCTATGTTGAACGCTAAACCTAAGAAAAAGCCCGCAGTTAGCGGGCTTTAGGACGTCCATGAATCTCATTGGACGTTAATGTGGTGGAGGAGGGGGGAATTTAACCTGTAACCCTAAAAACCACGTCAAAAGACAAGGTTATAATTTTCAGTTGCGATACTGGTTCTTTATGAATTCCGCACCTTTCTCTGCAATCATTACTGTCGGTGCATTGGTGTTGCCGGAGGTAATTGTCGGCATGATGGACGCATCCACGACGCGCAAACCATTTACGCCATGTACGCGTAAATGATCATCCACTACCGCCATTGGGTCTTTGCCCATCTTACAAGTGCCCACAGGGTGGAAGATTGTAGTGCCCAAATCACCAGCGGCGTGGGCCAGCTCCTCATCCGTGCTCAAATGCGCGCCAGGTTTAAGCTCCTGGGGTGCAAAAGGCGCGAGTGCCGGTGCCGCCATAATTTCTCTGGTAAATTTCAAACCAGCAACAGCGACGGCTCGATCTTCTTCAGTAGATAGATAGTTGGGTTGTATTAATGGTGCGCTGTTTGGATCCTGGTCACGCAAAGTAACTTGACCGCGGCTCGTCGGACGCACGTTGCACACCGAGGGCGTAATGGCATTGTATCGATGCAATGGGGCGCCAAATTTGTCCAAAGACAACGGCTGCACATGCCATTCGATATTTGCCGTAGGTTGGTTGGAATCGCTTTTTGCAAAAGCGCCCAGTTGTGACGGTGGCATTGTCAATGGACCGGTTTTACGTAGGAAGTACTCTAAGCCCATTAGGGCCATGCCCCAGGGCGTGCGTGCCCGTTGATTCAGGGTAACAGTGTTATCGACCGAGTAAATCGTGCGGATTTGCAGATGATCCTGAAGGTTTTCGCCGACACCGGGCAGTTCAATAAAGGGCTGAATACCGTGTTTATATAGAGTCTCAGAGGTACCGATTCCAGACAGTTGTAACAGCTGTGGTGACGCGATGGCGCCTGCAGCTAAGATCACTTCGCTAACTGCTTCAAATAATTGCTCATGGCCTCCCTGTCGGACCACAACACCAGTGGCGGTGGGTTTTATTGCGTTATCGTCGAAGCAAATCTTGCGCACGGTAGCTTCAGTCAAGATCGTCAGATTTGAGCGAGCCTTAACGGGATCCAAAAATGCTCGAACCGCACTCCAGCGTTTGCCGTTGCGTTGGTTCATTTGGAAATAGGCATTGCCGAAATTGTCGCCACGGTTGAATTCGTCGATCTTGGGTATACCACACTCTTCGGCAGCATCGCGCCAAGCATCTAAAATCTCCCAGTTAACTCGCCGCTCTTCAACGCGCAGCTCACCGTTAACGCCGTGAAAGTCATCTGCACCGTGTTGATAGCTTTCTGAACGACGGAATACAGGCAGTACGTCTTGCCAACCCCAGCCGCGGTTTCCAAGATCGGCCCAATGGTCGTAGTCAGACTGTTGACCGCGCATGTAGATCATGGCGTTAATGGATGAACAACCGCCTAAAACTTTTCCTCTTGCATAGCCTATGCTACGGCCGTTCAAGCCTGTTTCGGCTTCTGTCTCAAAGCACCAATCTGTGCGCGGATTGCCTATGGTGTAGATATAACCGACAGGGATATCGATCCAAAAGTAATTATCCTTTTTTCCTGCTTCAAGGAGTAAGACCCGCTTGCTAGGGTCTTGGGATAAACGGTTGGCAAGTACACAGCCGGCAGTCCCAGCACCAACGATGATATAGTCAAACCGGCGGTTGGAGGAATCTGTCATGGCAGACCTTTTTTGAACTTCCGGCCCCTGCCTCCAGAATCTGGAAAGCAACGTTAATTGATTGTATTTGCTGATAGATCAGTAGGCGCTCACGGACAAAATTTCAGTGCTTTTCTCAACCGTGCATGTCTGAATCCTGCGATATCCCCGAAGAGGTTAGGGTGGGACGTTATCTCTCAGCTAAAAGTGAAGCTTCATCACTCGCGATTATGAGAGTGCCCTCGACGTTAACGGCCCAGAAAATCACGACTCTGGGCTACAAAATATCGAAGGCTGTGTCCTGTTAGTTGGCCGACATTGTTCTGGAGTGATACGTCTTGCTGAAATCGTTACGCGCGTTAGTCACTGTGAACGTGCCATCTTCCATAGCCGTAAGCTTGAACCAGTACGCGGTCCCGTTGTGCGGTGGAGCATCCGGCCAAGTATCGCGTGCCCCCGGCAGCGGTGCGATTGGCATAGCGCCGATCTCTTGGTCAAAGGTATTCGCGATGAATATGCCCGGAACCGTGTAATCCTGACCGCTCAGGAGTGAAAAGTGTGACATCCAGACATCTTCGAGACCTGGCGAGTTCAGAATGACGCTCATCGACTCAGGCTGTCCGCCCTTGCGAGTGCCGTTGTTGATGAGTGACACGCGCGGTGCAATCGCATTAACGAGCTGTGGCGTGTTCGATCCTACCGGAGAGGCGGGTCCTTGCCCGTGATGTCCAACAAACAGGACATCGACCGTACCAAGGTGATTTTCTGGGCACATTAATGCGCCCTCAACGTCCCAGGTAATGTCACCAGGGTGTAGGGCGGTAAAATTGCCGAACCTGATATGGCTGCCCACAGACTGTGCATTCTCACCATTATCGGGTCCCTGAGGCTCAAAGCTTGAGCAGTAGGAATTCTGGCCTCCGCCACCTGCTAGGTCGGACTCAAGGACATCGCCGGCTGCGGTTACGATCGTCCATTCCAGGCCATCAATCGAGATGGTGTCGCCTGGATCGACGATGGTTCGTGACGCCTCGGCGACAAGCCCTGGATAGACGTCAGCTAGGAAAGCTAACGTGTTTGGATGGCCCTGTACCGACGGACCGGCATCGTAGTACGCTCTAATTGGAATATTTTTTGCAAGTTCAGCCATGCCTCCGAAGTGATCGCCGTGCCAATGTGTGGTTATCAAGTGATCAATCTGCGTCAACCCAGCATCCTTGGTCGCATCCAAGATGCGTCCCGCATCGCGGGCGGCGTTGGCGCCACCGTTGCCCGTGTCGATGAGCAGAGATTCACCGGTTGGGCCTACAAAGAGGGTTGCGTTACCGCCTTCGACATCGACAACGTAAACCTGAAGAGATCGTGTTTGAGATTGGGCTGCCGAGATACTGCCGGCAAGGGCCACAACGAAGACAACAAACATAGCTACTGAGCGCATAAGAATATCCTTGGATAGGAAGACGGTTTAACGAGTGCTGTAAAGCTATGATCATTCACAGTTAGTGTCAAGCGTACCGCGACTTCGTCACGTCGTATCCAGCTTGTTGTGAGCTGTAGGAATGCATTCGATCCAGTTGTGAGATCGCCTACGATCGGATCGAGACTGTAGCGTCAGAGCGTTCTTCTGAGAAAACCAGCGTTGCACAGGAGAAGAAACTGCAGCAATTATTGCTGCCTGAGACGGGCTATAGAGCTTACGTGTTGCTGAGTTTGTATGCCTTTTTAAAAAGCTTAAAGAAGCATCCTAGAGCACCTCGTCGATTAACGCCTGCAGCTCTGCGGCCGAGAGGTCCCCTTGCGCCAGTGGCTGACCGAGGTCGAAGTGACGCGCGATCTCGAGTGGACCTACGATGATGCCGTCGAATCCTGCGTCGTCGACGAGCAATTGTGCCACCTTGAGTGCCTCTGTATCGTCGCCGGCAAGTGGAATCGCAATTCGTGCTGGCTGTCGATTTGGCTGATTGGCAAGCGATGCGGCAGGTATGCAGTTGAAGGCTCTCACAACTCGCGCACCTGGAAAGAATGACGCAGTTGCAACGCCGGTGCCTTGCTGCAGCACAAGGTTCGCGATCGCGCCATCGCGTCGTGCGATGGGATTGCTCGTATCGAGAACAACTTTACCAGCGAGCGATGCACTTAGCTCAGCTCCAACCTGGGGTATTGCCGAGTACGGTATAGAGATGAGCACAACTTCGCCAAAGTCCGCAGCCTCCGCGGGTGTGCCCGCGTGTGCCCGCATCCCAAGCTCGTCAGCAAGTCCCTGAAGCTCCTCGGGGTGTCGCGAGGAGACGAAGACCTCATGGCCAGCATCGATCCAATGCCGCGCAAGCGCGCTGCCGATCTTGCCCGTGCCGATAATGCCGATCTTGAGCGACTGAGATTGCGCGTAGTTCTGCGTGCCGGAAAATAGCGCAATCACCAAAAACGTAGCTATGGCTGCGAGCCTTGATGTTCGTCTAATCATAAACTGCTTCCCACTAGTATGTTTTTGTTTGGCGCCGATTCTCGAGATAGTACTAATCTCGGCTGCGCATTGCTATCGTGAGGGACAATGCTCTCAAGCCTCCTGTCACTGCCTAACAACACTCAAAATGACCAAGGCATCTACATTTACTCCACCCAGGGTATTTTACCGGGACCCATACCCTTGAACAGGAACTTTTGAATGCGCTTCCCTTCATATGTCTCGGTGATATATAGATCGCCATTCGAGTCCGCGGCGATGTTATGTGCTCCATAGAACTGCCCCGCCCATCGGCCCGCTTGCCCGAATGCACTGACAACTTCGAGTGTATCGCGTATCAGTACCCGTACCTCCTGGTTCGTTCCATCAGGGACCAGTAGATAGGTTTGTGCAGCGTCATTCGAGAAGGCGATGTCCCAGACGGAACCGCTTCCGAGAGTTTCTTTCGCCAGAAAAGCTTCCTTCACGAAGGCCCCGTCCTTTCTAAACACCTGAA
>Ga0114999_10008840_pt1 | contig 11150 bp, 9 predicted proteins | sample ArcticOcean_MG_C_3_FD_89820 | JGI IMG/M metagenome (GOLD analysis project Ga0114999, IMG submission 89820) | Marine microbial communities from western Arctic Ocean - ArcticOcean_MG_CB8_126 | ecosystem: Environmental > Aquatic > Marine > Oceanic | place: Arctic Ocean: Canada Basin | collected...
AATTACATGTGGCCTAATTTATTTTTGTAAAACGGTTTTGTTATAATTTTCAATAATAGAGACTGGTCTTAGCTGATTTATTTGGCAGTAGCTTTAGGGAGTTTATAATGAAAGTGAATTTACCATTGGTTGTTGCGGCTGCTTTTTTGTTAGCTGCTTGTGCTACTCCATCTGACGATGGCGCAAACTCAGGAAGCGGAGGTAAAACTGCAGTAGCCTCTACCTCGAGTGCGAGTGCGCCGGTAACGGCTAAGACTATAGCACCGACGATAACAGCAAAATCATCCCCAACAGGAGCAAAGCCTGGATCTCAACTGGATTTAGAGATTACTATTGGGGATCGTGTACTTTTCGGTTATGATAAATCGACACTAACTTCCTCTGCACTTACACAGATTGAAAGGTGGGGTGCATGGCTTATTACGTACCCACAAAACAAATTAATTATTGAAGGCCATGCTGATGAACGTGGCACTCGTGAATATAATCTAGCTTTGGGCGAGCGAAGGGCAAATGCCGCGAGTGAATACCTTATCTCTCTTGGTATAAACCCTAATAGATTGAGAACCATTAGTTTTGGTAAGGAACGTCCGGCTATTCCTGGTTCAAATAAAAATGCTTATGAGCAAAATAGGCGTGCTGTTGCTGTTCTTGATACTAAGTAGTTAATGTATTTAATATTAGCTGTACAAACTTCTGTATCGGAGTGCATTTTTTTTAGTAGTTTCGGAAATTTGTCGGTATAACAGATATTCTCATCTGATCAGTCATAGGGGTATATGTTTTTGTCCGTCATATTTTTGCCGGAATTACAGGCCAGTGTGATAACCTATGATTGGTGAGTATCTTAGCGTTGTGGGTATTCGGAATCTAAGTTGAACTATCTAAGGGTGGTGCCATGAATGCACCTTGTTTAAGGAACATTAATAAAAAAAGCCCCTATTTTTTAGGATTGGCAACGTTCATTAGTGTTAACTTATTATTGCTAACTATTGATCTATCTCCTGTTTTTGCCCAATCCAGCAATATACAACCTGTTTTGGAAACGCTTAAACGCTTTGAAAGTCAGTTACAGACACTTGAACGCACTGTTTATAGAAATTCACCACCTCCTAAGCAGAGCAGTGGGGAACCTTCCTTAGCAGTTTCTAAGGCTCCTCCACCTGCCGTATCGCAGCTACAACTCAAATCGAGCGAGTTAGAGGAGCAGATTCGAGGTATAACAGGACAGATTGAAGAATTTGGCTTTAAGATAACCCAAATAAAAGATCGTTTAGATAGGTTGGTTGCGGACGTAGATTTTCGTTTGCGCACTTTAGAGACTGCGAATATTAAGATAAAATCAGAAACGAGTGATGGAATAGAACAGCAAAATAAAATTGCTAGTACCTCACAAACTCTTATTACTCCTGGTGTAAAGGAAGTTAAAAGTTTTAAAGATACGGACAACATGGGAACTTTAGGAACACTCACTGAAAGCCAGATTGAGGCTGCGAGAGTCAAACAACAACTAATTGTTGATGGTACAATTAACCAAAAAAATGTTAGTAAAACTGTAACATCGGTGCTTCCCGTGGGTTCCCTACAGGACAGATATAAGTATGCCTTTAACTTCCTAAAAAGAAGAGATTTTGAGGGGGGAGAGAAAGCATTAAAAGCTTTTGTCGAAGCTTATCCGGGAAATAAGTTATCAGGTAATGCCCAATATTGGCTTGGAGAAACCCACTACGTAAGAAAAAATTATGCTGCGGCGGCGAGTGTTTTTGCGGAAGGTTTTAAGAGATATCCTAAAAGTAATAAAGCACCTGATAATTTACTCAAACTAGGGATGTCACTTTCAGCTCTAGATCGTATTGAGGATGCATGCATTACTTTCAACAAACTAGATAAAGAATATCCAAATTCTAAGGCCGCAATAAAACAGCGTTATAAAAAAGAGCTTATTCGTCTGAATTGTGAGTAATACCGAAGACAAATGTGTTTACTAAAATAATTCTGATTTAGATAGCTGAACAATTTAATGCCGGAATCCGAAAATACATATACAACCGAGGAGTTTATAGAACGGATGGCTAGTTTTGAGCCATTTGAAACTAACCCTAGGATTGCTGTCGCTGTATCTGGAGGCGGGGATAGTATGAGTCTGGCTCTATTAGCATTACAATGGACAAAGAGCTGCGGTGGTTCAATGGTGGCAGTTACTGTGGACCATGGTTTAAGAAATGAATCTGCAAGTGAAGCTTTGCAGGTTAAAAACTGGCTGTGTCATTATAGTATACCTCACATTACCCTTAAATGGAGAGGACCATATCCCTCTAATGGTTTGCAAGCTGCTGCCCGTAAAGCACGTTACCAATTAATGATGGATTATTGCGGTCAAAATGCAATCTTACACCTGCTAATAGGCCATCATAGAGAAGACCAAGCTGAAACAGTAATGATTCGCCATGAAAGTAACAGTGGACCTCATGGTCTGGCGGCGATGGCGTCTGTAAGAGAATTGTCGAAAATACGACTATTACGTCCTTTACTAGAGGTCTCTCAGTCTCGACTGATCAACACACTTACTAATATTGGTCAAAGCTGGATCAAAGACCCTAGTAATAAAGATATTAAAATGGCACGAGCCCGTTTGCGGTTAAAGGGGGGCATATTAACGCATGAAGAGGCAATAAAAACAGCCCATGTACAAGCAAAAGAACGTATAAATGACGAGAATGCTACTTCATGTCTATCCGCTCGAGCTTTACGGTTTCATCCAGAGGGATTTATTACGCTATATCGCAATGCTTTGAGAAGTGAAGATAATGAAGTTGTTGAACGATTATTATCTAGAACAATTATGGCTGTTGCTGGAAGGAAATACCCGCCTCGTAGCATGAAAACCCGGCGTTTACAGAGCCTTATAACAAGTAACAATAGTTTTAAGGGTTATACATTAGGTGGGTGTAGGTTATTAACGAAGAAAGACCTAATTTATATATGTAGAGAGGAATCCGGAGTTGGTCCTCCTGTTAAACTAACTGAAGGGGTTAGTTTGCTTTGGGATAACCGATTTTTGGTATTATTGAAAAAAAACTTTGACCTCGAGTTAAAGTTAGGCCCTCTCACTGCTTTAGGGTGGAATAAACTGATCAATTTAGATAAAAAACTAAAAAGAAATATTATTCCTTATGAAGTACGGACTGTACTCCCAGCTATTTGGGTGGATGATGATTTAATAGCTGTTCCCCATATTGGATACTATAGTCCTGATATAATTGGTTTATCTTCTGAGTTGGAAATGAAATGGATGCCTCCAGTGGCTGTGGGGCCGGCATGGTTTGGTTTGGCTAAATTTTAAGGTTTACTTGCAACCACTTTAATAAATTTCATTGTTTATCTAACATTCGATACCTATTTAAATATAATAGAATTAAATTATTTGTGTATTGCGCAGAGACATTCGTATGGTTAGCGTAGGCCTCTTAGGCTATTTTGCTTGGATTAATGGAGTGGAATTTTGAATAAAATTAGTAAAAATTTAGTCCTATGGGTTATAATCGCATTGCTAGTTGTAGGACTTTTTAACTTATTTCAAGGCTCGAGTCAGAATGGAACTGATCAGCAGTTGGCTTTTTCTGATTTTATTTCCCAAGTTGAAAACGGTCAGGTATCTGAAGTTACTATTCAGGGTAATGATATTACAGGGACGCTTAAAAACCACTCACCTTTTTCAACTTATGCACCTGACGACCCTCAGTTAGTGCAAAGATTAAATGATCAAGGGGTGCGTATCAGTGCAGCTCCTGTGGAATCTATGAATCCTATTCTTGGTCATCTGTTAACTTGGTTGCCATTTATAGTGATTGTTGGAGTATGGATAATATTTATGCGACAAATGCAGGGTGGTGGCGGTCGTGGTGCTATGGGTTTTGGAAAATCACGTGCTAAACTCTTAACTGAACATTCAGGTCGTCTTACATTTGAAGATGTTGCAGGTGTTGAAGAGGCTAAGCAGGAAGTCGAGGAGGTTGTTGAGTTTCTGAGAGATCCCCAGAAATACCAAAAGCTTGGCGGTAAAATACCTAAAGGAGTACTTCTAGTAGGGCCTCCAGGTACAGGTAAAACCCTTTTAGCTCGTGCTATAGCTGGTGAAGCTAATGTACCCTTCTTTACAATATCAGGCTCTGATTTTGTAGAAATGTTTGTTGGTGTTGGTGCTAGTCGAGTACGTGACATGTTTGAACAGGGAAAGAAAAATGCACCATGTATTATATTTGTTGATGAACTTGATGCTGTAGGCCGACACCGCGGTGCCGGCCTTGGTGGAGGAAATGACGAACGTGAGCAAACTCTCAATCAACTGCTTGTGGAAATGGATGGTTTTGAGAGTACCGAGGGAGTAATTCTGGTTGCTGCAACTAATCGCCCAGATGTTCTTGATCCTGCGCTTCTTCGCCCTGGTAGATTTGACCGTCAGGTTGTTGTTCCTAATCCAGATATAGTTGGTCGTGAGAAAATTCTTAAAGTTCATATGCGCAAGGTGCCGCTAGCTCCAGATGTTGAACCTAGAGTTATAGCCCGAGGAACGCCTGGTTTTTCTGGGGCTGATTTGGCTAATTTAGTAAATGAAGCGGCTTTACTAGCTGCTCGCAAAGGCCGTCGTATGGTGACTATGAATGAATTCGAAGAAGCCAGGGATAAGGTTATGATGGGTGCAGAACGTCGTTCAATGGTGATGAGTGAAGATGAAAAACGAAACACTGCTTATCATGAGGCGGGTCATGCGCTTGTTGGTTTACATGTTGAGGGATGTGATCCTCTGCATAAAGTGACAATTATCCCAAGGGGTAGGGCTTTGGGTGTTACAATGTCTCTACCAGAACGTGACCGTTATTCCTATTCAATGTATGAGTTGAAAGCGAGAATTTCTATGATGTTTGGTGGGCGCATTGCTGAAGAGCTCATTTTTGGCAAGGATAAGGTAACGACGGGTGCTTCTAATGACATTAAAGAAGCGACTAATTTAGCGAGAAGTATGATAACTGAATATGGTTTTAGTGATAAGCTGGGGCCTTTGCGCTATGAGGATAATCAGGAAGAAGTGTTTTTAGGCCATTCTGTTTCGCAACATAAGAATGTTTCAGAAGCTACTGCCAAAGTGATCGATGAGGAAATACGAAAGCTAGTAGAAGATGGTGAGGCCGAAGCTCGACAAGTGCTTGAGGATAATATAGATGAACTTCATATTGTTGGTAAGGCATTGTTAGAGTATGAAACTCTATCTGGTGAAGAGGTTCGACATTTACTTGCTGGAGGCAAGGTTGACCGGCCAGATCCTGATGACGATGGATATGGTGATCATGCTCGTTCGTCTGTACCATCCAGTGGTGCTGTAAGTAAAAAGGATCAACCCGCTAGTGGTTTTGAACCTGAACCACAACCACAGGGTTGATATCTCGTGCAATATTAGTTGGCTTAGCAAACTAATTAGTGATTTCTGCCATCCTCGACTCTATGTTTTTATTTAATGTCTTTGCCTAGAGAAATAATATGTGTTCGGCCAATTGGTTTTCTTAATGGTTCAATTGCACAAAATATGTCGGATAGTGGAATGGCAGTTCTGCTGGCTGGAGGGCCAACAGCATTTTTATATGTTGAGCTAATTTTTCGTGAAGAAAATGGTTTATTTACGAAATCAATTTGTTCAATTAAGGACTTAAAAAATAAAACCATTAATTTATCTGATGTAAATTTGTATTTAGTTTTTGATGTTTTAGAAAATATTTCTCAGCCGAAGCAGTTATGTTTAGGCTCTAAACTAAAACGATTTGAAGATAAACCTATAGTAATGGGGGTTATTAATGTAACCCCCGATAGTTTTTCGGATTCAGCCATTTCATACAATACAGAATCTGCAATTTCTTGCGCCCTTGAATTATATAAATCGGGAGCGGATATAATTGATGTGGGAGGTGAATCCACAAGGCCAGGAGCTAGTTCTGTTACAGTTGAGGAAGAGATTCAACGTGTCTTACCTGTAGTTGATGCACTTGTGGAAGCAGGAATACCAGTCTCGATAGATACTAGAAATTCTAAAGTAATGAATAGAGCTATAGCTGCGGGTGTAAGTCTCGTAAATGATGTATCTGCATTTACTCACGACCCCAACTCTCTTGCAGTCATCGCAGATAGTGATGTGGGTGTAATTGTAATGCATATGCAAGGGACCCCAGAAACCATGCAAATAGCGCCGCAATACAATAATGGTGTGGTTATAGATATTTACGACTATCTTTCTAATAGAATTACTGCATGCATGGAATTTGGCGTCACTCGTGATAGGATATGTGTAGATCCAGGTATAGGCTTTGGTAAAACTTTAGCGCATAATATGGAATTAATTTCAAATCTTGCAGTTTTTCACGGTCTTGGTTGTGCTTTAAGTATAGGACTTTCTCGTAAGAGTTTTGTACAAGCTATAGTTGGTGAGACATCGCCTAAAGATAGAATAGGGGGTTCGCTGGCCTCAATGTTATTTGCAATAGATCAGGGAACAAACTTGGTTCGTGTACATGATGTAAAAGAAACCGTTCAAGCAGTCTCCGTCTGGAAAAAAATTAATGCATTTGAAGTGGATAGATAATCAATTAGAAAACTATAAATGATAATCTCCAGATATTTTCTTTTACAAAATATTATGAAAACAGTTGGGTAGGAATATGAATCGTAAACTTTTTGGTACCGATGGTATTCGTGGTAAGGCCAATGTTGAACCCATGACTGCACAGACGGCCATGCGGGTTGCTATGGCAGCAGGTTGTCACTTTACTCGAGGAGAACACCGTCACCTAGCTATTATTGGTAAGGACACTAGGCTGAGTAACTATATGCTTGAGCCTGCTATTCAGTCTGGGTTTATTTCTATGGGAATGGATGTCGTCCTTGTAGGACCAATGCCAACCCCGGCTGTTGCAATGTTAACAAGATCTCTGAGGGCTGATGTTGGTGTTATGATTTCTGCTTCACACAACCTATATGAAGATAATGGGATAAAACTATTTGGACCTGATGGTTATAAGTTATCAGATAAGGTGGAAGAAGAAATTGAAGAAATAATGCAGAACGGCTTGAGTGAAAGGCTATCTGGAGTTCAGCATCTTGGGCGAGCGAGGCGTTTAGAAGATGCTCCCGGTCGTTATATTGAATTTGTTAAACACACTTTTCCACGAGGACTGAATCTTGATGGTCTTAAGATTGTAGTAGATTGTGCTCATGGAGCAGCTTACAAGGTAGCGCCACAAGTTTTGCATGAACTGGGGGCTAAAGTAATACCTATGGCCGTTGAACCAGATGGTGTAAATATTAATTTAAACTGTGGTGCTATAGCCCCGGAAGCAATGCAACAAATGGTTCGAGAAAATGGTGCGGATCTAGGTTTTGCTTTGGACGGTGATGCCGATCGTTTAATCGTATGTGATGAAACTGGTTCTATTTTAGATGGTGATCAAGTGATGGCCCTAGTGGCGAGTACATGGCAGGTAAGCGGTAAACTTACGGGCGGTGGTGTGGTGGCCACTGTAATGTCGAATTTAGGGTTTGAAAGATACCTTGAAAATATTGGATTAGATTTAGTACGAACGCAAGTTGGAGACCGTTATGTTTTAGAACACATGCGTGAGCATGGTTATAATGTTGGAGGAGAACAGTCTGGTCACATAATACTTAGTGAATATACAACTACTGGTGACGGATTAATTGCTGCACTTCAAGTATTAGCTGCACGCGCTGATAGCGGTGCTGAATTAAGCGAGATTGGTCGAGCATTTGAACCTTTTCCCCAAATATTACGTAATGTACGCGTGAGTGATGAGACAACATTAGATAATGACTTGGTTAAACGCGCCATGGTAGATGGTGAATCACGATTGGGCAAAGAGGGACGTTTGCTTGTAAGGCTTTCTGGTACCGAACCTCTAGCCCGTGTTATGGCAGAAGGACCTAATAAGTCTGATATTATTACCGTAGTAGATAGTATCGTAGACGCAATCGAGCAGGCATGTGCACATAAATAAATTATTAATTATCTAATGAAAAGTAGCTAATCGATGAGAGGTAGAGTTTTAATTATAGCTGGCTCAGATTCTGGCGGAGGCGCCGGTGTTCAGGCAGATATTAAATCTGTAAGTGCGCTTGGAGGATTTGCTGCGACAGCTATTACAGCATTAACTGCACAGAACTCTCTAGGGGTTCATTCTATATATCCGGTAGCTCCCGAATTTATAAAAAAACAAATGAATGTTGTTCTAGAGGATATTGGAGCCGATTGTTTAAAAACAGGAATGCTTCACAGTGCAGAAGTTATTGAGGTTGTCTCAGATGTAATTAAGGGTAAAGCTAGTCAAATTCCATTGGTGGCTGATCCTGTAATGGTAGCTAAAGGTGGCGCAAACCTTCTTGATGAAAGCGCTCGCTCAGCAATGATTAAAAAAATCTTGCCTCTTGCTACTCTGTTAACCCCTAATGCCCCGGAAGCCTCAGTTCTATCAGGAATTGATGTTGTTGATGTTAATAGTCAGCAAGCGGCTGGAGAAACTTTATTGAAGATGGGTGCTAGGGCTGTATTAGTTAAGGGAGGTCACATAAGTGGATCAAATATTATCGATTTACTGTTAACTAATAATGGTACTTTTCGCTTTGAGAGTAATCGTATACTTACTCAACATACCCATGGTACTGGTTGTACTTTAGCTTCAGGAATAGCTGCCGGCCTAGCTCAAGGAATGGATTTACAGAGGGCTGTTTCTCGGGCTAGGACTTACTTATCTGCCGCAATTACTGCAGCTCCAGGTTTTGGTTCTGGTCACGGACCAATTGATCATACAGTGACTGTAGATCTGAAAAAAATAAATAGCTGAACCAATATATGACTAATATAAGTAAAATGGTTGGACCAGAACAAGAAAGAGTTCCTGGCATATTATCGTTGGCAACCGCCGGTGCATTGACAACTGTTCTTCTGTGGGGCGGTTCTTCTATGGCAACCAAATTAGGCACAGGTACATTAGATGGGGCAACGCTAGGAATACTGAGGGTAGTTGCAGCTGGTCCTTGTGCTTTATTAGTAATTATTGCTATGGGGTTACGACTGCCATGGCATCCAGGATGCAGAATATATTTTAGTATCATTACACTGGCAGGCATGGCCCTTGCGCCTATAATTTTTACACTTGGCGTTGAGTTAACAACTGCAGGTCATGCAGTTGTTGCCAGTTCTTCGACGTCTATATTTACTGGTTTAATTGATTCTATTGCTCGCAGGAAATGGCCATGTTTACGTTGGTGGATTGGAACACTAGTAGCATTCGTAGGAGCATTGATTTTAATTTCTGAATCACTTGGTCTAAGTAATAGTGATGCTACCTGGCAAGGTGATGCTTTATGCTTACTCGGTGCATTTTTTGGTTCAATGGCATTTTATTTGGGGAGTAGATTGTCAATACAATACGGAGCAACGTCTGTAACTTTATGGAGTGTTTTTTTTGCAAGTGTTCTTTTATTACCAGTTCTAGCAGTAACAGAGACAAGTACTAGCTTATTAAAACTTAATATTATGAACTGGGCCGTTGTGTTTTATCTTGCAGCGGGAGCATCAGTTATAGCCACTATTACTTGGTACTATGCACTAAGTCGAGGTGGAATTGGTCGTATGGCGGTTTGGCAGTTTGCTTTACCAATTGTTGGAATTTTTTTAGCGACAATAGTTTTGGACGAACAAATTACTGTAGCTCTTATCGCTTCAGTAATGGTTATACTATCTGGTATAGCTTTGGTTCAACATCGATAAATAGTTTGGTAACAATGAATAATATTTACAGAAATAAGACTATAAAAGTCTATTTTTTTGCTCTTACTGCTATTTGTCTTTATGGCCTTACACCTGTGATTACAAAGCTAGCCGTTGGTTTTACCGATGGAATAACCGTAGGTGCTCTTCGAGCATTAGTTGCGTTACCTATAGCTTTACTTGTTATTATCTGTTGGAAAATACCTTTACCTTGGTCCGGCTATGAAAAATGGCTACTAATTTTGTCGGGCATTTGTGGACTAGCTATATTTCCAATTTTGTTTAGCTGGGGAATACAAATGACTACAGCTGGGCATGCAGCAGCAGCTACGGCTTCAGCAGCTGTAATGGCAGGAGCGTTTGACGCTGTTATAAACCGGAAATGGCCTAGTATCTATTGGTGGGGAGGTATAGCCATAGGACTAGCAGGCGTCTTACTACTGATATGGGAAGCTATTGGATTGGGTGTGAAAGGCGTTTCTTGGCAAGGCGATTTACTAGTTTTTGCCGGTATGTTTTCCGGGGTTGTTGGCTATATTGCAGGTGCTAAACTAACACATAAAGTTGGGGCTATTTCTGTCAGTTTATGGAGTGTTTGTGTTGCTGCGATATTTTTATGTCCAGTTATAGTATGGAACGCAGATCTGTCTACATTATTAGATATTGATTTACGTGGTTGGGCGGCAATCTGTACTTTAGCTTGGGGTGTTACGATAGGAGCCTATATTCTCTGGAATAGAGCCGTAGCCGATGGTGGTATTGCAAGAATTGGTTCTTTACAACTGTTACAACCGGTGATTGGTATAAGTTTAGCTCCCTTATTACTTTCAGAACCCTTTACACTCACTTTACTTATTGCAACTATTATTACCTTATTTGGCGTTTTACTAATCCAGCATAGATAAGGTTTACATAAAGTTGTGTTTGCTTTTGCTTAATACAAAAATAGCTATATAAGTTAGTTATTTTATTCTTTCTGCTAGCAGTTATTACTTAGTTTATAATGAGGTGATTTAGTTTTGACTACACGGTATTTAATGGATTTTGTGGTTGGAGAAGTTATTGAAACTTCCCCTGTATCTTTAAGCGCTAGTGAAATTATAGAGTTTGCAAAACTATATGACCCTCAAAAATTTCATATTGATCCAGAGGCTGCTAAATCAACCCATTACGAAGGCTTAATTGCTAGTGGGTTACAAACTATAGCTGTTGCATTCGGTCAGTTTATCCGCATGGGTTATATACGTGATAGCTCTCTTGGCGGGCCAGGTATAGATCAGGTCGAATGGCTAGCACCAGTTCGCCCTGATGATGAACTTAA
>Ga0114999_10008849_pt1 | contig 11143 bp, 12 predicted proteins | sample ArcticOcean_MG_C_3_FD_89820 | JGI IMG/M metagenome (GOLD analysis project Ga0114999, IMG submission 89820) | Marine microbial communities from western Arctic Ocean - ArcticOcean_MG_CB8_126 | ecosystem: Environmental > Aquatic > Marine > Oceanic | place: Arctic Ocean: Canada Basin | collected...
CGGTCTGCCAAAACGGGCCTACCGGACCATATGCTGAAGTTTCGGTAAGGATACTACTACCCGCGCTGCCACGCCTATACGCGAACCGTGAAGGGCTTATTCGTCACGCGCCTGGGTCCTGACCCACAAAATGAGGGCTGCGGCCATCAGTGCCGTCGCGCCCAGGCCGGTAGTCAACACCATCCAGGGCAACCGTAATATCAGCGGCTCCGCAAAGCTCACCGTTCCGGCTATGGCCAAGAGCCCAAGGGTCGCGCCTATGCTTACGCCCAGCACCATGGATACCATGGCTGCTGAGTCGCCCAGCAGCGTTAGCCGTTCTGCGCGGTCCACGCCTCTGCCCTCAAGAGCCGCATCAAGCAGCCGGAGCCCAATAGTCCCGCGCAGCGCCAGCAGCAGAACTAGGAGTAACAGAACGCCAATGGTGGTCTCAATGGCCGACATACGAGTGGCCCACACGAAGGGGTAGTCAAAAAAGAATGCCCAGTCCAGTCGGTTGTGCACCAGTATTGCCTGAGCCGCCAAGGGGAAGCAAAGGATGACCATAACGCGCAAGGTTGACGCTGAAGCGCTGGCAATATGGGCCGCCACTCCAAGGAAGGCCACCAATCCACCCATTACTAGAAATAACCCAGGCATGCTGTTCACAGTCAGGTCAAGGAACCCAAATGGACCAAACCTGAAGGAAAAGTCCCCGCCAAACATGCTCTGGACAAATAGATATGCGGCCACAAATCCCAACGCAACAATAAATCCCACTTCCATGAGGAAAAAGATAGGTGTTTTCATCGCAGCATCCTGCTGAGCCGCAAGTGTCGGTGCAGCGCCATGGCAAAGGGCTCACGAATGGGGTTCCAGTCTAGAAGCGACACTCCTGCACGCCTGAGTTCACGGCCCATGGGCGCCGTCTCCCATTGCAACATCTCTGATGCACTGGGCTCAAACCGTTCACCTCTATCTAGGTAAGCGTGTCCGCCAACGTTCACCAGCCAGACCGGCGCACGTAGGCGCATGTTTCCGCCCATGCTGGCCAGCTTCTTTGTGCCTTCCAAGAGAGCGCCCCACGAGCCTTCACCCTCCTCAGGGTTTGCGAAATGGGCGTCCAATCTGGTGAGGACAATGGTCTGCGGTTGAAGCCTGGCCAAGTAATGACGGCTCCATTCCACCGCTGGCCGCAACCCTCGGAAGTCCGGTTCCGCCCGCACCGTCAAGAGCTTCTGGCTCAACCTACGGAACTGCTTGTGGCCCATATCTGGGGAGAGGAAGCCTGCGGTGTTGTTGTAGACGTATGCTCCCAGGGTGTAGCCGCGTGATAGGTAAAAATGGCCAATAGCACTTGCCGCCTCCAGCGCTTGCTCCAAAGGGTTGGCTATGGTTGTCCCCACCTCCATGTAAGAGGCTCCGTCTAAAAATAGCCATACAGCGCGGCGGCCCTCAGTCTCATACTTGTTGACGAGGAGCGAGTCACTGCGGCCTGACCGTGCGCTGGCCTTCCAGTTAATGCTCCGCACCGGGTCACCTGGCTGGTAGGGACGAAGCTCTTGGAAGTTAGTTGTGGCGATGCCGATTTTGGATGGGTCAGCGTTGGGGTACAACGACACTGCCTTGGCCCGTGCATTGGCCAAACGCTGCACGCCAACCAACCTTGGCACGATGGCAACATGCTGTTCCCCGCCGCCTGTTCCCTGGTGTCTGCCCATGCGGAACGCCGGAGACTCCGCATTCCACTCCGTCTCACGCAAGGCAAATTCACCACGCTTGGGACACCGAAGGGTGTAGGTCACGTCATAGATGCGGCGTCCAGGCCACTTCCAGACCACCTGATAGTTATTGCCCCGCTCAACCTGCATCTCATCCGGTATGGCGTCGTAGATAAACAACGGACCAATGCCGCCCTCCACCGTCACCACGCGGCGGACGTCTACCTCATCACCAACCCAACACGTAGACCGCGACACCCCTCGCTCAACAGTTACGCCATGGGCTGGCTTGAGCAGCGCTGCCACCAGTACAAAGGTCAACACAAAGGCGCTGACCGTGAGCAATGGCTCATTGCCCAGAGCCATAGCGGTGAGCAACAGTGCAACAAACCCCGCAATCCAGCGGCCAGGTGTCGCGGTGAAGATCAAACTTCACGCCTCCTCATCAGGTCTGTGGGCACAGGGACCTTGTTCACGACACTCTCAATGACCTCCTCTTGCTTCACACCCTCCAACGTGTCTTCAATATTCAGGATGATCCGGTGGGCCAAGGTGTCCTGAAGAATCATCTTCACATCATCCGGCACCACAAAGTCTCGCCCCAGAATCAGCGCCAGGCTCCTGCCCGCCTTCAGAAGCGCCAGCCCACCTCTGGGGCTAGCTCCCACGGCTACGCTCTGATGCTCACGGGTCATCCTTGCGCCATTCAATACGGCGGCTCAGGATGGTGCTTTCATGCTCTTTGGTAGCCGGGTAACCCGTGGACAGGCGGAAGAGAAAGCGGTCAAGCTGTGCCTCCGGCAGCGGGTACGTCCCCTCCTGTTCAATGGGGTTCTGAGTACCTATCACAATGAACGGAGCAGTCAGGGTCAAGGTCTCCCCATCAATGGTGATCTGGCGTTCCTCCATAGCCTCCAATAGCGCCGCCTGCGTCTTTGGCGGTGTGCGGTTGATCTCATCCGCCAGCAACACGTTGGTGAAAATGGGGCCCTTCACCAGATGGAAGTCTCCCTCTTTCTGACGCCACACCGTGGTGCCCGCGTATGGATGACAGGGCGTTACGCAAAAGTCAGACTGCCCTCAGTGTTGAAAGTCCGTGATATCCATTGTCCCACGTTTAAGCAACGGAGCAAGTCATGGCCTTATTCCTGAGAGCCGTTCCGTACATTTATAGGCCCATCTCATAGAGAAAGTCACCGGAGGGGTATTGCTTTAGCAGGTTCCGGGCAATGACCATCTTCTGAATTTCATTGGTGCCTTCACCAATAATCATCAATGGCGCGTCCCGGTAGTAACGTTCCACCGGCAGATCCTTGGTGTAGCCGTAACCACCGTGGATGCGCAGGGCCTCCGTGCTCACCTGGAGGCACATCTCACTGGCAAAGAGTTTCGCCATGCCCGCCTCTAGGTCAACGCGGTGACCCTGGCTCTTCTTCTGGGCTGCATGTTCCACCAGCAGACGTGCCGCCTGCACCTGGGTTGCCATGTCACCCAGCTTTAGCTGAATGGCCTGGTGCTCAGCGATGGGTTTGCCAAAGGTCTTGCGCTGCTGTGCGTACATGACGGCCGCTTCAAGCGCTGCCCTGGCCACTCCCACCGCGCGGGCCGCGACGTTGATTCTGCCAAGCTCCAATCCGCTCATAACCTGGCCGAATCCCCTGCCTTCCTCACCGCCAACCAGGTTCGCAGCCGGGACGCGGTAGTCGTCAAAGACCAGTTCACTGGTGTCGACGCCCTTGTAGCCAAGCTTGGGTATGTCACGCGCCACGGAGAAGCCGGGGCCTTTCTCAGCTATGAACACGCTGATGCCGCGGTAAGCTGGCTCCGAAGTGAGGTCAGTCTTGCACACCAGAGCAAAGGTGTTGCCGTTGCGACCGTTGGTGATGAGCATCTTGGTGCCGTTCACAACGTAGTCGTCTCCATCCCGGACGGCCCGTGTGGTGATGGCCTGTACGTCTGTGCCTGCGTCTGGCTCCGTGATACAGATACCGCCTCGCTTTTCACCCGTGGCCATCAGCGGCAGGAAACGTTGCTTCTGTCCTTCCGTCCCGAAGGTAGTGACGATGTACGCCATAATGAGATGGGAGTTCAAGATGCCTGTCAGGCTCATCCACCCCTTGCTCATCTCCTCAATGATGCGCGCATAGGTCACGGTATCCAGTCCCAGGCCGCCGTACTCCTCAGGAATAGTTGCGCCAAACAGCCCCATCTCCTTCATCCGTTCAACCAGATGAGTGGGGTACTCGTCGGCGTGTTCCATCGTGCTCGCGACAGGCAGCACTTCGCGTTTTACGAACTCGCGAATGGTATTGATGATGCCCCGTTGGGCCTCGGTTAATTGCGCCATGGTCTGCTCTCCTGAGAGTGGTTGGACGCTCCGCAGTATAGCGCGCCAGCAACGTCATAAGGTTTTGCGATAAGATGTTGCGCGGCCAACCCAAACACGAGGAAACGAGAGGGAGCGAGACATGACCACTCCTCAGCACAAGGTACTCATTTTTTCTACCGCTGACCCCACCGGCGCAACGCACCGTCAATTGGAGGCAGCGGGGTTCGAGTTGGTGTTTGGCAAGTCAGACGTCAACAACCCTCTGGGCAACACGGAGGAGGGTCTGCGAGAGTTGGCCAAAGGCTGCGATGCCCTCGTGGGCACCTCCATCAAGGGCGCACGCATCACCCGCAAAGTGATGGAGGCGTCCGACCGCCTACGCATCGTTGCCAAGTACACCATTGGCGTTGACGAGGTTGATATTGATGAAGCTACGGAGATGGGCATCTTGGTCACCCACGCCCCCACGGAGGCCAACTACGGCGCTGTGGCAGAGGGATGTGTGGGCATGATGTTGAACATCCTGAAGAAGTCCCGGCAGCGGGACCAATGGGTGAAGGAAGGCGGCTGGCGAGACGACTCTCTCCTGAGCACCTACGTTGGACGCAGGGAAGACGGCTACCCCGGCATCACCATTGGCCTGATTGGTCTGGGACGTGTTGGCGGACGGTTTGCTGAGTTGCTGCGCCCATGGCGCGCCCGCGTCATTGCCTACGATCCATACATTGAACAGTCCCGCTTTGACCAGCTTGGCGTGGAGCGGGTAGACCTAGACACAGTGCTGAAGGAATCAGACGTGATGAGCCTGCACATCGTGTTAAACAAAGAGACCTACAACATGATTGACGCGCGGGAGTTGGCCATGATGAAGCCCACCGCCGTGGTCATAAACACATCTCGCGGCGGTGTCATCAATGAAGATGCGCTGGCAGACGCCTTGAAGGAAAACCGGTTGTCTGGCGCAGCGCTGGACGTGTTTGAGCAGGAGCCTGTTGACCCTGAGAACCCCTTGCTGTTTCTAGGCGACAAGGTCTTGGTCTCACCCCACAACATTGCCATGACGCCAGGGGGCGGCATTGGCCCAGGCATCCCGTGGGCCACAGAGTCCGTCCTCAAAGCGCTCAGGGGTGAAGTGCCTGACAACGTGTACAACAAAGAGGTCATCCCCCGCTGGATTGAGCGCTGGGGTAAGAAGGCCTGAACCCGCGCTGCTCTTGGTGAGGGGCGCATTGTAGCTATCATCGGGACTCTCCCGTTTATCGTTAGGTGGATAGGTCGGGGGCTCCCGGCAGACACGCAGCGCATGCGGCCATGGCGTCGTACGCTCTGTTAAGGACCATGTGCGTGAACAACCAGCCACAGAGAGCACGCAAGCGCCCGTATTACGGGTGGACCATCGTTGGCGTGATGATGATTGGCGGGTTCACTCACAGCGCTGAGACCTTCCCTATTCTGGGGGTCTTCCTCAAGCCCATCACGGAAGAGTTCGGCTGGACCAGAAGCCAGTTCACCTGGGCCATGACCATTGGCACCATAGCTGGTTCCATAGTGGCGGTGGGCGCGGGGCGGCTGCTGGATAGGTACGGTGGCCGGTGGCTCATGGCCTCCGGCTTTGTGGTGCTCAGTGCTTCATTCCTCCTGATGGCCAGAATGACCACTATCTGGGAATTCTATACCTTGCAAATCTTCAGTCGCTTATTCCATATGGGCGTACTGAGTACAGGCATGATGGTCATAGTCCCACAGTGGTTTATTGCCAAGCGTGGGAGAGCAGTCGCACTGGGCAATATGGGGAGCAGGGCTGGTGGAGCCGCGTGGCCGCTATTCATCCAGTGGGTGCTCAGCATATCAAGCTGGCGTCTGGCCTCAGCGGTAGTGGGAGGTTCAGCGCTACTCCTTGGCGCATTGCCCGCCGCCATATTTCTGCGACGCAGGCCAGAGGATATTGGGCTGCTGCCAGACGGCATAACCCCGGAGGAAGCCGCAAAGGCGGACGCGGACGGAGGCCGGGGGGCCACGGGAAGGCGGGACGTTTCACTGACGCCTCGCCAGGTAATCAAGATGCGGTCATTTTATTTTCTGACCATCTCCTTCTCGCTCCTATTCTTTGCGGCATCCGCCACCAACCTGCATCTCATCCCCTACCTAACTGACCAGGGCATATCAAATTACGTTGCCGTGTGGGTTGTTACCATATGGGCAATTGGTGCTTTTACCGGCAGCTTTACAGCCGGGGTCCTTTCAGACCGCTTGGGAGCACGGTGGTTGGGCGTTGGTCAGGCGTTAGTTTTAGCCGTGGGTTATGCAGGCCTGATGCTCATACCCTCAGGCCCCGTTGCCCTAGCCTGGGGACTGGCGTACGGGTTCTTTCACGGCTGGAGCGGTCCGCTACAGCAGGTCATGCTGGCTGACTACTTTGGCAGGCATTCGCTGGGAGCAATCAGAGGAATGACATGGCCGTTTCCAGCGCTTGCCAATGCCATTGGCCCAATCGTAGCGTCCCTGGTGTTCGACAATCAGGGCTCATATCTGCCCGTCTTCGGCGCATTCGTCGCTATGTCAACGCTCGGCAGCTTGCTGCTCCTGCTTGCCCCTCCACCCAAAGAGCAACTGGCAGCAGGCCAGCCAGCAGGGGCGTGAACAAGGCCATTACCTTGTTTATATATTCTTATCTTAGCGAAAAGTAGTCTCCGTTAACTGATCTCTCGTAGTTTCCCCACTGAGAATTCTGGCGACTGGCAGAGCGCAATGATGCGTCGTTCCCTCTCCAGTATTTTCTCCACGGCACTCTCCATGTCCCCTACCATCTCAAGCGGCACTCGGACAATGCCGTGTTCGTCTCCGTGGAGCAGGTCGCCAGGTCGCACCGTCAGCCCGCCAACCGTCACCGGCACGCCAACCTCCACAACGTGCGTGTACCCGTGGGACACCGACACATGTTTGGATGCAAACCGGAACCCCAGTTCCCGCACTACAGGCAGATCTCGTACAGAGCCGTCGGTGATGGTGCCCACGCAGCCCAGGGCCGTGAAGATGTTTGACTGCACCTCACCCCAAAACGCGCCAACCACAGGGTCATCGATATCGTGCATAACCAGTATCCGTGGCCCTGGAATGCTCAGGGCATGGTCCCACAGCACGGGCCTTGGCACCGCGCTACCGGACTTCTGAGCACTTACCACCGCGGTCACGGCGTAGCCCACCATGGGCCCTAGCTCTGGGAAGAGGCAGCGTATGTCCGGTGACATATAGCCCTCAGTGCGGGATAGCGCGTCAAAGGTCTCAATGGCGTTTGCAATGGTTGGTGAGTCCTGGCTCCGCAGGTACGCAAGCTGCTCCGGGGTGGGTTGCTGAAGGGTCATTATGGCTCCTTGGTTTTATGGGAATGCAGGCTGGACAACGGCCTGCACTGCGGCGATGATAGCCGCGCCTTTGGCGCTGGGCAAGCCGTGAGCGTCATCAGCCCTTTGAGAAGGAGACCGTCATGGGCCGGTATGACCCCACCGCACAGTATGAGGTAGCGAAGGTTGAGGTGGTGTACCGCCACGACGGCGACACCTCATGGCCCGCGACGGTCTACCAACCCCAGGGTGATGGCCCGTTCCCTGCCCTGCTCCACGTCCACGGAGGGGCCTGGAACACCGGCAACCCCAATAGCTCGGACATTGTCCACACAGCCCTGGCGGCAACGGGTCTGGTCATTGTGGGCATCCAACTACGCACCGCACCGGAGCGCACGCACCCCGCTCAGACACTGGACACCAACTACGGCGTTCGCTGGCTCAAGGCCCACGCCGCTGACTTCAACGCGACAGCAGAGCACGTGGGGCTGACGGTAAGCTCCAGCGGCGGCCAACCCGCCATGATGAGTAGTATGCGGCCCACTGACCAGCAATACGCTGCGCTGCCCCTGCCGGAAGCGCCTGACAATGATGCCTCGGTCGCCTATGTCATCGCCATGTGGCCTGTCTTAGACCCCTACGTGCGCTACCTCTACGCCAAGCGGGTGGGCAAAGAGCGAGTGGTGAGCAATACCACAACCTACTTCCTGACTGAAGAGGTCATGGAAAAGCAGAACCCGCAGTACCTCCTAGACAAAGGTGACGTCACGCACCTGCCGCCGCTGCTGGTACTCCAGGGCGATGCCGATGAGAACATTCCCAACGAGATCCCGGAGCGGTTTGAAAAGAGCTATAAAGCAGCGGACGGGCATATCGAGTTGGAGTGGTTCCCCGGCATGCCTCATCAGTTTCTGTGGCACGAGGGGTCGGAGACCGACAGGGCCATTGCGCTGGCGAAGGCCTTCATTGCACGGCAGCTAGCCGAGAGCAGGGCTGTCTCCAGTTAAAGAGACGCCCCGTACAAGAAACGGAGAAAGCTCGATGCCCACGTTCGACACCAGCGCGCACTTCAGCGTAAAGAAGTTTGACGTTGTCTACCGTCAGGACGGCGACGTGTCGTTGCCTGCAACGATATATCAGCCGCAGGGCGACGGCCCCTTCCCTGCACTCCTGGACGTGCACGGCGGCGCATGGAACGCAGGCACACGAGCTGCTGAAGAGCTTATACACGCACAGCTTGCCGGAAATGGGATGGTGGTGATGGCGGTGGACTTCCGCCTTGCGCCGGACCACATCTACCCCGCGCAGGTGGCAGACGTGAACTACGCCATCCGCTGGCTGAAGGCCCACGCCGCTGACTTCAACGCAATGCCTGAGCACGTTGGCGGCATGGGCGGCTCAAGCGGCGGCACCACGGTGCTGCTGAACGCGCTCCGGCCAACCGACCCTCGCTACACCGAGTTCTCACTGGCAGAAGACCCCTGCGTAGATGCGTCGCTCTCCTACGTAGTGGCGCTGTGGCCGGTGCTGGACCCTTACGTCCGCTACCACTACGCCAAACGCACGGGTTACGAGCGGTTGGTCACAAACACGGAGAACTACTTCCAGACGGAAGAGCGGATGAAGGACGGCAACCCGCAGGTCATCGTCGAGCGTGGTGAGGCTGAGCAAATGCCGCCCCTGCTCATCATCCAAGGAACGAAGGACGACAACATACCCATTGAGATACCGGAGCGCTTTGCGGAGACCTACCCCGCCAAGGGAGGCCAGTTGGAAATGGAGTGGTTCCCTGGCATGCCGCACATGTTTGCCCTCAAACCCAGCCCGGAAACGGACCGCGCCATAGAGCGCATCAAGACGTTCATCGTCAAGCAGCTTGCCACCAGCGACGTGGCCTCGGGTTAATCCAGCGGCGGCTTCCGCAGGTGCCAATCGGTCGACTGCTGGTAGGTGTTTGCCGCGCCCATGACTATATCATCAGTGAAGGGCTTGCCCACCAACTGCATCCCAATGGGCAGTCCGCCGTTGGTGAACCCACATGGCACTGACATAGCAGGCAGGCCAATGAGGCTGAAAGCCTGAGACGCGCGCAGTATGGTGAGCCGCAAGGGATGCTCCACGCCGTCGATAGTCACTCGGTCCTGCCCAACGGCAGGTGACGGCACCACGACAGTCGGCACGGCAAGCACGTCCACGTCAGCCATGGCAGTCGCCACAGCACGACGGTACGCCTCCCTAGCACGTTGCGCATGGAGATAGGCCGCTGCTGAAATAAAGAGTCCACCCTCTATACGAATACGGATGGAGGGGTCGTAGAGGTCCCCATGAGCAAGGATTTTCTCCCGGTGATAGGTGGCGGCCTCGCTGGCAATGGTAAGGCCAAAAATGGGGCCTGCATGGCTCAATTCAGGCAGCGCTATTGGCGTGACGGTGGCTCCCAGCGACCCCAAATGCTGGATTGCGGCCTCCACTGCGGCTTTTACCTCAGGGTCAATAATGTCCCAGATAAACTCCTGAGGCACCCCTACACGGAGCCCTTGGGCTCCCTTGCCCAAATACCGAGTGAAGTCACGGGCGCCAATGTCTGCTGATGACGCGTCCTGCGGGTCGTGTCCGGTGATGGCGTTCATCACCAGCGCAGCATCCTCCACGGTACGCACCAGCGGTCCTGGGTGGTCCATGCTCCACGATAGCGGCGTGATTCCATGACGGCTGACCAGCCCAAAGCTCGGCTTGTGGCCTGTTATGCCGCAGAACGACGCCGGAAGCCTCACTGAGCCTCCGGTGTCTGTCCCCATGGCGAAAGGCACCATGCCTGCGGCCACGGAGCTGGCTGACCCGCTGCTGGAACCACCCGCCACATGGTTGGTGTTCCATGGATTGCGAGGAGTGCCGTAGTGCTTGTTCACGCCAAGCCCATCAAAGGCAAACTCAGAGAGGTGAACCTTACCCATGGGTATGGCCCCAGCCTCGTACAGCCGTGACACCACGGTCCCGTCCTCAGCAGGGACAAAGTCAGCGTCCACTCGGGAGCCGGAGGCGGTACGGATGCCCTTGGTCCAGTACAAGTCCTTCAAGGCAAAGGGCACTCCATGGAGCGGGCCCCGGTAGCGCCCTGCCATGATCTCCTGCTCCGCCACCTTGGCAGCCGCCCTTGCCGGTTCCGGCGTGGGCGTAATGAAAGCGCCTATCTTCGAATCCATGGCGTCGGTACGTTGGATGGAAGCCTCCACGGCCTCCACCGGCGACACCTCTTTCGCCTTGATAAGAGCGCCAAGCTCAGCGATGCTCAAGTCGGTCAGTACGTGCTCTGCCACGGTTACGCCTCCCCTGTGGGCGTAAGCCCATAGTGGACTGCGGGGTCCACCCCGGACACGTCTACCTGTTGAAGGTTTCGAATCATGGTGAACCGCGCAAGCACCTCTGGGTAGAGGTCGTCCAAATGGGAGTCAGCAGGATCAAACCCCACTTGCTCCGCCATGGCGATGAATAATTCTTTGGATAGTTCTGGGCCTTCAGACTGCGTTGCCATGTACTCTCCTGATTACGTTAGTTGGCGAACCGTTCAGCCAGAGGCGCTGCGTTCAATTCCAGCCACCTGGCGTTGAGCCGAATGCGCTCTAGGGACTGCTGCAATGTACGCTGTGCTGCGGGGGCTGGGTGGGTCTTGAAGAATTCCTCCACCTCAGCCGCACGGTCCAGGCTTGTAAATGAGCCGGTGATACCCACTAGCCGCATGAGCATGAACCCGCCGTCACCATAGCGCCGGTTGA
>Ga0114999_10008852_pt1 | contig 11140 bp, 12 predicted proteins | sample ArcticOcean_MG_C_3_FD_89820 | JGI IMG/M metagenome (GOLD analysis project Ga0114999, IMG submission 89820) | Marine microbial communities from western Arctic Ocean - ArcticOcean_MG_CB8_126 | ecosystem: Environmental > Aquatic > Marine > Oceanic | place: Arctic Ocean: Canada Basin | collected...
GCAACCTTTGATCTAAAAAGGGCCAATAAGTTGCTGGATGGATTAGGGCTTACCGAACGGAACAGTAACAATATCCGTTTGATGAAAGACGGTCGTCCGCTGGATATAATTGTTGAGACCGCAGGCGAAGAAACCGAACAGACCGACGTGCTGGAACTGATCCAAGACAGCTGGCGCAAAATCGGGGTTAAACTTTACAGCAAGCCTTTGCAGCGCGAAGTCTTCCGCCGCCGCGTGATTACTGGATCATCGATCATGTCGGTTTGGTTCGGCCTTGAGAACGGCGTACCGTCGGCGAGTTCCAGCCCAGAAGAACTCGCCCCAACCCGTCAGCTTCAATTGCAATGGCCCAAGTGGGGACAGTATTTCAACACCAGCGGAAAAGCTGGCGAATTGCCTCAATTAGACGTGGTCAAAGAACTTGCAGCGCTCAATACCGAATGGCGCTCTAGTGCAAATTCAAAGCGCCGCGCAGAAATTTGGCACCGAATGTTGGCGCTTCATGCAGAGAATGTGTTTTCGATCGGGTTGATTGCGTCCGTCCCGCAACCCGTCGTGGTCAACGGAAATCTGCGCAACGTGCCTGCCAAGGGTATCTATAATTGGGACCCTGGCGCACACTTCGGCGTCCATCGCCCGGATACGTTCTGGTTCGACACCTCAAAGAAGCGGAAGTAGATAGCCCATGCTTACCTATGTAGCCCGGCGCGTGCTCATAATGTTCATGACCCTTCTGGCGGTCAGTGCATTAGTCTTCGTCATCATTCAGTTGCCACCGGGTGACTACCTGACCACGTACATCGCAGAATTGGAAAGCCAGGGCGAATTGGTTGATCCGCAAAAGATCGAATTCCTGCGCCAGGAATATGGCCTGGATAAGCCAATGATCGAGCAGTATTGGATCTGGATTTCTGGCTTGGTACAGGGCGACCTAGGCTATTCATTCGAGTATGAACTGCCGGTGAATGAGGTCGTGGGGGATCGATTGCTTCTGTCTTTCGTGCTGAACTTTTCAACCATTATATTCATCTGGATGATTTCGTTTCCCATCGGCATTTATTCTGCCACGCATCAGTACAGTTGGGGGGATCATAGCCTAACGTTCCTGGGGTTTTTGGGATTGGCTACGCCTAACTTCTTGCTGGCATTGATCCTGTTGTATTTCGCCAACGTGACGTTCGGCACGTCAATTGGCGGCCTAATGGCTGAGGAATTTCTGAATAAGCCGTGGAGTTGGGCTAAATTTATGTCGGTACTGGAACACATGTGGGTGCCGGTCGTCGTCATTGGCACGTCAGGCACCGCAGGCATGATCCGACGGCTTCGCGCCAACCTGTTGGACGAGCTTCAAAAGCAATATGTGATTACCGGCCGTGCCAAGGGTCTGCCGCCCGTAAAGCTCCTTCTAAAGTATCCTCTGCGGATGTCGCTGAACCCGTTTGTCGCTGAAATTGGGAACATCCTACCGCAAGTCGTCTCAGGCTCGGTAATTGTTTCGACAGTGATGTCGCTGCCGACCACAGGCCCTATGCTGCTGCACGCCCTACAAAGTCAGGACATGTATCTCGCCGGGTCGTTCCTTATATTCCTGGCAATGTTGACCATTATTGGGATGTTCATTTCGGATTTGTTGTTATTGGCCCTGGATCCCCGTATCCGAATGGGGGAGAAGGTTTAGCTATGACCAGCAATCTAGAACATTACGTCTCAGATGCGCCGTTTGACCCCTATTCAGTGGAACAGAGCACGCCGGAGCAAGAACGCTACTACATGGCGCCCCAGTGGCTGTTGATCTGGTGGAAGTTCAAGAAACATAAGCTTGCCATGTTGTCGGCGCTTATCCTGCTGACCGGATATTTCTCGATCCTGATTACTGAATTTCTGGCCCCCTATGCCTTGGATTCACGCAACACGAATTTCATATATGCACCGCCGCAAGGCATCCATATATTCCATGAGGGTGAATTCGTCGGCCCCTTTGTCTATGGGCTCAAGTACACGCTCAACATGGAAACTCTGAAACGGGAATACGAAGACGACCCGACCAAGGTTCAACCGATCCGGTTCTTCTGTTCCGGGGATGACTATAATTTCTGGGGCTTGATCTCAGGAAACGTGCACCTGATGTGCCCCGCCAAAGGCGGCACGATGTTCCTTATTGGCACCGACCGACTGGGTCGAGACATGGGGTCGCGCCTGCTCTATGGATCGCGAATATCACTTACCGTCGGGCTGGTCGGAATCACCATCAGCTTTATCCTTGGCATCACCATCGGTGGCTTTGCCGGATACTTCGGCGGCTGGGTGGACAGTTGTATCCAGCGCGTCATTGAGGTTGTGAGGTCGCTGCCGGAGTTGCCATTGTGGATGTCGTTGTCCGCCGTGCTGCCCATTACCTGGAGCCCGATCCTGGTCTATTTTGGAATTACCATCATCTTGGGGCTATTGGATTGGCCGGGGCTTGCGCGCGCAGTGAGATCTAAACTGCTGGCGTTGCGCGAAGAAGACTATTGTACGGCAGCGCAACTGATGGGCGCCAAGCCAAGCCGTATTATCGGGCGTCACTTGCTGCCTAACTTTATGTCTCATCTGATTGCATCGGCGACCCTATCAATTCCCGCCATGATTCTCGGCGAAACTGCATTGAGCTTCTTAGGCTTAGGCCTGCGCCCGCCGATTACAAGCTGGGGTGTGCTACTAGCTGAAGCGCAAAACATCGAGGCAGTTGCGTTATATCCATGGTTGATGATGCCCATGCTGCCCGTGGTTCTGGTGGTGCTGGCGTTCAACTTCATGGGCGATGGGCTGCGAGATGCGGCTGATCCGTATCACTAGGAAACAAGTTGGCGCGCGATAATATTTCCTTAGCCGATAAGGCTGCCGGACCAGATCGTTTCCTGAGCCTGGGGCTTTTCCTTGCCTTGGTGCTTTTGGCCGCGGGCTTGTTCCTGCCTATTGTCGAAACTCAAAGGCTGGTCTTCTTCACCAATGAATTTTCCATTGTCGATGCGATCCATTCGCTTATTCTTGAAGGAGAATTCGCCATTGCCGCCGTCATCGTTGGATTTTCCATTATATTCCCCCTCGCAAAAATAATGGTCTCCTTCATTCTCTGGTCTCGGCACGATTACGAAGATCACAGAGTTCTCGCTGGGTTAAAGTGGGTTGAGGTTCTCAGCAAGTGGTCGTTTGCCGATGTTTTGGTTGTCGCAGTCGCGGTTGTCGTGGCGAAAAGCACCGGCCTCGCCAGCGCGCAAATCCTGCTCGGCCTTTATGTTTATGCAGCGTCCGCAGTTGTTTCTTCGCTCTGCGTGGTGCGATTGAAAAAGGCTGCAACACATGCCGTTAGCTAACACAGTCTATAAAATTACAGTTGTCCCCGGGGACGGCATTGGGCCCGAGTTCTGTGACGCGACCATCCAAGTCATCAAGGCCGCCTGGGATGGTGCACCACAACTGGCGTTTGAATCTTATGAAGCGGGGGCAGATTGCCTTACCCGGACCGGCATCGCCTTTCCCGATGAAACCATGCCGGCCTGCAAAGACGCCGATGCGATCCTGCACGGTGCAGCCGGTTTGCCTGGTGTGCTCTATGCTGACGGCACGGAAGCTGGCCAAGATTTTACCCTGTTGTTGCAGAAGGAATTGGACCTTTATGCCAATATCCGGCCGATCTGTTTGTTCGACGGTATCGAAGGCCCGCTTCGCAATTTCAAACTCGGCGAGATCGATTACATCATCGTTCGCGAAAATACTGAGGGCTTATATGCGTCCCGCGGCGGCGGAACAATTGTCGGTGACGACGTCTCAACCGATACCTTGGTCATCACGCGGAAAGGCGTTGAACGTATTGTGCGGACCGCTGCTGAACTCTCCCGCCAGCGAAACGGCGCGCCTCGTGACGGCAAACGCCGGGTGACGGTTGTTGCCAAGTCAAACGTGCTCCGCAGCTTTGCCTTTTTCCGCAAGGTCGCGACGGAAGTCATGGCGGGCTACCCAGACATTGAAGTCGACTACGCCCTGACCGACGCGATGAGCGTTCATATGATTGAACGGCCGGATTTTTATGACGTGGTCGTCTGCGAAAACTTTGTTGATGATCTCTTGTCTGATCTGGGCGCCGCAACGGTTGGCGGCATGGGGCTCGGTGCTGCGGCAGAGTTGGGCGATGGCAAAGGCTACTTCCAGTCTTCTCACGGTACAGCACCCGAAATCGCCGGCAAAGGCATCGCTAACCCGGTGGCAAACGTGCTGAGCGGCGCATCAATGCTGACGTGGCTTGGCAATGAGAAGAATGACGGCGACCTACAATCTGCTGGCCTGCGAATTGAGAAAGCAGTTAAATCAGCGCTTGCCAACGGCTCCGCTCAAACCCCTGACATTGGTGGTACCGCAACGATAAAGCAAGCGACGGCTGCGATTCGCACGGCTTTGTAGGACGTCGCTTAGTACAACTGCGTATAATGCTGAGCGACCATTTCATCTTGAGTTTCCGCAGGTTCAGCTGAGCCAATTTGTTCTTTCAGCATCTGGCCCATGGACGGCAAACGGGAGCGGTCAATCTTGTTTGTCTCCTCCCACAACTCCGCGCGCATGATGGCCTTGGCGCAGTGCAGGTAGACTTCTCTCATTTTGACCACGACAACGGCCCGAGGGAGTTTCCCGTTCACTTCGAAACTTGCCATCAGGTCTTCGTCATCGCGAATTTCCGCATCACCCTGGACCCGCAATATTTCGTTCATGCCAGGAATAAGGAACATTAAACCGACCGCTGGGTTGCTTAAAATATTGGTAAACGTATCGATGCGATTGTTGCCGGGGCGGTCCGGGATGGCGACAGTCGTGTCGTCGAGAATTTGCACAAACCCAGGTTTCTCCCCGCGCGGCGAAATATCCGCAACCCCATCCGTGCCCATAGAGCTTATGACCAGAAAGGGCGACGTCTCGATAAAATGACGACTGTGTTTTTCTAATCCGCAGAGCACCTTTTCAGTCGCTCTGCCTACTACAGGCTTATAAATTTTTCTTAACTGCTCGATGGTTTTAATCTTCGCCATGGGTTGGTCCTTACTTTTGAAATTATTAGTCCCGCTGTTTTCCTAACGGGTCGAAATCAATGCCGCAAGTTCGGGCGCAGGTCGCAAGTTTGCCATTCGCGACAGAAGATTTATCCCAACTTCCTGGAATGTCTTTTTGGAATAATGCGCCTTCGATCACACCCTTAATACCAAGTGTGCGCGCATCCAAAGCATCCCTGCCGCCTGCATCCGCAATCATATTCAAAAACTGGTCGCGTTGAGCGCTGCGTTTGTTGGTGAAAATTGAGCCGAGCCAGCAGCACGGCAGCGCTAAGCCTTCGGCTGAGATATAAACCTTGCCCTTTTCAGCCACCTTGCACTGAATTTGAACCGTATCGAGATAGGCCCCGTAGGTGCCGTATTCACGCTTGATCGCATCCAAATCTTCGAACGCGGGATTGAGATATTCCGGGTTTGTGGGTTCTTCCAGCCAATAGTCAAATTCACCGGCCTTATCCAGCACCTTAACCCGGTTCACGGTCTGCAAATCCTTATCGCTTTTAAAGCGCCCGGTTTTGCGGACGAAGAATTCCTTGAACCCCATTTTCTGCGACAACGCGCGGGCCTCTTCGACTTGGTGTTCGTTATGGCGGAAAACCAAGTAATCCCATTCCGCACGACCACCCGCATCAATGAAGGCCTGGGCATTCGCCATTACCAAATCCCAGTTCGTGCGACGACGATATAGGTGACTAGTATCTTCCAATCCATCGATCCCAAAGCGCATGTAATGGGGACCTGTCTGCATCACCTTTGCCATGTCAGCCCACCATTCGGGTCTGCGCGCTGAGCCATTGGTATGCATGCAGAGTCGAAAATCCGGATTGCAGTCACGCAAATAGGCAAAAATTTCCAGACATTCTTTGGCCACCATTGGGTCGCCATAATTACCACAGGCATAAACAAGGTCTAATTGTTGTACAAACTCGGGCGGAAAAATCGCCTTCGCATCACTGAGAGAAAGTTCCACTAGCGGCAAATCCGGGTTCGTCGCCCCGCCAGAAAAGTTCCTTGAACACATTGGGCAGGCCGCGTTACAGCGGTGGGTAAGTTCCAAATGCACAGACCGAATATCGGCATAACCATAGATCGGCCCGCCGGTAACTTCTTCAGTATCTATTTTACGGTGGGTCAGGTTGCTCACTTTATGCCGCTTCCTCAATTTTATGGATCATTTGCGCCATACGGTCGCTCATCGCGCGGGACAATTCAAGAGCCAGATGCAGATCATGTTTAATCAAGTCCAAAAAGAAGTCCTTTTTGATTCTGAGTACGGTCAATTCACTAACCGCACGGAAAGACGCCGATCGTGGGTTATCCGTCAGCAGTGACATTTCCCCGATGATCTCATTTTTGCTAGGTCGGTTGATTACGGTTTCATGATCGCCCTCGCCGACAACGACTTCCGATTGCCCCTCTAGAACGACATAAGCAGCAAACGCCTGCGCCCCTTGGTGAAAAACTTCCTCACCCGATATGAACGTGATGCGCTGTGCCGAGAACGCCAGCAACTTCAGTTGGGTCCTGTCCATAGCACTGAACAAAAGCACTTCTGCCAATGCCTCGGTCTCTGCATCTAGAATTGCTGGCCCCTCTTCCGGGGCTGCTGCTTCTTCGCTTTCTTCCAGGGTGACCGCTTCTTGCTCACCAGACACTTGTTCGATCAGGTGTTCGACAATCCGGCCTTGGCGTAGAACAAGGACCTGATCAAATTCCGCGATATTCGGCGTCTCATTTGTCACCCAAATAAGCGTCGTTTCGGGCAACAATTCAAATACGGCCCGGCGAATTTCTTCGGTGGAGTCTCGGGCGTGAGTATTAAGCGCATCGTTGATGATCAGAATTTCCGGTTTCTTTACCAGACTTCAAGCCAGTGCAATTAACTGACGCATTGCCAACGGCAATCGTTTGCCGCCAATGCCGAGACTCATGGTCGTCGCCGCCATGATGACTTGTTCGCGCGGACCTTGTTCATCCAACACGCCGCAAACCAACTTACAAAGGCGCTCTTCCGCCCGCGGTCGCGCCAGATTAATCCGGCCCATCAAAAGATAGTATTGCAGGGACAGCTGAGCATTAAACTTTTCTCGGTCGAAAAAGGCGATGGCAGTTTCGAATTCCTGAGGCAGGCTTTCTTTGAATTTCTCACGCACCTTCACCAAGTCTTGTTGAATTTCTCGGTAATAAACCCAAGGCGGTGTCGTTCAACAATCAATTGAAACGTCAGTGAAATGAGTTCGGCCTTATCGTCCTCAGGTAGTTTCGACACGGGGCACCGCTCCGCTCTCTCAAGTAATGGTTTTAGATTTTCCAGATCATCCAAACCAACAAAACTGTATTGCTCGAAAATGGGATGGCCCAGTTCCATATCACTAAACAGATCAACCAGGGTCCTGGCGACTTGAAGGCCAATTTCTTGGAACCGCTCGGTTAACCCGCTCTCTTCCAGAACGCGGCGCACATAATCGTTTTCGCCTAAGGAATTAAGGGCAAACGTCTGGTCGGTAGGCTCGCCAAATATAACGTTGGAGCCGACTGACGCATTGAGGTTATAAGTGTAAAAATCAAAGAAGTAGACAAGATCTTTCTCGTCAGGTGAGGCGTCCAACTTGGCCTCAATCACATGTCTGGCATTCAAAATATTCTCAGCCAAACCGGGGAATGCTTCTGGATCAATTGTCATGTTCAAGGCGCGAGTGAAAAGCAGGTCTTCTATTCCCAAACGACGGATAATTTTCATCCACCACTGGGTCAATTCTTCCGAAGACTCCATGCCCAGAGCTTTGGGATTTATCCAGTCTGCGCTCGGGTCGTCTACGCTGTTGCCTGAGGCCTTGGCTTCTTCCCGGTCCATGAGATCATCTTCATCGCCGTTTGGCTGACCAATTGCTGCATGCTTAAAACCATACAAACCGTTATGTGCGATGGAGCCGTTAAAAATATACGAATTAGGGCCGACGTACCCGATCCTGGAACCAATGACCGCTTCGTGCAAACCTGCCAAATTCTAGCGGCCAACCATAATCTGCCCGCCAGTCGGCTTGGCCAAGCGAACCAACGCTTGCGCCAAACGATCACTGCCGGTACCGGTGCCGACAATTGCTATATTTTGGCCCGCGTCCGCACTAAACGAAATACCGTCCAGAACCCTAAAGCCGTCTTCTTCCTGTACGACAACATTTTCTAATTCAAGTGTCGCCCCAAGCGTTGGGAGCTCTTCCGGGCGCGTACGTTGCAGTGATTCATCCAGCATCCCGGCCGGATCAAACTGTTCCAAAAGTTGTTGGTACTTAATCTTGGAATTGGCCATATCCTGGTAGTATTTTAGTAATTCCTTCCACGGTGCCATGAGATCCTTATAGGCAGCGAGCGCCGTAACCAACGCGCCAATCGAGATATCTCCCTTAATCGCCAGAATGCCGCCGAAAGAATAGAACATCAGCGGCGTCATTTGATTGATAAAGTTACTGAGAAACTTCATGAAGAATTTCTTTTTGTATATTTGGAAACGGATTTTAAAGATCCGCCCGAGCCGCCAAGAAACCCCTGACAGCTTGAACGCCGACGTATTGTCGGCATGAATATCCTGAATGCCGGAGACCGATTCACTGATGGACTCAGACAAACGTCGAACTTCTTGAACCCGCGCCTTGTTCAACATATTGATCTTAAACTGCAGCTTCGGGATCAACCACGCCTGCACGGGGATCAAGGCAACGGAGGCCAGACCCAACGTTGGGTCTTACATGAATAAAAACACCAGGATCGTCAGCATGGTGCCGCCTTGGAACGCTGGCTTGGCAATGGAATCCCCGAAGTAGGCACCGAGGGATTCACCTTCCGCCGTTACCATTGGTACCAATTCGCTTTGTGATCTGGTCTGAAAGCGCGGGATCGGGAATCTCAATATTCGCTCGTAGAACTGATAGCGTAACCGCTGCAGCAAACGTTCGGCCAAGGCCCCCTTAAAGACATTGACCTTCATCTTAAAGAGGCCGTTGATGACGATAAGAGCAAAAAGTACGACGCACAGTCCCAGCAAAAAGGGAATTTGCTCAAACGTGTGGTCAAACAACGTTACCGGGAAGGCTTTGCCGTCGATGGCGTCATTGATAGTAATTTTTGGAACTTCCAACGCCGCGTAAAGAAACGGAAACAAGAAAATCGTAATCGCCAAAATACTAACCTGCTGAAGCTTACTGCAACGCTAAATGAAGCCGAAGATGCTTTGTTCCATAGCTGAAATTCTTTAAAACCCACCCGTAAACTGTTCGCTCGATAACGATACAGTGTCCCACCCCCTCAAATATAGCCTCAATTGCCAAATTCAATTCCCTGACCGTTCACGAATTAGCGACGACATTGCCAATCATGTGGTTGCTGGGTATATCTACTAAGCTCATTTTTTAGGAGATACGTCATGGATAGCGGCATTTGGGCGACGTGGTACGACTTGGCGGAAGGCGATAAAGAAACCTATCTAGGATGGCTGCATAAGGACTACCTTCCCGAAGTTCTCTCACGTCCCGGCTATTTATGGGCGGCGACCTACGAGGTCACAGGCGGCGGTTCCCATATGAACCAAATTGGCGGAATTCTCGCCCGCGCCGAGGACGGATCAGTTGGTACAGGAACAGATTACGTCACTGTGGTCGGTGCCGCGCATCCGCATGTCTTTTTTAGCCCCAACGTCATTGGCATCGACAATCCGCTGGCCACGCCCCACCCTGAACTCAGCAACGGTACAGTTCAGGACATGTTCGCGAAACGCATTGGAGCTCGCACAAATATCTTTCTAGAAGAAGCCAGAGTCAACGGCCCGGAAATCGGCAGCAGAGCACCGGGCACGACGCCAGGGCCGGCCATTCAAATGGGCAGCTTTAGAGGCATGTCGCCGGAAGACGATTACGATTTAGGTGCGTGGTACGCACAATACAGGCTGCCCCATATGACGCGCATGCCGGGAAGTATCCGAACCCGCAAATTATTGTCGGTGGCAGGTTGGGCCAAGCATGCGGTCCTCTATGAATTTCTCTCGTTGGATGCCCGGAAAGAGGGGTTTGAGGCTACCCATGAGCGCCTCGCCCTTGACGACAAAGAATGGACCAATTTAATCATCAACTATACCCGGCACTCCCCTGGGTCGCCCAGCGTCGGACGGCGCATTTGGCCAGCGGTTGAAGATTGGGAAACTGAATACTTGAGCCGATAATTGCCGTTGTTCGGACTTAAGAAAAACTGCTTTTTTAAAAGGTCTTCACAAGGGTAAACTCCCGGCAACTACTAGAACTTCAAAACCTATACGACAGGGAGAAGAAACCGTGAAACCACGTAAACTCGGACACAGTGATGTAGAAGTCGGTGCACTTGGACTTGGCTGCATGGGCATGTCGACCGCCTATGGTACACCGGACAATCCTGAATCGATCGCGACGATCCGCGAAGCCTTGGAGAACGGCTGCGACTTGCTTGATAGCTCGGATGCTTATGGAAACGGCCATAACGAGGAGCTTTTGGCCGAAGCGTTTAAGGACGGCTATCGGGAAAAGGCTTTCTTGATCTCTAAATTTGGCAATCTGGGTCAGAAGGGCGTGCTTGGCACCCCTGAATATGTGGTTGAGGCTTGCGAAAAAAGTTTAGTCCGTCTGCAAACAGACGTAATTGACCTTTACTTCGTGCACCGCATTGATCCCAACGTTCCGATTGAAGATACGGTTGGTGCCATGGTTAAATTGAAGGAACAGGGAAAAATTCGCTATCTCGGCCTATCGGAAGCCGCTATGGACACCCTCAAGCGCGCGCACGCGGTTCATCCAATTTCAGCATTACAAACCGAATATTCTCTCTGGACCCGGGACGCGGAGACTGAATTCCTGCCGACCACGCGGGAACTTGGCATCAGCTATATCGCCTATGCGCCACTTGGCCGGGGATATTTATCTTCTCAGTTTGTCACACCTGAGGATCTGCCAGAAGGCGACCGGCGTCACGACCACCCGCGTTTCCATGCAGACAATATGGCCGCCAATAAAAAGATGTTGGATGCTATAAATGATATCGCA
>Ga0114999_10008855_pt1 | contig 11138 bp, 8 predicted proteins | sample ArcticOcean_MG_C_3_FD_89820 | JGI IMG/M metagenome (GOLD analysis project Ga0114999, IMG submission 89820) | Marine microbial communities from western Arctic Ocean - ArcticOcean_MG_CB8_126 | ecosystem: Environmental > Aquatic > Marine > Oceanic | place: Arctic Ocean: Canada Basin | collected...
AATTGGGTCCGGCCCACCCATATCTTGCTCTTGCCAAGGATACATTTCCAATTTTATTTGCCTTTATTTCCTGATGTATGGCTTGAAAAACTGGGCTTAAAACCACAAAAGGTGCGGCCACTAATAATTTTTTAGATTTTTTAGCAAGTGTGAATAATTTATTCAAATCCTTCATGTTGGTTGCCATAGGTTTTTTTTTGTTTATTATGCAATCAACTAGATGAGTTAATCCTGATGTCCAAGGCCAATTTGCATATGGGGTTTTGTATAATTCCCAAGATGATTTTTTATTATCCCAAACTTCATAACCCTTAGGTTCCCAGTCATCTCCCAACATTTGAATAGTTCCATCAGCACCATATAATTCTATTGCAGGAGAATTATATTGTTGCATTGTAAAACCTGTTGTTACAACAGCTAAACATTTATTCTTAAATTCTAATAATATCTGAAAATTATCGTCTGTTTTTACCTTAATTTTTTTTCCATTAATTATTCTTGTTGGTTTTGATATAGATGATTTTGCTGTTACATTTTTTACAGGACCTAATAATCCAGTAAGCGTGGTAATATTATAAACACCTAGGTCAAAAAGAGGTCCTCCCCCTGTTTTGTAATACCATTCACCCCAATTAGGTCCAGCCCATCCATATCTTGCTCTAGCCAAGGATACCCTTCCAATCTTATTTATTTTCAGTTCTTGGTGTATAGCTTGAAAAACTGGACTTAATATTACAAAAGGCGCTGCCACTAATAATTTTTTAGTTTTTTTAGCAAGTGTAAATATTTTATTTAGATCTTTCATGTTAGTTGCCATAGGTTTTTCAACCAACACATGCTTACCTGAATTTATAGCCTCTTCAGCAATTTTGGAATGTTCATTCATTGAAGTTAAAATTAGAACTAAATCAATTTCAGAATCTTTAAGGATTTTTTTATAATCTTTACAAAAATATTGATATCTTATTTTCTTACTTATTACTTTATGAATTTTTTTATTTACATCAGATACAGCTTTTAAATTAATTATTTTTTTAAAAGAAAGTTTATTAACTATTTCTATATATGGGCCCTGCATAACAGAGCCACATCCTATGATACCTAAATTTAACAATTTATTTTAAATAATCTAAATGATTACTCTGAAATTTGATCATTGTATCAAGAAGTTTTTCAGCTGAATTAAAATTATCAACTACTGGATCAGCAAGTAAAGCTTGAAAAGCTGCTTCTTTGGATTTTTCTAAAACTGCTGTCGTTGTTAATCTTATTGTTCCAACTTGATTAACTAGTATGGAAGCAAAATTATCTGGATAATTATCTAGAGTAATTCCTTTAATGCCACCTTTATTAACCATAGCAGGGACTTCTACAACTATGTCATTTGGAATTTGTTTAATAAATCCCTTATTCAGTATGTTAACTGCAGCTTCTTCCATATTTCTATCTTCAACAACTGCTTCCATTAAATCAACTAGGCGTTCTTTAGAATGTCTTTTTTGATCAAAATAATATCCATGCATTTCTTCTGATCTATAAATAGTCATGCAATTTTTTTTATAATTTTTATAAAATTCAAGAATTGCATAATGATCAGCAATACTATGCGCCCAAGGCAAATATTCACCTAGGTGACTATCAGTAGTAATGGGTAGATAATTATATGTCTCAAATAATTTTAAAAATATTCCTCTTTCTGCCCCTGGGGATGTAGATTGTTCATTCATTTTTTCAAAATCAATTATATAATTTTTATAATAATCAAGAGCCTTTTTCCTTATCATTGGATAAGCATCTTTTTGAGTATCTTTATATTTTACATCAATCAAAATACTTATATGATTAAGACCTCCAGCTCTATATTCAATATTTGAAAAATCTGTTTTCATTAGTTCAGGTAAATCTCTTTCCATTTCTGCAATTGCATGACACAGACCAATGAATTTCATATCTGGATATTTTACACTAACTGCGTGACAAATTCGTTGCATAGGATTACTAAAATTATAAACATAAGCCTCTGGACATATATTATTAATATCTTCACAAATTTCTAAAATAGGTGGGATAATTCTTAATGAATGAAACAATCCTCCTGGACCACCATTTTCAGCATAAATTTGCTTAATCCCATATTGTTGTGGAATTTTCCAATCTTGATCCCATAGCCCAAACCTAGGACCAACTTCAATGGATATCACTACTACATTAGCCCCTTTTAAAGCCTCTTTTCTATTTGTAGAGGAGGAAACACTAAAATTAACACCAAATTGACCTTTATATTTATCGGCTACAGCCTGTGTTTCTTTTAAAGAGACTTCATCTATATCATGAAGTATGATTTCACTACCTTCAAGCACCTTTGATCTATAAATATCTGATACAGTTTCTAGTCCAAAATTTGCTGATCCAGCGCCAATTAGTACAATTTTTTGAGTCATAATTTAATTCTTCAATTAATAAATATAATTAAATTAAATATTAATATCTGATTTTTTTCAATAATATCATAGAATTAATTTTAAGATTGAAATGTAAGCTTAAAAATAAAGTGTATTATTTTTTTGATTTTTTATGATTTTTGTATTCATATGCATATTAAATTACAAAAGGGAGGTTTCGTGAAAAAATTATTTTTACTAATTACTTCTTTGTTCTTCTTTTCTTTTGGAAGTAATGGAGAAACTTTAAGAATTTTGGCAGAATCTGGAGATGAAGCAACTTTAACAGTTGCGATAGCTCAATTTGAATCTGCTAATCCTGGTGTTGAAATTGAAACAAATTATTTAGGTTGGGACGATTTCATGTCGACGATTAAATTAAAGATGGCAGATAATAATCCGCCAGATCTAGCTCATGGCAATCAGGGTTTTACAGTTGATGGAACTTTAATACAAAGTGGATTAGTTATATCTTTGGAAAAATATGCTAATAAATATGGTTGGAAAGATTCTTTTGCTAGTGGCGCATTATCAGAATTTATGTGGAGTGATGATGGATCAACTTGGGGATCAGGATCTCTATATGGAGTAAGTCCAGTTGCTGAAGATGTAATAGTTTATTATAATAAGAAAAAACTAAACACTCTTGGCTTATCAGTTCCAACTACATTTGCTGAATTTGAAAATGCTTTACAGGTTTCTAAAGATGCTGGTGAATTACCGATTGCTCTTGGTGGAGCAGATGGTTGGCCTATAATTCATGTTTGGGGTCTTGTTGAAGGAGCATTTGTTGATCCTAACCAAACTCGTAGCTGGATTTTTGATGCAAAGAATGTTCAATTTGATATACCAAACAGAATATCTGCTGCGTCCAAGCTAGCTGATATGGCTAGTGCAGGTTATTTTGGTTCAGATTCTTTGGGTATAGGTTATGATGATGCAAATGCAATGTTCATAAATGGAGAAGGTGTTTTTAATTTAACTGGAACCTGGATGACTGCTGATTTTAACTCAGGTATGGGTGATAATGTTGGTGCCTTTGCAATGCCTACATTGGATGGTGCAGTAGCTGGTGGAGGTTCTTTTGCTCTCCCATGGCATATTAGCTCTAAAGCTTCTAATCCAGATTTAGCTGCAAAATTTTTAAATCATTTAATGAGCAATGATTTTGTTGATGATTTAATGGGAGTGGGTCGTGTTCCAGCACAATCACCTACAATTAATCCCACTTCAAATCTTCAAGCAGAAGTAATAGCATCATCGAATGCCTTAGTTGGCGCTAATGCTAAAACTTTTTATACAGACTGGGCTTCACCCGGTATGTATGACACTGTAACTCAAGAACTGCAAAAAATAATTGGCGGTGCTGCGACAGCACAAGATTTTATTGATGCAATGGCTGCTGAAAGTGTAAATTAATTTAAATAATTGGGGTCTATGACTATTAAACATGATTATAGACCCCAAACTAAAATAGACTACTCTTCATATTTATACATTTTACCTGCATTTATTTTTTACACGCTATTTGTTTTATTTCCACTAGGAGATACATTAATAACTTCTTTCACCCAGTGGAATGGTATTTCAGAAAAAAATTGGGTTGGTTTAGAAAATTATTATAAAAACTTATCTAATAAAAAAATTACGTCTTCAATTAAGCATTCTTTTATTTTAATTATTTTTTATTCTTTTTTACCAATTATTATTGGACTTTTAATAGCAGGTATAATGATACGGGTTAAAATTCACGGTATGGCAACTTATAGAGCCATACTTTTTTTACCTCAAATTTTGTCAATGATTGTTGTTGGTATTTCATGGAGATGGATTTATGCTCCAAAAGGACCATTAAATTCTGGACTTGATTTTTTTGGTTTAGAAAGTGTTTCTAGAGCTTGGTTGGGATCATTTGATTTTGCTTTGCCATTTGTTGGTTTAATTGGAACATGGGTAATGTTTGGATTTACCATGATTTTGTTTATTGCAGGAGTCCAAAAAATTCCTACTGAACTTTACGATGCAGCCAAAGTTGATGGTGCAGGAGCAACAGCTGAGTTTTTTAATGTTACATTGCCTAATTTAAGGGGTGAGATTATTGTGGCTTTAATTTTTACAGTTACTTTAGCCCTTCGTAATTTTGATTTAATATATATTACTACAGGTGGAGGTCCAGGAACATCAACTATGATACCATCCATGTTTATATATAAAAAAGCATTTCAAATGAATCAGGTAGGATCAGCTTCATCACTTGGAATAATGTTAACTTTGTTAATTTTTACTCTAGTTTCTTTAATTTTAATTATTTTAAAAGAAAAAAAATGAATTATAAAAATAGAGAAAAAATAATAGCGCATTCTATATTTTTATTAGGATCAATATTTGTTTTATATCCTTTTATATCTATTCTTTTTTTAGCTTTAAGTGAACCAGGTACAAGGGTTTCAGGCTTTACAATTCCTACAGGAATATATTTTGATAATTTCATTAAAGCTTGGACAGGAGGAGGTTTTAATCATGCTTTGTTAAATTCTTTTGTAGTTGTTGTTGGAGTTGTTTCTGTTACAATTGTTTGTAGTACACTGGCAGCTTATGCTTTTGAAAAATTAGATATTTTTGGCATAACCCCTCTATTTGCATTGTTATTAGTAGGTTTAGTTCTTCCATATGAATCCATCGTTATATCCTTATACTATTCAATGAAGAATTTAGGATTAACTAATACTTATTGGTCACTGATCTTACCTCAAATTGGATTGTCTATTCCATTTAGTATTTTTTGGTTACGGGCCAGTTTTAGATCTATACCTAAGGCATTATCAGAAGCAGCTATGATAGAAGGTGCAAGTCGCTTTACAATACTTACAAAAATTTTAATTCCGCAAATTATTCCTGCTATTTTAACATTAACTGTTTTGTTATTTATGTGGACTTGGAATGAATTTCTACTTGCTTTAGTTATGATTCAAGATGCAGATATGAGAACTGCACCTTTGGCATTAAGTTATTTTGCTGGCAACAAAAGATATGGTGATCCAGCAATTACAGCAGCTGCGGCTATTTGGGTGGCATTACCAGTATTAATTGCATATATATTTCTACAAAGGCGTTTTATTTCAGGAATGGTGACAGGGGCAATAAAAGAGTAGTGATTAAATCTTTTGATAATGATAAAATCTTAGCTCAATCTCTTGCATTAGAGATACTAAAAGAACTTAAAAAGAAAAAAAAATTAGTTTTAGGATGTCCTGGTGGTCGCTCTTTAAAAAAAACATATTATTACTTAGGTAAAATTTCTTATGAATTAGATATTAGCTTAGATAAACTTATAATAGTGATGATGGATGAATATGTTATTAAAATAAAAGATAAATATCACCTTGTAAGACCTGATTCTCATTTTAGTTGTGTGAGATTTTGCAATCAAATTATTAAAAAACTGCTTAACTATAAAAAAAATAATTCAAATTCACTTAAATATAAAAATATCTTTTCCCCCAGTATAAAATCACCTCACTCATATGATAAATTAATAAAAAAATTAGGTGGTATCGATATTTTTCTTTTAGCTTCTGGAAGTTCAGATGGGCACGTAGCCTTTAATAACTACTATAGTAAATTAAATCAAAATACTCACATAACTAAATTATCATCCAAAACTCGCAATGATAATATGAAAACATTTTCAAATTTCAAAAAATTATCTGAGGTTCCTCATTATGGTTTAACTGTTGGGCTAAACACAATTTCCTCTTTAAGCAAAAGGGTTGTTTTAGTGCTAACTGGTAAAGAAAAAAGATTGGCTTACAAAACCCTTAATTCAAAGAAAAATTTTGATCTCAATTGGCCAGCCTCTATTATATTCAAGTGTAAAAAATATAATATTTATATTGATAAAATAGTTAAATCTTAAATATGAATGTTGTAGGTATTGATATTGGAGGTACTAAAACTTCTATAGGAATAGTGGATATCAAAAAAGGAAAAGTTCTTTCAAAAATAATTATACCTTCAAAAAAATTTAAAGATGATAAAAAAAATTTAGATAATATTATTACTACTACAATTGAACTTATTGATAATAAAAAAATTAAAAATATTGGAATTGGTGTACCTGAATTAATTAATAATAAGGGTGTAATTAAAGGTAACTATAATTTTAATTGGAAAAATAAAAAATTAATTAATTTTTTTCCTAATAAATATAATGTTATTGTTGATTCAGATGTAAGATGTCATTTACGAGCAGAAAAATTCTATGGCCATGGCCAAAAATTTAAAAATTTTATATATATTAATATTGGAACAGGTTTAAGTTATTCACATTTTAAAAATAATCAAATATATACAGGCGCCAATGGTTACGCCATACATTTTGCATCATCTAAAATTACTTTGTATAATCCTTTGAACAATAAAAAGATATCATTGATACCTGAAAATTTCTATTCAGGAAAAGCTATTATGACTTTTTTAAAAAAATTTAAACAATCAAAAAAACAGGATTTACTTTTTAATAATATAGCTGATTCATTAGGATCCTTAATAGGGAATTTGATAAATTCTATAGATCCTGAATTTATTGTAATGGGAGGTGGCGTTGTAAATAATAATTTTAAATTTAGAAATTTATTAATAAAATACACTAGAAATTATATATTATCTGAAGATGTTAAAAAAATTAAAATATTAATATCTAAATTAAAGGATGATACAGGTTTGTTAGGTGCGGCAGCAGTTTTTAAATAATTTAGTTTATCCCACTGGTTACATTTTTAAGTTCCTTAATCCACTCTATTATTGTTTGTTGAAAATTTTTAGATAATTTATATATTTTTACCCTCTTATCATAATCTACATTTTCTTTAATAAAATATTTTTTCGCAACTGCATTATTTAATGAAGTTAAAATTGTAGATCTGGAACCTATCTTTCTTGGAATTTTATGGCATAAATCTTCGTAAGAAATAGGCTTATCTCCAAATGTCCCTTCTGCTATTTCTAAGCATAAAGCATGATTTAAGGTAGAAGAATCCAGAAATTGTAACTCGTCATTTTTACCTATACGTTTATAAAAATTTTCTTTTAATTTTTGTATTATTTCATTTTCTCTCGTTGTATTCATTTTAAATTATATCTATTTATTAAACTTAATAGTTTTAAGAAACTCTTTAGTCTAATAAGAAATATTATAAATATGTCAGATAAATATCAAATTGATCCAAATAAAATTGATAAACTTGCAAATTTAGCCATAAAAGTAGGTTTGGGACTCAAAAAAGGTCAGGACCTAATAATTACTGCACCTATAGAGTCCTTACCATTGGTAAGAAAAATTACTGAACATGCCTATAAAGAGGGTGCGGGGATAGTAACTACTTTGTTTTCAGATCCAGAGCTAACTTTATCACGATACAAATATGCAGATGATGACTCATTTAGTGTTGCTACTAATTGGCTTTATAAGGGGATGGGTGATGCTTTTGACAATAATACTGCAAGATTAGCAATAGCAGGGGATGACCCTATGTTACTTTCTAATATGGATCCTGATAAAGTTTCAAGAGCTAGCAAAGCTAATGCAATAGCCTATAAACCGGCTCGAGACCGAATCACCCATTTTAATATTAACTGGAATATTGTTTCTTGGCCTGGAAAAGCTTGGGCTAAAAGGGTTTTCCCTGATATTCCAGAGAATGATGCTGTTTTAAAGTTGGCTGATGCTATTTTTGATGCATCTAGAGTATCCCTTAATGATCCCATAAAAGCTTGGGATAAACATAATACTACATTAAAACTTAGGTCTAACTGGTTGAATAATAATAATTTTAAATATTTAAGATATACAGGTCCAGGAACAGATTTAAAAGTTGGTTTAGCTGATGATCATGAGTGGATGGGTGGAGCATCTGTTGCTCAAAATGGAATAACCTGTAATCCTAACATTCCATCAGAAGAGGTTTTTACTACTCCTCACGCCTTAAAAGTAGACGGGCATGTTTGCTCCACAAAACCTTTATCATATCAAGGATCTCTAATCGATGAAATTCAAGTTGTTTTTAAAGAAGGTAAAATTATTGAATCTAAAGCTACAAAAGGTGAAGAAATTTTAGAGAAAGTTTTAAATTCTGATGAGGGGGCAAGAAGAATTGGTGAAGTTGCACTTGTACCTGATAGCTCACCAATTTCTCAATCAGGTTTGATATTTTTTAATACTCTGTTTGATGAGAATGCTGCATCACATATTGCCTTAGGACAATGCTATTCAAAGTGCTTTAAAGGGAATACAAACCTATCAAAAGAGGAAATTACTAAAAAAGGTGGAAACTCAAGTATGATACATATTGATTGGATGATTGGATCAAAAGAAATTGATGTAGATGGAATTAATTTTAATGGAGATATAATTCCTGTTTTTAGAAAAGGTGAGTGGGCGGATAATACTAAATAATTTTTTCTTAAAATATTTGGTATAATCTAAACTTTTTTCATCTTTGTTGAAATTCCCTACTTGCTTGTAATAATGTTTTATCATAATTTAGTTATAAAATTATTGTTATTTAAAGAAATTTTTAACATGACAAATAAGATAAATAATAAAAATAAAATTTACTTATGAGTGAAAATATAAAAATTACTATAGATACTAGGTTGGTAAAAATTAAAAATTTACATAAATCTTGCTCTTGGGCAATTAAGAATTTAAAAAATACAGTAAACCCAGCTAAAATTTTCTCTAAGTCCAAATCTAAAAAATATAAATATTTATCAGACAATATAATTTATTTAGCTACAAAGGATTCAGATCTTTCAAAAATATTACCTAAAAATAAATTTTTACCTCTTGAACCTGAATCTTTTGCTTTAATACCTATTTTATATCTTAATAAAAAAATAATTATTGCATATGGTTCTGACTCAAGAGGATTAGTTTATGCTTTGACTGAACTGAGTGATCGATTTTTAAATAATACAAATAAAAATAATAATTTCAATATAAAAAATAAATTTGTAGAAAAACCTGTAACTAAAATTAGAAGCATATCAAAATGTTTTGAAAGTAATGTTGAGGATTTGAAATGGTTTCATGATAGAGTTATGTGGCGCAAATATTTAGCAATGCTTGTTACACAAAGATTTAATAGAATTACCCTTACATTTGGAATGCAATATAATTATCCATATGGAAATGAATTTATTACAGATGTTTATTTATATTTAGCTTATCCTTTTCTAGTTTCTCCAAAAGGGTATAATATTTATGCTGAAGGCTTATCTGATAAGGAACGTAATAAAAACTTACAGACATTAAAATTTATTAGTAGTGAGGCTGTAAAATGTGGCCTTGATTTTCAGTTAGCCTTGTGGACTCAAAGATATGATTTTGATAAAGTGCCAAATGCCAATTATCAAATTAAAAAAGCACCTAAGAAAAATTATGCTAAATATTGTCGAGATTCTCTTTCTATTTTATTAAAAGAATGTCCTGATATTACAGGAATAACTTTAAGAGCACATGTTGAGTGCGGAATACCAGAAGGTAAATATCAATTTTGGAAAACTTATTTTGAAGCTATTGCTAAAGCAAATAGAGTTATTGAAATTGATCTTCATGCAAAAGGTATTGATAATAAGCTAATTGATTTAGCCTTAAAGGCAACTTCTAAAGTTAATGTCTCCCCTAAATATATCTCTGAACATATGGGGTTACCTTATCATCAGGCTTCAATCAGAAAACAAGAGATGCCACCTAAATTAAAAGTTGATAGAAAATGGACTTACAGTGAAGGTTCAAGAAGATTCCAAAGATATAGTTATGGAGATTTGCTTAGAGAAGATAGAAAATATGGGATATTATTTCGTATTTGGCCGGGAACTCAGAGAATATTGCTGTGGGGAGATCCTATATTAGCTGGTGGCTATGGCAAATTATCAACTTTTTGCGGTTCACTTGGTGTTGAATTATGTGAACCTCTTTCCTTCAAAGGGAGAATGGGAACAGGCATAAAAGGAGGTCGCTTTAATTATCTAGATAAAAAATTAATAACTAAATATGATTGGGAAAAGTACAATTATACTTACAGAGTATGGGGAAGATTAAATTATAATCCCAAAACAAAGCCTGAAAATTATCAGCGATTTATGGTCAAAAATTTTGGTAAAAAAGGTTTGGATTTGACTATAAGTTTAGGACATGCCAGTAGAATACTTCCCCTTATAACTTTAGCTCATGGAGTTTCTGCTTCTAATAATTCCTATTGGCCAGAAATGTATGAGAATATGTCAATTGTTCATAAGGCACCTTTTTTACCATATAGTTATGATTTAAAAAAACCCAGTCGTTTTGGAATGACAACAAGTTGTGATCCTCAACTTTTAATGTCACCTCAAGAATTAGCAAAATCCATTTACAATGAGAAAGTAGTTGATCGCTATTCTCATTTAACAATGGCAAATTGGTTGGAAAATTTTTCCAAGAATGCAAAAAAATACATAGTAGATTATAAAAAAATTTTAAAAGAAAAAAATCCTTCATTAAAACGAGTGTTAGTAGATATAACTATTCAAGCATCTATTGGTCAATTTTTTGCAGAAAAATTTCGATCAGCATGTTTTTGGGAATACTATTTATTAAATGGTACCAAAATTATAGGAACAAAAGCACTTGAAAAATATATTAAGGCCAGAGATCAA
>Ga0114999_10008856_pt1 | contig 11138 bp, 9 predicted proteins | sample ArcticOcean_MG_C_3_FD_89820 | JGI IMG/M metagenome (GOLD analysis project Ga0114999, IMG submission 89820) | Marine microbial communities from western Arctic Ocean - ArcticOcean_MG_CB8_126 | ecosystem: Environmental > Aquatic > Marine > Oceanic | place: Arctic Ocean: Canada Basin | collected...
CCAGAGCGGTGGACTTGAGCGAACACGAAGCTTGCCTGAAGTAACGCGGCGACCAAGATGACTGCGACTGAGCGTACCATGTGGAACCTCCCTCGACTGCTGCCTTACGCAACGCGATCAGGCGAACAGATGCCGGCTAGGGTCAATGCCAGATTGCGGAGAATATAGCATAGTTACTGGTTCGTGGAACGGTCTATTTTTTCAAAATGCGCCCTGTAACATGCACCTTGCCTCGCTTTTTGGCGATCGATATATTGGCTCGCATTGCAGTTTGCTAGCGCAAAGACTTTCACAGCGGTTGTCTGCGCTAAGGCTGCGGCCCCTCCGCTTACAGATAGTGAACTCCCTATGGCTCAAAAACACGTTTACCTCTTTGGCACTGAAAAGACCGAAGGCGATACTTCCATGCGCAATCTGCTTGGAGGCAAGGGGGCCAACCTGGCCGAAATGTCGCGACTGAAACTGCCCGTCCCAGCTGGTTTCACGATCACGACCGAAGTCTGCACCCACTATTACCAGCATGGATCAACCTACCCCGAAGCGCTCAAGAGTCAGGTGCATAAGGCCTTGCGGGCGGTAGAAAAGAAGATGGGAGCACGCTTTGGCGATGCGGCGAACCCACTGCTGTTATCCGTGCGTTCGGGCGCCCGCGTGTCCATGCCCGGGATGATGGAAACGGTCCTCAATCTTGGCCTTAACGACGAGATCGTCGAAGGGCTGGTGGCGCTCTCAGGAGACGAGCGTTTCAGTTACGACGTCTACCGTCGATTCGTTCAAATGTATGGGGATGTCGTCATGGGACTTCGTCCCGAAGGCGTGGAAATTGATCCGTTCGAAGCCCTGCTTGAGAAAAAGAAACATGCCCGGGGCGTAGAAGTGGACAGCGACCTGACGGCCGATGATTTGCGCGACCTGGTTCACTCTTTCAAGGCACTCATCAAGCGCCGTCTGCGTCGCCCGTTCCCGGAGGATCCAGAGGAGCAGCTTTGGGGTTCGATCGGCGCCGTGTTCGCCTCCTGGCAGGGCCAGCGCGCCATCCGCTATCGAGAGCTCGAAGCCATTCCGCACAACTGGGGCACGGCCGTAAACGTGCAGTCCATGGTCTACGGCAATATGGGTGACGAGTGCGCCACAGGTGTGGCCTTTACCCGCGATCCCTCAACGGGTGCGAAGAAACTGTACGGGGAATATTTGATCAACGCCCAGGGCGAGGACGTTGTCGCGGGCATTCGCACCCCGGAGCCAGTGATCGAGCTCAAAGCACAACTACCGCAGGCTTACAAAGAGTTCCTGCTGGTCTGCAAGCGACTTGAGCGGCACTACGCCGATATGCAGGACCTGGAGTTTACCATCCAGAAGGGCAAGCTGTGGATGCTGCAGACGAGATCGGGCAAACGCACGGCCGCCGCCGCCATTAAGATTGCCGTGGATATGGCAGGCGAGGGACTGATCAGCCAGAAGGAGGCGATCCATAGAGTAAAACCGGGGGATCTCGACCAGTTGCTGCACCCCTCATTCGACCCGGCGGCAAAGACCAAGTCGATCGCCAAGGGGCTGCCGGCGTCACCCGGCGCAGCCACCGGTCAGGTTGTCTTCCAGGCAGATGAGGCAGAGGAGTTGGCCGCCCGGGGTGATCGGGTAATCCTGGTCAGGCTGGAGACGTCGCCGGAGGACATCGGTGGCATGCACGCGGCCCAGGGCATCTTGACGGCTCGGGGTGGCATGACCAGTCACGCCGCAGTAGTGGCTCGCGGCATGGGCAAGTGTTGCGTTGCCGGGTGCGGCGAACTGACCATCGATTACACCAAAAATCAGTTTCACGCCGGCGGGCAAAAAATATCGAAGGGTGACTGGATCTCCATCGACGGCTCCAGCGGGGAAGTCATGCTGGGCAAGGTGGCGACGGTTGAAGCGGCTTTCACCAAAGAGTTCGCCACGTTGATGCGCTGGGCTGATCGCACCCGCGTGCTCAAGGTCCGCACTAATGCTGATACTCCGCACAACGCCGAAGTCGCCAGGCGCTTTGGCGCCGAGGGTATCGGCCTGTGCCGCACCGAGCACATGTTTTTCGAGGGCGACCGCATCAAGGCGGTGCGTGAAATGATTCTCGCTGACGACGAAAAAGGACGGCGGCGGGCGCTCGCCAAACTCAAACCGATGCAGCGACGTGACTTCGAAGGCATTTTCCGCGCCATGAAGGGTCTTCCGGTAACGATTCGCCTGCTCGACCCGCCGCTGCACGAGTTTCTGCCACATGAGATTGCACAACAGCGCGAGATGGCTACCGAAATGGGCCTCTCGCTCTCCCAGATCAAACAGACGATGGCCAGCCTCGAAGAGTTCAACCCGATGTTGGGACACCGTGGCTGTCGACTTGGGATTACCTATCCTGAAATCTATGAGATGCAGGTGGAGGCGATTATTGAGGCCGCCTTGAACGTCAAGAAGCACAAGGTGCAGGTGCTGCCGGAGATCATGATCCCGCTGGTCGGTACCGTGCGCGAACTGTCCGATCTGCGTGATATGGTTGAACGGGTCGCTACCGCGATTCTCAAGAAGAAAAAGGGCCGCCTCACCTACCTCGTGGGCACTATGATCGAGATCCCGCGTGCCGCGATCGTTGCCGATCGTATTGCCGAGCACGCCGATTTCTTCAGTTTCGGCACCAATGACTTGACCCAGTTGGCTTTCGGCTATAGCCGTGACGATGCGGGCAAGTTTCTGCCTGAATACGTCGCCAAGGGGATCCTTGAAGCCGATCCGTTTCAGACCTTGGACCAGGAAGGTACCGGCGAGTTGGTTCGCATGGGTACCGAACGCGGGCGTAAAACAAAGCCTGACTTGAAGGTTGGCATCTGCGGCGAGCATGGGGGCGATCCGGCTTCCGTCGACTTCTGTCACCGTACTGGACTCGATTACGTGTCCTGCTCCCCTTTCAGGGTGCCCATAGCACGCCTGGCGGCAGCGCAGGCGGCCCTCCGGTGACCATGCTACGAGAGGCGCCTGAGAAAAGCAGTAGCGCCGAAACTGAATCCTCTACCAAGACGACGTACCGGACGATTGCGGTCGCCAATCAAAAGGGTGGCGTCGGTAAGACCACGACGGCCGTGAACCTGGCCGCTTGTCTTGCCGTGGCCGAAAAACGCACTCTCCTCGTTGACATGGACCCCCAGGCCAACGCCACCAGTGGCTGCGGCGTCGACGCGCGCGAGGTCGAGTCGCTGAACATCTACCACGCTCTACTGGGAGATAAGACGGCGCAGGAGGTCGTGCACGAGACGCAGATTCCGCACCTGTCACTGCTGCCCTCGCACATCAACTTGACCGGAGCCGAGGTCGAGATGGTCAGCCTGATCGCACGCGAGCACAAACTTGAGTCGGTGCTGGCACCGATCAGCGGGGATTACGACTTCATTATTCTCGATTGTCCGCCGTCGCTGGGTCTGCTGACGCTCAACTCATTGAGCGCTGCGGATTCCGTTCTGATCCCGATACAATGCGAGTACTACGCGCTGGAGGGTCTCGGCAAGCTGTTGAACACGATCCGTCTGATTCAGCGACACCTCAATAAGAAGCTGCAGATTGCCGGTGTACTGCTCACCATGTTCGACTCGCGTCTCAACCTCTCGCGGCAGGTCGCTGAAGAAGTCAAATCCTACTTCGGACCCAAGGTGTACAAGACGGCTATCTCTCGGAATGTTCGACTGGCCGAAGCTCCCGGTCACGGCCAGCCCATCGTCCTCTACGATATCGTATCCCCAGGGGCACAAAACTACATGAGCCTGGCCGGGGAAATCATCCGTCATGGGTAAGAAACAAGTCCTGGGTAAGGGCATTCACGCCCTGATAGCCGAGTACGGCGATCAGGCCCACGACGGCGAGGCCGGACGCCAGGTCGTCAATATTCCGGTGGCTGAAATCGACCCGAATCCCCATCAGCCGAGGATGGACTTTGAGGAGGGCGCCCTCGACCAATTGACCGCCTCGATCCGTGAGAAGGGCGTGATCCAACCCATCAGCGTCAATCGCGTTGGCCAGTCCTACCACATTATTGCTGGTGAGCGCCGTTGGCGGGCCTCAAAGATGGCCGGCTTTGATACGGTGCCTGCGATCATTCACGAAATCGAGTCCGAAGAAGAGCTGATTGAGCTCTCTCTGATCGAGAACATTCAGCGCGAAAACCTGAATCCGATCGAAGAAGCCGAAGGCTACCGCGCCCTGCGCGACACCTGCATGCTGACGCAAGAAGAGATCGCTCAGAAGGTCGGACGCGACCGCTCAACGATCGCCAACATGCTGCGCCTGCTGAACTTACCGGAAGAAATTCAAAAATATCTGCGCTCCGGAACGATTCAGATGGGCCACGCGCGCGCCCTCAGCGCTCTTGACGAAGAAGCCAGTCTGAGGCTGGGTCGCAAGGCGGTGAAGGAAGGCCTGTCCGTACGTGAGTTGGAAAAAGCGGTGCGCTCGCATGGCAAGAAGCGCGAACAGCCGAAGAGCCAGGATCGCGCCGTCAGAGCTGATGAGCGCGTGCTCGCAGGATGGGAAGAAAAATTACGCCTGCACTTCGGAACAGCCGTCGAAATCAACCGAAAGTCCAACAAAGGCCGAGTCGAAATCGAGTTCTACAGTGATGACGATCTCGAGCGCATTCTCGATCTGCTTCTAGCGGGATAGTCAGCCCTGACTCCCTGCTTGCGCTCAACCCTGTCGTTCCTGCTTTCCCCAACCAAACGGGTAATAGACCGACGCTCGTGCGCCCGTGAACGGTCCGTGAGTTGGATCATCGTATCCTTCATCGCCCTCTGCATTGGCACCGGTGGCTGCAGCCTCTTTCATCAAGACTTGCCGAACGACCCCCCGGTCATCTCGACTCAGGCGGACACCTTACGCGTAAAACGAGACGGCAGCATCACCCTGAACGTGGTGGCCTCGGACGAGGACGACGATCCATTGTTCTATGTGTGGTCTGCCACTGGCGGAACACTGGATCAATCCGGGTCCCGCGCAGAGTGGATTGCGCCAGGGCAGATTGAGGGTGCTTCGCAGATTTTTACCGTGCGGGTCACCGTCCTCGACCGCGAATGCGATCTGATTGCCGATGCCCAGGATCGCTTCAATTGCGAAAACACGGCATTCGCCAGCGTCGACAGCTTCCGTATCGAAGTCGTGCAGACTCCCCCGAGCCTACAATCGATAACGCACGAGGAATCCCCGTCATTCCGCCAACCGACGGTTAGCCTGAGCGCGTTCGCCAGCGACGAGGAGGATGACCTGCTGAGTTTCGTGTGGTCTGCCGAGGACTCCAGCAGGACGGCTGTAGTCGATTCCGTCGGCTCCGAGGTCAACGTCATTCCACTGTTCCCGGGCCAACACGTGATCGTTGTCGCCGTCAACGACAGGGCTGATACGGTGATGGGCTCGGCGACAATAGAGGTGGCGTCCGCGGTCGTGCCGGAAGGGGGATCCGTGCAGCTGGAACTTCCCGCAACGTCACAGAGCCCGGTGAGATTTTTTGAGATTGACGTCTTCGAGTACCCGAATCAACGTGGCACCATGCCGCTGCTGGTCGATTCTTTCTTTGAGGCCGCGCAGATATGTAGCGAAGCAGGGGCGCGGTTGTGCACGGATCAGGAGTGGCTGATGGCCTGTGCCGGTGAAGAGAACTCATCCTTTTCATCGGTCGACGACCCCGACGAACTGCCGGCCCAATTCGGGCGCCGTTTCTGCAATACCACGGGGTCTGAGCTCAACGCCTCAACGGCCGAGAATGGCGTCGGCGCGTTGGCTGGGTCGGGCAGTTTTCCCAACTGCAGCAGTTTTTCGGGAGTGTATGATTTGACCGGTAATGCGCGGGAGTGGCTTGTTGGGCTTGACTCAACGCAGACGGCAAACCGCTCACAAAGCAGTGCCGTCCAACGCGCTACCTGTGACGACATCATCGCCTTACCCCCGGTGGCGTCGCCGGCGGAGGATAGTGATCTGCGCTACTTCGAACCGGGCTCAGGCTTCCGCTGTTGCCACGACCTCGAGGTCGTCGATGCGGTCGGGAAGAAAATCGGCGCCCCTGTCCACATGAATCCCTAAAAAGTCAATCCGTGAATCCCGGGAGAAAACACCACCGAGCCGCTGCGCCTGAGTCAACTCGTCAGCCATGCGGTCACGACGGGTCGCCGCCCACTTCTGGCGATCGCGGACCTGTTCGGCAGCGGAGATGACTACGTCGTATTCGCGATCGAGGGCGCTCAGCTTGGCATTCAGGCCGGCGAGCTCCCTTTCTCGTGATTTCATCAACGAGACCAGATTCCTCATTTCGAAGGCGAGAACATATTTGAGGGAGATCGGCACCCCCACCAAAACGGCACTCAACAAGATCAATTCGGCGCTCACGCGATACCTGCCTGCTGGTGTTGTCTGTGGATGAGCCCTGTCGACTGGCGTCCTGCCATCCATCATGGCTCGTGTCTACCCTGCTTATTGTTTTCTTTTGAGCAACCGCTGTGCCAGGTAGGACAGCCCCTCAAGTAGGCCCGTCAGGCACCCTGTCTGAGGGGCTGTTTTTTCCGACCAGGTAGACATACTTTCCTTCTATTGTGGATAAAGACTTGATCAAACGACTATTGGAGCGGGTGGCCGAGGGTGACCTCACACCCGATGACGCGCTCGAACAACTGAAGTCCCTGCCCTTTGAGGACTTGGGCTTCGCGCATGTTGACCACCATCGCGAGCTGCGCAAAGGACATCCCGAAACCATCCTTTGCGCCGGCAAGACGACGGAGCAAATCGTCGCGATCTCTGAGCGCCTGATTATGCGCGGCTCAGTCGTTTTGGGAACCAGGATCTGGGAAGAGGCGGCCGCCGCGCTGCTGGAACGCTGGCCTCAAACCGACTTCGATTCGACCGCGCGCACCGTTGTCATCCGCCCACCCGGTGTTGAGCAGGCTGACGGAGTCGGTCGCCTGCTCATTGTTTCCGCAGGCACTTCCGATATCCCGGTTGCACAGGAGGCCGTGGTGACGGCGCAAACGATGGGCGCCCATGTGGAGGCCATCTTCGACGTCGGAGTCGCCGGAATTCACCGACTCTTCGCCCATGCAGAGCAGCTGAGACAAGCCAGTGTCGTCGTCGTTGTAGCCGGCATGGAGGGAGCCCTGGCCAGTGTTGTCGGGGGTCTCGTCGACGTCCCCGTGATCGCGGTGCCGACGAGCGTCGGCTACGGGGCCAGCTTCGGTGGGGTCGCCGCGCTGTTGAGCATGCTGAATTCGTGTGCCTCAGGCGTGCTCGTCGTCAACATAGACAACGGCTATGGGGCGGGGTACGCGGCAGCCGTTATCAACGAGCAGACCGCGAAGAACGCACCACCGCCTCAGTGACGCCCTCGCTTTGATGTCGCCCCCAATAACCTCCGCGGCCGTCGCCATTCTGGTCGGAGGGCAGAGTCGCCGCATGGGCGTCGACAAGGCACGATTGCCCGTAGGCCCTTCCTCGGCGTTGCAACGAGTTATCGCCGCCGCCACGCCGCTGGGATTGCCGCTGATCCTTGTCTGCGCTGCGGCAGGTCAGGAGGCGGACGAACGCATGGCCTGGTTGAGCTCTTTCGGCTTGCCGATCATCCCTGATCTGCATTCAGACCTTGGCCCTCTTGGAGGGCTGCGCGCGGCGTTGTCGGGCTCCGATGGGGACCGATTGTTGTTGCTGGCCTGCGACCTGCCCTTCCTTACCACGTCCTTCTTGGCCTACATGCTCTCGGTGCCAGCAACAGCGGATGTCGTGTTGCCGCGGGATCAGCATGGCTTGCAACCGCTGTGCGCCGTCTACGCCCGCAGCTGCCTCCCTGAGCTGGACCGACGCCTGGCCCAGTCTTCCCTGAGCCTTGTCGACTTTGTGCGCTCAGTGGACTATCGATCGCTCGAGGCTGCCGACTACGCGCAGTTTGACCCTGAGGGTGTGCTGATGACCAATCTGAATACGACGCAGGACTACGACAGGGCGCAGGCTATGGTGCAAGGGATGGCGTAAGGGACGGTGCAGGGGATGAACGATGGCTCTTGAAGGCACTCACCTTCGCGACAGCCGTTTTCAGAATCCTGAATCCAGGACGGTCAGAATCAGCAGAATCGGCAGGTAGACGACCGAGGCCTTGAGCAACCTGCGCGCAGCCACGGAGGAGCGTGTGATCGACAGGGCGATGCCAACGGCGAGCAATGCCGCTCCCATTACCAGCGCCCCGACCAAGTAGAGTGAACCCGAGAGTTCGAGTAGCGTCGGCGTCGTCGACACGGCGATCAGCAAAACGGAAAAGGCGACGATGTGGCGGCAGGTGCGCTTGCCATCCGGCTCGACGACCGGCAACATCTTGAAACCGCCTCTGCGGTAGTCCTCCCTGAAAATCCAGGCGATGGCGTAGAAATGCGGATGTTGCCAGACGAACAGAATGGCGAACAGGGCCCACGCCCCCAACTCCAATTCACCCGAGGCCGCCGTCCAGCCACCGACGGGAGGCAGGGCGCCCGGAATGGATCCTACTGAAGTGTTCCACCAGGTCAGCCGTTTCAATGGGGTATAGACGACGACGTAGAGGAAGGCTGTCGACAACGCCAGGAACGCCGTGAGCAAGTTTACCTGCTGCACTAACACGCCGAGCCCGATGGCGAGTAAGAGCAACCCGTACGCCATCGCCACCGTCGGCTTCATGCGTCCCGATGGCAGTGGCCGATCCCTCGTACGCAGCATTTCGGCATCGACGCCGCGCTCGAAGTAGTGGTTGAGCGCGGCCGAGCCCGCGGCCGTCAAAGCAGTCCCCAGGAGGGTCCATAACAGCAGCGAACCGGAGTGGATCCCCCGCCCCCCCAGGAAGAACCCGAAGGCCGTCGTCACCAGTACCAGGGCGGTTATTCGCGGCTTTGCCAACTCGACGAAGTCAGCCATGGTTGAATTTGATCTGGAGACGGGTAGCGTTGTGTCAGTCAACGTATGCGCTCTTGTAACGGGCTCCGGGGGAACAGCTTAGTAGGCTATTGAGGTTGATCAATATAGGTGGGACCAAAGCAAGCGGCAATTGACCGAGTAAATGCACCCGGCTATTATCGACCCATGGCCTCCCACACGAGCGCAGCAGCACGCATTGCCCAGCTCATCGGCGAAATCGGCGAGCACGACTATCGCTATCACGCGCTGGACGATCCCGGCATATCGGACCACGAATACGATAACCTCATGGCCGAGCTGTTGGTGCTCGAGGAGGCGAACCCATCGCTGCGACAGGCGCACTCACCGAGCCAGCGCGTCGGCGGTGAGGCGTCGCAGTTTGCCACCGTGCGCCACGCCTCTGCGATGTTGAGCCTCGACAATTCATACTCGCGTGATGATGTAATTGCCTTTGATCAGCGGGTGCACGGCGGGCTCGCCGACGAAGAAGTGGCATACGTCGTCGAGCTCAAAGTTGACGGCGTTGCTCTGAGTCTGACCTATGAGGACAGTATGCTGCAGCGTGCGGTTACGCGCGGCAATGGCGTAGAGGGAGACGATGTCACAGCCAATGCACGCACAATCCGCGCGATCCCGCTACGCTTGCGACAAGCCGGTATCAGTTGCGAGGTGCGGGGTGAAGTGTACATGACAGCCGGCGATTTCGCCGCCTTGAACAAACAGCAAGAAGAGGCCGACAGACCACTCTTTGTCAATCCGCGTAACTCGACGGCGGGTTCGCTGAAGCTCCAGAATCCCAAAGCGGTGGCCGCCCGCGGCCTGCGTTATTTTGCCTACTGGCTCGAGCTGGACGATGTGGATGCGCCGACGACGACGCACTTCGAGCGCCTTGAGCAGCTGCAAGAGCTCGGGTTGGCGGTAAACCCGGCCAGGGTGCGCTGCGCAGACCTCGACGGTGTTTTTCAATTCTACGATGAGTATGCCGTTCGCCGTGACCGCCTCGGCTATGACATCGATGGCATCGTCATCAAGGTGGACAACCTCGAGCAGCAGCGACGATTGGGACGCACCGCCAAATCACCACGCTCAGCCATGGCCTTCAAATTTGAGGCGCAGCAGGCACGAACCGTGTTGCGCGAGATCCGTTGGCAGGTAGGACGCACCGGCGCGGTGTCACCGGTGGCGGTCCTCGACCCGGTGTACCTGGCAGGCAGCACGGTGCAGCGGGCGACCCTGCACAACGTCGACGAGATCACGCGCAAGGATGTGCGCGAAGGCGACACCGTCATACTGGAGAAAGGCGGGGACGTCATTCCAAAGGTCGTGTCCGTGGTCACGGACGAGCGCGCCGTCTCTTCGCAGCCGTACGAATTTCCACGCAGTTGCCCATCATGTGAATCAGCTCTTGTCCGCCACGATGATGAAGCGGTCATCCGTTGCATCAATCCCGCCTGTTCTGGGCAATTGTGCAAGCGTCTGGAGCATTTCGCCGGCCGCAACGCCATGGACATCGAGGGACTCGGAGCTGCGGTGGTTGAACAGTTGGTCGAGCACTCGCTGGTGGGAGATGTAGGGGACCTCTACAGCCTCGATGTCGAAAGGCTCTCGCAATTGGAGAGAATGGGAGCCAAATCGGCACACAACCTGGTGGGCGGAATCGAACGGAGCCGTGAGCGACCCTTCGATCGGGTGCTCTTCGCCTTGGGAATTTCCCATGTGGGCTCGACGGTGGCACAGACCCTGGTGACGGCCTTTCCATCGATCACCGAACTCAACGCCGCCAGCCAGGAGGATCTCGAAGCGGTTGACGACGTGGGGCCGGCCATTGCCCGCTCCATCATCGAATTTTTCGCCAACCCGCAATCGGCGACGTTGCTCGACAAGCTCGAGCCAGCGGGGCTACAGCTCGAAGCGTTGGCTAGTGAGGCGGACGATGCCGCTCAAGAGGACTCCATGCCGTCGGCCTTCCGCGGAAAAACGGTGGTGCTGACCGGTTCCTTTGAGGGGTATAGCCGCGACGAGTGCGCCACCCGTATTCGTCAACTGGGCGGCAAGATTACGTCGAGTGTCAGCGCCAAAACAGACATCCTGATCGCCGGCGACAAAGCCGGGTCCAAGTTGGCGAAAGCGCAGGAACTGGGAGTCACAGTGATCACGGAGCAGCAGCTGGTAGCGCTCTTGCCGGCGGTCGCAGGCGACTGATGTTCACA
>Ga0114999_10008858_pt1 | contig 11136 bp, 8 predicted proteins | sample ArcticOcean_MG_C_3_FD_89820 | JGI IMG/M metagenome (GOLD analysis project Ga0114999, IMG submission 89820) | Marine microbial communities from western Arctic Ocean - ArcticOcean_MG_CB8_126 | ecosystem: Environmental > Aquatic > Marine > Oceanic | place: Arctic Ocean: Canada Basin | collected...
GACGCTAGGATGACCTACTGGTGCGGCGCCGAGCGACCGTAGCGCCGGGTCACGTGACGGCGTCTTAGGCGGGTTAGGAGTCGAGCAGCGTCTCAACATGCGCGGCGGCTGCCAGCGCGGTGCCGTCGACGTTGTAGCCGCCTTCCAGGAGCGACACGACGCGTCCGTCGCAGAAGTCGTCGGCGATGTCCATGACGGTGCGCGTCATGCGACGGAAGGCGTCGTCGGTGACATCGAAACATCCCAGCAGGTCGTCGCGGCGGCTATCGAAGCCCGCGGAGATGATCACGAAATCGGGCCGGAACTTGTTGAGCGCTGGTAGTAGCTGGCGGTCCCAGCTCGCAAGCATGTCCGCATCCCGGGCGCCGCAATCGAGATGCACGTTGATATTGCTGCCCCCACCCTCGCCTTCGCCGCGAAGTCCGGGGTCGCCCGTTCCGGGATAGGCCTGCCAGTCATGAGTGGAGAAGAACAGCACATCGGGGTCGTCGTAGAACGCGTTCTGCGTGCCATTGCCGTGGTGGTAGTCCCAATCCACGATCAGGACGCGTTCGTAACCGTGCATCTGCTGTGCGTACTTCGCGGCAATCGCTGCATTGCTGTAGAAGCAGAAACCCTCTTCGGCGCCGGCGTTGTTCGCGTGGTGACCCGGGGGACGCATGCAGCAGAACACGTTCCGAACTTCGCGCCGGGCAACGGCGTCCACGGCGCCGAGGGCTCCAGCTACAGCCAGCGCTGAGACCGATCCCGTAATTTCGATTCCACGCACCCCCGCCACATGCTCGGCGGTATGGTGGCCCTCGATCTGGGGGAAGGGGTCGCCGACCGCGGCAACATCGACGAGTTCCTGATCCAGGCCGCGCGCCGCGAAGGTCTCGCGAATTCGTTGAAGGCGCAGTGGCCGCTCGGGATGCTCCTGGCCCTGCCGAGAAGGCAGCACGTGCTCGAGGAACCGGTCGTCGTAGACCAGGCCGGTGCCCTGCGGCGACTGACCAGGCGTCGGTCTGCGGCCCGACGCCAACTCCAGACTCGGTATCGAGGGTGTCAGTCCGAGTGCCGTGAGGCTGGCACCCATATCGAAGAAGAGGTCTCTCCGGGTTCGCACGATTCCCCTGGCGGTAGGCAAGTTCCATGAGGTCAAGGCGGTGGAGCCTTCGAGGTGGAGTCTGCGCTGACCGTCCGAGAACTACAACCGAAGGGACGGTACCCAGGGCACATAGCGACGCTTGTGGAGTGCCCGCGCCGTGCGCCTGTCGCCCGGGCCCCCTGGACTACCGAGTGCTCGCCTTGGGACCGATCCCGTGGCGCAGTCCGATCCTGGCGCTGGTTCCCGGTTGCGGAAAACCGATGAAGTGCTGCACGTCGGCGTCCGTCAGATTGTCGACGCGCGCGAGAATCTCCCAGGCGGGCGCCAGTTCCCAGCTGGCCGCAAGATCGACAACCCCGTAGCCGTCGACGGTGGTTCTGTCGGGAACGGCAATCTGTACATCGAAGCTCTCCGACGCGAAGCTCGCCTCTAGCCGAAGCTGCAACGGGCCCACCGGCCTGTAGGCAAGCCGAACACTGCCACTCCATTTCGGCAGGTTGCGCAGTGGCTGGTCGGTATCCGGGCTCTGGGCATCCTGATAGGTGACGTCGGCGAGCACCGTGACACGCTCTTCGGGATCCCAGCGCACCGACAGCTCGGCACCCCTCGATTTGACCTCATCACGGTTGACGTTCTGGAACCGTTCGAAATCGAAGTCGATGAGATCCTCGTAGCGGATCCAGAACGCGGTCAACCCCACCGCTAGGGCGCCGTCAGCAAATTTCTGGTCGAGACCGATGTCCACACCAACGCTGGTCTCGGGCCGAAGCTCAGGGTTGCCGCCCAGCTGTGCCGGACTGGCCAGGGCAAAAAAGCTCGGTAACTTGAACGCCCGGCTCACCGTTCCCCGCAAACTCGTGCTACCGCCGAGAACGTAGCGCGCGCCGAAGCGAGGACTCCACTCGGCGCCCTGCTCCTGTGGGAAGTCCGCCCGGATGCCGGCCTCAAGGCTGAGGCGTCCGAGCGACGTCACGCTCTCCGCATAGACCCCGGGCGTGGTCCGCGATAGCGCGTAGTCACCGGCCACTAGGGCCCGGCGGCGCAGAAACGGTGGCAGGAAGAGTGTGCTGACGTTGATGCCGTTCTCATGATCGACGTCAATGCCGGCGCTGAGTTGGGCGGAGCCCGACAGATCCCATGTCGACAACCACCCAGCACGCATCCGCCAATACGAAGTGTCCTCGACAGAAGATGGCACTAGCGGGAACACGGCTGGGCTATCGCGTTCCTGGTCGCGGCGGTAGTAGGTGGCCAGCAGTCGATTGCGCCAGCCGTCACTGGGTTCCCAATGAAGGTCGGCGCCCAGGCTCAGCTCGGTCGCCTCGGTGTGCCGTAGTTCCCCGGAGCCGTAGATCGGCCCCCCGGACGATTCCGGATAGTCCACTGAGTTCAACCGGGCAAGCCGGGTGCTCAGCTGCAACCGAGCGGACTCTGCAACAGGGAGCGAGAAGCTTCCCTGCAGGTTCGCCTGTCGGAACTCATCGTCGCCGACGTGGCCATCCTGCCGCTCCCAGTCGAACCCGAGGTAGTAGTCGCCATCGCCGGATGTTCCCGCCACCGAGGCGTCGCCACGCAGTAGCGCGTGGCTTCCGCCTTCCAGCGTGGCTCGCGCCTGCGGCTTTGCCGTGGATCCTCTTCGGGTCACGATGTTGACCACACCTGATAGCGCCGTCGAACCGTAGAAGTACGACAACGGACCCCGCGCGACCTCGATCCGTTGAACGCTGGAGATCGGCAGGCTCGACAGGTTCACCGCGCCACCCTCGACATCCGTCGGATCGTTGAGCGGCACACCGTCGAGCAACACCAGGACGAAGTTCGGATCTCCGCCACGCAGCTGAATCGTCGTCGGGCCGCCACGCGACCCCGAGGACAGGACTCGCGCGCCCGCGACGTACTCCAGCAACTCCGCGACGGTGCGAGCATTGGCGGCCTCAATGGCCTCCTGATCGATGACGGTAACGGAGGCTGCGACCGAATCGAGCGCCCGGGCGTGCACGATGACGGATTCCTCGACGCTGGCTTCCTGGGCCGGCGCCGGGTCGTCCTGAACCGGCCGTCCCATTGCCGGCGCGGCCATCAGCACCAACCCGCAACACAGGCCGCCCACCACGCAGAATGTTCGCATCGGAGTTCCGATCATCGAGCTGCCGCCTTCTTTTGAACGTTCAAGCCGGAGCATAGTATCTGGCGCGCGGGCGCGGTCGGTCTGGAACGATTCATCGATAGCGTGCAGTCTGTGAGTCCTAGGTGCCGCCAAGGGGTCGCGGACGCCGCACAGGAGCAACGTATACCCATGGGAAGGACTCGCGCAGGCAGTTCGGCGACGACGCGGCTGAGCTTCGTGGCGATGGCAGCGCTGTTCGTTTTCGCCGCCGCCGTACAGATCAACGATCCCGATCCATGGCTTTGGGTGGCGCTCTATATCGCTGCAGCCAGCGTCTCGTTGGCAGCGCTGTGGCGTCCCAGTCAAGCAGTGCCCGCCATGCTGGTCGCCGCGATCGCAATCTTGTGGGCGGCCACGCTCGTGCCAGCGGCGGCGCGGACCTCGCTCCCGGACCTGTTCCAGTCGTGGGAGATGATGAGTGTCGAGATGGAGGAAGGCCGCGAACTCGCCGGACTCACCCTGGTTGCCGCATGGACCGGCTACCTGGCACTGCGGGCGCGGACCCGCTAGATCGCAAGCAGCGCATCTCCAATCGACGCCGAAGGGCCGTGCTGAGGATCACCTTGAAGGTCGCCTCGATGGCTTCGGAAGCGGCTCGAGTCGCAGCTGCTCACGCAGCACTTTGCTGCTTGATCCAGTCAGCCAGCACGATCTTCATGAGCGACTGATACGGCACGTCACGGCGGTTCGCTTCACGCTTGATCTCGTCGAGAAGCCAGCTCGGGATCCGGATCGTGACGCGGTCGGTTGACGGCTTGAGGTTCGGGAACACCGCCGGCCTGGCCCGACCGAAGTCGATGAAGTCCTCAAGTCGATCCGCCTGGCTCTCCAGATGCGCTGCCTCGTCTTTCTGCTTCATCGCGTCCACCTCCGGTATTTCCGTTTCGTTGTCCAAGCCGTGATGGGTTGGATCAGTTGCCCGCGGATCGTGAACGGCACCGTGACGTGTCGCCCGTCGTCAGTCATGCCGATGAGCCAGAAGCGGGGCTCGCCCCCGGAATGCTCTTTGTCCGGGAACAAGGTGCCGCGGCCGTTCAGGAAGGCCCGCTCCACATCGCCGGAGACAAAGCCGCCCGCGGTGACTTTGGCGAGGTTGGCATCGTCCCAGTCGAAGCCGGTGATCATGTCCATGTCCAGCATGTACCCAGGGTAGCATGATGGTCATGTACGCTTGCGGAATGGGCCCAGAGTTCTTCCGACGATGCGAAGGTCGCCATCCATTGTCTCGGTAAGACGGCCACGCAGACGGAATCCCTTCTTGCCGGCGAGGTGAATCACCCGGACATCGTCACCGCGTGCTCGATCGAGGAGTGCGACGGTACGCAGTTCATCCACGATGGACGGTGCGATCCGCGTAGTCAGCGCCGCGCGGACTCTTCGATCAGGATCGCGGGTACGCCGAGGTCCATGATCGTCAGGTTGAGGTCGTCCAGGTCGTGGTCGACGAGCATCTCGAAGGCAGCGACCTGTTCGTCGAGCATCGCCTCGACATCGTTCAGGCGCTCGATGAGTTGATCGGTAGGGCGCGCGTCGGTGCGTTCGCCACGCTGGGTAGAGGCCGCGCCGTGCAGCCACGACAGGTTGCGCTGGACGCGTGGTTGATTCGCCCAGCCGGAGCCGCCGGTCTGCACCAGGCCGTCTTCAATGGCGTCGAGTTCCTCGCTGATCAACCGCGACGACTCGCGCAGGTCCTCCTTGCGCTCCAAGCCTTTCAGTTTGGGCTGGAGGTCCGCGATCTGCTCGCGCACGGAACGCACCTGTTCGAGTGTGCGCTGTAGCCGCGCTACGTCGTCGCGGACGCGAGACAGGTAGTCGAACTGAGCTTGCAGATCGGCGACGGTGACACCACGCAGCCGCGGGTCGATGTGCACCTCGAACTCGCGCTCGACACGGGTCGTGCCCGCGGGCTCCTCGACGGTGAGGCTGGCGACGTAGAGGCCGGGCGCGGCACGCGGCCCGGTCCGGCCGAACCTTCCCGGCAGACTGGAGTCGATCGCCTGGAGGTCCCAGACGACGCGGTTCACTCCCGCTGCCGTGGGCAGCGGATCGTTCTCGTCGCTGCTGCTGCGCGACCACAGAACGTTGCCCTCTGGCTCCAGGATCGACAGCGTGATCTCGCCGGGCGGCGCCTCCTCGATCCAGTAGTCGAGGATCACGCCATCAGGCGGATTCTCGCCCATCCAGGCGCGCGGCAGCATGGCACCGTAGACGTGGTCACGAGGGTAGTCGCGGGTCGAGACGCTCGACCCGTTGCGCACGTGGTCGGCGGGCGAAAACAGCGTTACGGGTTCCTCGAAACCGGCCGCCATCTCGTGCAACACGGAAACCCCGTCGAGGATCCAGAAGCCGCGACCCTGGGTGGATACCACGAGGTCGTTCTGCACCAAGCGCAGGTCGGTGATCGGTGTTCGTGGCAGGTTCAGCTGCAGCGACTGCCAGCGCGCGCCGGCGTCGGTCGACCAGTACAGGCCGAACTCCGTGCCAGCGTAGAGGATGCCCTCGTGCCACGGATCCTCGCGCACCGCGCGGACCGGGTACTCGGGCGGGATGCCCCGCGTGCCGTCGGCAATGCGCGTCCAGCTGGTTCCGAAGTCGGTGGTACGGAAGACGTACGGTGCCCAGTCGTCGACGCGGTAGCGGTAGGTTGCCACCGTGGCCGTACCGGCGCGATGGGGTGAGGGTTCGATCCGGTTCACCGTCGAGAGCTCGGGCAGTTCGGGTGGTGTCACGTTGCTCCAGGTGAGCCCTGCGTCGCGGCTGATCGAGACCACGCCGTCGTTGCTACCGGCCCAGATGACATCGCGGTCGTAGTGGTCTTCCTCGATCGCCAGCAGCGCCGAGTACATCTCCACGCCGGTGATGTCGTGGGTGATCGGCCCGCCGGCCGGCCCGAACACCTCGGTGTGCTCGCCGGTGAGATCGGGCGAGATCACCTGCCAGCTCTGCCCCTCGTCGCGCGACCGATGCACGTACTGGGAGCCGTGGTACAGCACATCCAGGTCGTGCCGCGACGCGGTGATTGGTGCGTTCCACTGGATCCGGTAGCGCAGCTCCGACTCCGGCATCCCGGCGTTCTCCTCCGGGTAGGGACGGATCTGGCGGAACTGCTCGGAGGTCCGATCGTAGCGCGCGAGGCGTCCGCCGAAGCAGCCCGCATAGAAGATGTCGGGGTCGTCGGGCTTGATCGCGATCGGCCCGGTCTCGCAGCCGCCGACCGATAGCCAGTGCTGCATCGTGATGCCCGAGTGCGTCGCCTGGCTCGGCAGCGAGATCGTGCTGTTGTCCTGCTGCGGACCATAGAGACGGTACGGATAGGCGCTGTCCACGGTCAGTGAGTAGATCTCGGCGGTCGGCTGGTTGAGCTGCAGGCTCCAGGATTCGCCGCCATCCACGCTCAAGGTCGCACCACCGTCGTTGCCGACGAACAGCACGTCGGGGTTCGACGGGTCGATCCACATGTCGTGATGATCGGAGTGGGGCATCGAGATGGACTCGAACGTGGAGCCGCCGTCGATCGATCGGTAGAAGCCCGAGTTGAGCGCATAGACGGTGTTGCGATCGGTCGGGTCGGCGACCACGTGCATGTAGTACCAGGGGCGGGAGGCGATGCCTCCCTGCCGGGATATCAGCTGCCAGCTGGCGCCAGCGTCATCAGAACGGTAGAGGCCGGTGCGGTCATCGTCGGCCTCTACCATGGCCCAGACCCGGTCGGAGTCCACCGGTGAGACCGCGACGCCGATCCTGCCCACCAGTCCCTCGGGGAAGCCACCGCCGAGTTCGGTCCACGAATCGCCACTGTCGGTGCTCTTGAACAGCCCGCCGGCCTCGGAGCCCGAGATCATCGACCAGGGTTTGCGCTCGCCGTGCCACATCGCCGCGTACAGCACTCGCGGGTTGTTCGGATCCATCGCCAGGTCGACCGCGCCCACCGTGTCAGAGACAAACAGCACCTGCTCCCAGTCGTCGCCGCCGTTGCGCGAACGGTACACGCCGCGCTCGTCGTTGGCACCAAACGGGTTACCGAGGGCCGCTGCGTAGACCAGGTCGGCGTCGCCCGGATGGGTGAGTACGCGCCCGATCTGGCCGGCCCGAGGCAGGCCGATGAATTGCCAGGTGTCGCCCATATCGCGCGACCGATACATGCCGACGCCAACCGAAATATTGCCGCGGATGCAGGACGAGCCGGTGCCGACGTAGATCACGTTCGGGTCGGCGTCGGCCACCTCGATCGCGCCGATCGCGCCGTGGGCCACGAAGCCGTCGCTGACATTGCGCCAGTCGTGCCCGTTGTTGTCGGTGCGCCAGACGCCGCCGCCGGTGGCACCCATGAAGTACGTGAAGGGCCGATCCGGCACGCCGTCGACGGCGGTGACGCGGCCGCCGCGATACGGGCCTACTTCGCGGAACCGCAACCCCTGCAGCGAGGCCTCGTCGACGAGCGGCTCCACGGCGCTCGTGCCGTGCGCGAGCGGCAGCGCACGGGCGGATTCCTGGCCGATTGCGGGCTCACCCGCGAGAGCGAGCAGGATCATGAGCGTCAGAAGGGAGCGGACGGTGGTCATCGTTTCTCCGCCTCGGTCACGAGTTCGCAGAAGTCGTTCGGCGGCGGCAGGCTACCACCCACGGGGAAGCGACTCAGTCGAAACGCACGCGAAGCTCCAGCCCCAGAGCCTTGGCGATCGCACGCAGGGTTGCCATCGTGGGATTCGACTTGTTCGGGTCTTCCAGCCGCTGAACCTGCTGCTGGGAAACGCTCATGCGCCGGGCGAGTTCGACCTGCGAGATGCCGGCACGCTTGCGCGCGACTCTGATTTGCAGGGCCGCGTCGGCGCCCTGGTTGACGAGACCGAAGGGGCGCTGACGGTCGACACCCAGTTTGCGCAGGGCGCGCAGCTCATCCGGATCTCTGGGTCGCAGCCGCCTTCCCGCATAGCCGCCTTCGGGGATCATCCGGCGAGCGGTCTCACGCCACGCGGGACTGAGTCGCTCCCACTCTTCCATGTTCTTCGGCAGCGTCATCGTCGGTGTCCTACTTGGAGAGTTGGTCGCGAAGACCCGGCAAGGGACGCGCGGGTGGCGAGGGTCCCTGCGAAAGGAGCCTACGGGTCGCTCGAAGCCATGGTCGGCCGCAGTCTACTGGCGTTGTTGAGGTTCCCGGTAGCGGATCTCGCCTTGCATCTCACCAATGTAGCGCTCGAGTTGCGGCACGATGGCACCGACAGACGCGATATCGCGCAACACGATGTCGCGTTGCCAGCGAACCTGGCCGGTCTCGACCGAAATCGCCTGCAGGGTACCCTCAAGCTGCCTTGGCGAACGCTCGCCGATGACATCGATGGCGAGCTTCACGTAGACCGTGGCATCCCTGGGATCGAGCGTCAGCCCAAGGTACGGGGCACGTTGAATGGCGTGGCGTATCTGGCGGCCTAGCTCGAGTAGCTCCGGGGCCGCTTCCTGGAGTCGGAACGAGCCCTGAATTGCATCGGGGCGCTCGCTGATCCGGTTCTTCTCGACCTTCGGATTGCGGTTGTATGGGAGCTGGGATTGGCCCTCGAGGTCGTCGGTGCTGAACGGTGCGACGAACACGTGGGGAGCTCCGAGCCGTTCGAGGATATCGTCGGGAGTTTCCGATACGGCGGCCAGCTTGGGGAACTGCTCGCTCATGTCGAGGCCCGCAAGCTCGGCGCTGACGGCTTGTTCCCAGGCCGTGCGGTAGTCCTCGAGGTTGAATGCCGCCAGCCATGCGAGGTAGTGGCCATGCGCGAATCCGGGGTTGAGTGCCGTCGCTTGGACCAGGGCATCGCGCGCCTCCTCCATTCGGTCCATGAGCGCCAGGGCACGCCCGCGCTGGTAGTGCGCCTCCCAGTAGCCGGGGCTCTTCTCTATGACCCGGTCGAGTTGTTCGACCGCCTCCGCGAGCCGGTCCTCCTGGATCATCTTGGCGGCCACGTTAGTGGCCTCGATCGCGTCGCCGTTTTGCGCTGCCGCGGGGCCGGCGGTGATCAGGAACAAGACCGATAGCAGTGCCAGCCCGAGGCAGGCCACGACGGATCCACGCCCACATTTCTTCACTGGCCCTACTCCCGTCCCGTTACGGTTCGCTCTCATGGTTCGACCTCCTTGATGCGCCGCAGCAGGGTCGCGATGGCGGGTTGCTGGGCGTCCAGTTGCAGCGAGTGCTCCATCAACTCTCGGGCGCGCCTGACATTGCCTTCGGCCAGGTAGGCGCTCGCGAGACCATTCAGCAGCGAGGGTGTTTCGAGCGCGCCGCCGAGGCGGGCGCGCTCGTAGAAGCGAATTGCGTCGTAGTTGTTCGAGCGGCGCGCCTCGATCTCGGCCAGCGCCAGTAGCGTACCGACGTCAGCGGGGTGGTCGATGACGCGCGCGCCGAGCAGCGCGGCGAGATCATCGAGGCGACCGGCCTCGGACAACAGCTCTAGCTGCAGCTCTAGGGCGGTACTGTTGTCGGGGTCGCGCGCGAGCACCGTTTCCAGTTTCCCGATGGCCTCATCGGTGCGTCCCAGTGTGCGTAGTTGCAGGGCGCGGGTGAGCAATTCGCCGCTGTCATCGGTTGGGGGCTGTTTGCTCCCGTGCGGCATTGGCGGCGCGAGGCTCGCTGCAAGCACTACTCGAAGCGGTAGTTCATGGCGTGGGCGATCGTCGACGTCGATGTCCACTTGAAGCATGTACTCGCCTGGCGCGACTCCTGTCAGGTCCAGCCCGGCCAACTGGCTCAGGACGCCGAACTCGTCCTTCGCGGCCAGGTTCAGCGACGATTCCTTGGTGGCCACCACCATGCCGCTGCGATCTACAAGAGTGTAGAGAGCGATCACCGGCCCCGTGGAGTTGGCTGGCGCCATGATTTGGTGAAATACCCAGACGATGGCATCCGTCGCGACCGTTCCGTCGGGTGCCGGCATCAGGAGATAGGCACCGACCTGGAATGGAAAGTGACCGCCGTAGGCGTCGTAATCGTCGCCCAGGGCATCGTATCCACGCAGCAGAATCGGATCGCTAGAGGTCACCGCGGCAGGGTGGGAAGGCTCCGAGCGCAGAACCACTTCGCTACGCCCGAACCGATGGGTGACGCTGTTCTCCACCGTGACGTCGAGGTGGAAACGCCCGCTGGGAATGGGCAACCGGCCCAGATGCACGAGTCCTCTCGAGCGCAACTCGCGGGTCTTGGGCGCGCTGAGTGCCAGCTCCACCGTGCGCGTCACGGGCACCACCGGAAAACGCAATTGATCGTCGCGCACCGCGACCGTCAACTCATAGGTTGCGTAATAGCGCTCGTCATACGCGCCGAAGTTGATGTGGTTCCCGGGGATGCGGATGGCGTAGTGCAGGTACGCAACGCCGGCCGGGTCCATCAGCGTCGCGGCCACGACCTGAATGGGCAGAGTTTCGAAACGCACGGCGGAATCGACAGTACCCACCAGGAGACGCGACGCCCAGGTGGAGTCGGGCATCATGCGATCGGGCACGCCCTCCATGCCAATGAGCAGCTCCTCCGAGCGCAGTGGCGACATGCCGATCGTAGCCGGATCGCCCGGGATCAGACTCAGTGACACGTCCGCGAGCACGAGGTCGACGGTGCGGAGGACATCCAGCACGCTGGCAAGATCCCCGAAACCCGTGGCGCGGGTGCCGCGACCACGGATGCTTTGCTGGCTGCGGTTCGCCGCCTCGCTCTGACCGGCGGGGTTGAGCAATCGCTCGGGTCCATCGGCCAATGGGCTGTACATCCGATGCTCGCCGATGCTGCGCTCGCGAAAGAACACCAGCGAGAAGAACGGCGGCACCCCGAGCACGGGGTCGACTGCGTAGGACCAGACCTCGAGGGGCACGGTGACGGGACTGCCGGGGAAGCGGTCGATCGCTC
>Ga0114999_10008860_pt1 | contig 11132 bp, 10 predicted proteins | sample ArcticOcean_MG_C_3_FD_89820 | JGI IMG/M metagenome (GOLD analysis project Ga0114999, IMG submission 89820) | Marine microbial communities from western Arctic Ocean - ArcticOcean_MG_CB8_126 | ecosystem: Environmental > Aquatic > Marine > Oceanic | place: Arctic Ocean: Canada Basin | collected...
GGATTCTAAACTTATTGGGACTACCCGACTCGATTTATGAAAAGCTAACTTTACCCGATGATCCAATTCCAATATAGTCCATACTAAATGAGCGAAAGATCAGCTTTGATTTTGCGCGGGAGAATTGGGAGCTGAATCCGTATAATCCGAAGAACAATGTAAACTATACGGTCGAGGAGTCGGGATTAGTCGAAGAAATCTGGACCCATCCGGGACAGAAGGAGAGTGCATTTTTTAGATCAGTGCCTGCACTAGAAAATAATCAGACAATCTTACCCTATCAGCACAAGCAAGTGGACAAGATGTTGTCCATTTCATTGCAATACGGCCACGTGCTGTATTGTATGGACAATGAGACCAATGAGTCGCCCGAGTGGGGCAAGTACTGGTCGGATTATATTAAAACGCAGGCGCAACAAGCAGATGTTGTGGTGATGACTACGGAGATGTGGGATCCGCATAATTTGTTGGCCGATGTACATAAAGCTACTTTTGATCATCCAGAGACCTATGACTTTGTCGACGTGTCGCAAAACAACCATCAAGTGGGAAAAGTGCACTGGGACAATCCACAGGATGTGAGGCAATATATTCTCGACTCGGGACCTATTCGCCCGCTCAACAGCGTGAAAATTTACGGGGCGAATACAGGAAATTATGGTTCTACCCGCGATGCACAGGAACGATTCTGGCGCAACATTCTCGGAGGTTTGGCAACGTCGCGATTTCATCGTCCGACTTCTGGATTGGGATTAGATAAGATAGCACAGGTACATATTCGCTCGCTGCGGATGGCACTTGCCGAGCACGATATTTTCAACAGTGAGCCGCATTTAGATCTGCTGAGCAGCCGCAGCGTAAACGAAGCCTATTGCTCAGCGAATCCAGGGGTATCGTATCTGGTATTTTTTCCAGACGGTGGCAATGTGCTGCTGGATGTATCGGCGACAGCAAGGAAGACATTAACGGTGCACTGGCTCGACATTCGGGCTTGTGCGTGGGCAGGAGAGGTGGCAGAAGTTGATGTAGAAGATGGCAAGGTGAAGTTGGTAACACCGAGAGAAGAGGGCTATTGGGCAGTGGTGGTTAATTGCAAATGACTCGCTGCACTCGTGAGCAATAGGTTATTCTATTACTATAGTGGTAATCCTGGCCACCTCAGACTAAATTTGCGCCAAGATCGCCACAAATGAAAAATTATGCCGACCCTACCCGTCGACCTACTGCACCAAACCGCCACTGCCGCCTTCCTAAACGCCAGTGTGTCCCCAGAAGACACCCACCTCATCGTCGACCTGCTTATCAAAGCCAACCTAGCTGGTCACGACTCCCACGGCGTAGTGCGCATCCCCTCCTACATCGCTGGCATCGAACGCGGACATATCCAACCCGGCGCTACCATCGACGTGCTCGACGAAACGCCCACCTCAGTTCGCTTGCAGGGCAACGCCAATTTCGGCCAAGTCGTCCTGACTCGAGCCGCAGAATGGGCATTGGAAAAATCGGCACAAACACCCATCAGCCTGGTAACGGCAACGCAATACTCACACTGCGGCCAATTGGGCAGCTACGCGCAGATGCTGTCCGACCAAAACCGTATCGGCCTAGTGTTCTTGGGCAAACAACGCGGCGCCGTCGTTCCCACCGGCGGCCGTCAGGGCCGACTCTATCAGAACACGCTGGCCCTGGCCCTGCCAACACGCAACGCTTTCCCCCTGGTATTAGACATGGCCACCAGCATCGCTCCCTTCGGCAAGATTCTAGTACAACGCGCCCGCAACGAACCCTGTCCAGAAGGTTGGTTAGTCGACGCCGACGGCAATCCCAGCACCGACCCCCACCTCGATTTTTCTAACGGCGAAGGCGGTATGCTGCCATTGGGCGCACCGCTGGCGGGTCAAAAAGGCTCGGGACTGAGCTTCATCCTCGGAATTTTAGCTACCGCCCTCTCCGGTGCCGGCAGCGACCGTGAGGGCACTCTGATCATCGCCATCAACCCAGCAACCTATGCGCCCATCGACCACTTTCTCGACGAGGTCGAAGATTATATAGACTACCTACACGCCACCCCACCGGCAGCAGAATGCGACCAGGTGCTGGCGCCCGGCGAGCGCTCCCACCGCGAAAGCCAACGCCGCATCGAGCAAGGCATCTACATAGAAGCGCAGACCTGGGACAAAATCCGGGAACTAGCCCATTAATTTGCCCGCATCACAAATCTTGATTGCGCATCTGTGGATCTTGTGCTGGAAATAACACATCGATGAGTTGTCCCGCATCGCCGCTAAGATCAAAGCCATTCATCCTGGCAACTTCATGGGGAGGATCGGTTCCGACAATCAATTGCGCGATCTCTTGCCCCCCTCGGATAGTATGTTCCGTTTCTTTTGCGGCAGTGACCTTGGAAACACGCGCGGTCTGGTCCCCTTTTACTTGCGCGTTTCCAAGATAGGGATCGACGGACGGGGTATCCGTTTCGATCATATCATATATCTTTTCGCCGTGCTCTTTCTTATCTGGCGCAATAAATTCCAGCACCTTTTCGACAAATCGGTCGTCCTTCGACGGACGGTTTTCTTGCAGGTCGTCTTCTACCATTATTAACATCCTTTCCTTGAGCCGCCTTCTGGCATCGTGAAGCCGCTTTTGTACCGTCGTCAGCGGCACTTCTAGAAACCTGGCGATCTCTTTCTGTGAATAATCCGAGATATAGAAGAGTGTCATCACCTGTCTCTGAGGCTCTGCCAATGCCTGGATAGCTTCGCGCACGATCTTCTTCATCTCCAGCACCTCCATAGCCTGGAAAGGATCTGGACCCGTTGCTGCCATCTCATCAATCTCTTCCCAGCGACTCGTTTGCACTCGCTTGCGCCGTGTAAATCGGCTGCAATGAGTAAAAACGATCTGGCGAAACCAGCCCGGGAAGGCCGACGGTTCCTTTAACTTGGATAGGTCTGCGTAAGCCTGGATGAAAGCTTTCTGAGCGGTATCCTCAGCCAGATGAAAATCCCCTAAGACGGAGTAGGCATACCCCACAGCCATGTCCTGGAACCGCTGGACAATTACCGCAAAAGACTGCGGATCGCCTGTCTGCGCTTGGTGGATCAGTAATTTCAACTCTTCCATAGTGTATGTGTCCTGAAGGCCTTCTATGAATAAAGAGCCACCCTTAATGAAAAAACATACCGCAGTGACTAAATGTCGCCATCATTCCAATTGACATTCGGTCAAAATTGTCCGATATTCATTCAATGAACGACAATGAGTTTATTCGAAAGATTCGGAAATTGGGCGGAAAAAAGGCGAGGACTTATAGGAGATAACTATGCACAACTTTATCTATCCATTAGTTGTACGACTGCAGGCTGCCGCTTAGTCTGAATTTTTAGGGATAAAGTCTACACGCAGATCAACCGGGAGGGCCTGTCTTCAGGTCCGGTCGGCGTTCCCTGTAGGTACTGTCCGCTGTCTCTTATACTTATCCGCAATGACCACAGCACCTCCCAATACTGCTATCCCCAAAAACAACCAGAGGTTGTCCATCGCCGGCGCCACTAATAAAAAAACCGCCGCCACCGGCAATAGCAGTAGACGTTTCCCTAACCCCAGCGCCCCTTGAATATATCCGACAACAGCAACGGCCAGCGCCGCAATGCCAACCAACGTCGTCAGTACATTGAGCACCACCGCCCCCCAAGATGCCGCACCACCACCAGAGGACATCAGTAAAAGTTCGGGACGCAGCACAAAAGCAAAGGGCAGAGCAAAACCCACCAGCGCAAAGCGGAAGGCGGCCAAACCAGTTTTCAACACCGGGCTACCGGCAATGGCAGCAGCGGTATAGGCAGCCAACGCCACCGGGGGCGTCACCATAGACATCATACCGAAGTAAAAAATAAAGAAGTGGCCCGCCAGCGGCGGCGGTCCCATATCTCCCAACACCGGCCCCACCAGCGTGGCCATCAATAAATAACACACCGCCGAAGGCAAACCCATGCCCAAGACGATGGTCGACACCATCAGCAACACCAACGCCAGTGGCAAGCTATCCTGCGCCAGCGGCAACAATACCCCCGGCAACTTCGAACCAACCCCCGTCAACGTCACCACTCCAATGACCGTACCAACGCAGGCCGCGGCCGCCACCAGTGCTACGCCGCCGTGCACCGCGCGCTCCATCGCCTGCAATAACCCGGCAGGCCCCACCCGCGTCTCGCGACTCCAAGCGGCCACAATCAGCATTACTACCAGACTCAAACTAACGGCACGAAAAGGAGTATATCCCAGAACCAGAAAGAAAATGAGCGCCGCAAAAGCGCCAAAAAATATGCCCCCCTGCAGCGGCTTGGACGCCTCCGGGGGAGCCGTTTCGGCCCCGGCCCCTTGGCGGCGCGCCAGCAAATGCACCACTAAAAGCAATGACAGATAGTAGAGCAAAGCCGGCAACAAGGCGGCGCGCACAATCTCCAGATAGGTAACCGGCGGGTCTATCATCTCTAACATCATATAAGCCCCGGCCCCCATGATCGGCGGTACCAGGGCCCCACCCGAACTCGCCGCTGCTTCGACCCCGGCAGCAACCTCGGCGCGAAAACCGGCCGCGCGCATCAAGGGAATCGTAAACGTGCCGGTCGTAGCCGTATTGGCCACAGCACTCCCCGACAGCGATCCCATCAGGCCGCTGCTGAGTACCGCCACTTTAGCCGGCCCGCCCGCACTCTTCCCCAGCAAACGACGCGAAAAATCAAGAATAAAACCGGTAGCGCCAGTGCGTTCGAGCAACGCACCAAACAGTACAAAGAGGAAGACGTAGGTAAACATTACCCGCAACGCGATGCCAAAGACCCCCTGGCTTTGCAAGAAAGTCTGGCTGACGATACGCTGCCAGGGATAACCCCGGTGCGGAAAGAGCCAATCCGGCATCAACGGTCCCAGGGCGGCATAGAGCAGAAAAACCAGCGCCAGCAACGGCAACGCTGGCCCCACCGCCCGCCGCGCGGCCTCCAATACCAGCACCAAACCGACGAGCCCAACCCTAAAGTCCAGCGTTACTTCGGCGCCAGCGCGCGCCCCCAGCGCCTCCCCGCCGATCCACAGATTTTTACAAGCGGGTTCCACCTGAGTAAAGACATAACCAAAACACAAAACCGTCGCCGCACACAGCAGGGCATCGAGCAAACGCCAAACACCGGCGCGAGGTAGGTGCGATAACAATGGATATTTGAGCAATACCAGCACCAAGCCCAGCAGCGCAAAAAGCGCCAATTGGCTCTGGGGCGAAAATAGGGGGTAATTCACTTCTGCCAAGGTGAAGAGACACAAGACCGCGGCGCTGATGCGAAAGACCAGGCGTTCGGGCAAAGGCATTACTGCGGCCAGATGCCGATCTCCCGATAATAGCGCACGGCGCCTGGATGAAAGGCAGTACCAGTATCGCGCGCGACATTTTTAGGATTGATCGCCTTGCCGGCCGGATGTTGTTTAACGACCTCGGCGCGATGCTCGTAGAGTGTTTTGGTGAAATGGTAGACTGTGTCCTCGTCGAGGCCGGCCGGAGCGATCAAGTGCATGGCACCGACATTCATGCCGTGAAAATCTTGCGCCTGACCGCGGTAGGTGGCAGCTGCAATAGTGGCGGCGTTAAAAAAGGGATAGTCCTTGAATAGCCGCTCCATAGCCGCTTTATCGTACGGTACAAAACGAATATCCTGACTAGCCGCGGCCTGGGTGATGGAGGCAGTCGGCACGGCGCCACCCAAAAAAGCAACGGCCGCCGAGCCGTCGGCTAGCATGTCCACCGAGCCGGCCTGGGTATTGTGCAGGGGCGTAAAGTCGTCATAAGTGACCCCGTGGGCTGCCAGGATCGGCTCCAGAAAAAATTCAAAGCCGGCACCGGCCGGCCCCACCACGACGCGTTTGCCTTTCAAATCGGCAAGGCGTTCGATACCCGCAGTAGCAGGCGCAATAAAGAGCGCCACATTGGGCGCCAGCGTCGCCACCGCACGCACCGCATATTTCTTTTCCCAGGCCCCCTCACCACGCACCGCAAAATAGGTAATGGCGGCATTGGCCAGAGCAAAGTCCAACTCACCGCTGTCGAGACGACGGATATTCTCGCGCGTGCCTTTGGTGGCCTCGGCCGAGATCTGCCAACCCTGCTCACCGCTATGAGCGCCCACTACCTGGGCAATGGCACCACCAACCACAAAGAAAGCACCGCCCGGCGGCGCCGTGCCCACACTCAAGAAACGCTGGCTACCACTGTCCCCGCCACAGCCCCACATAGTAAAAAATACTGCAAGGTACACTACGGCCATAAAATATCGCTGCCTGTCGGCTTCCTTCTTCTGTTTTTCAGTCCACATACCCTTATCCCAATCTGTTAGAAAACGTCCGTATAAAGCTCGACAGAAATTTAGGAATTTCCGCTATAGATGCCAATCAGGTAGCTCACATTTGAAAGGAAATATTACAACTACTGCCTCAAAGATCGCAGATTTCAGCGGCTGCGCTTTAGCGCAGTCCGTTGCGAATTTTGCTTATGTTTCTTTTTATCACTCGGTATAAAATCAATTTTTAATTCATAGCCAACGGCCTTTGCATAATCAGCTATTGTCGATAATTTGGGAGATATTGTCGAGCTGACACTTTCAAGTCGCGATATGTTGCTCTTTTTAGTAGATAATCTTTCAGCAAGCTCTTCTTGGGTTAGTCCTGCATTTTGCCGGAGCGCAACTAGTTTTTTGCGAAGTTCGTAAGCCGGAGATAGTTCTTCATAGACCTCACTAACACCTGGGCGCTTGAGGGCTTTATTCTTAAAATCTTTGAAATTTGGCCTGGCCATCAGCCTACCTCCTTTTGCCTTTTTCGGGCTTTATCAAGTTCTCTCTTTGGGGTCCTTTGGGTTTTCTTGATGAATGAATGAAGAATCACAATCTCCTTTCCTTTCACCGAACAAAAAAGTGATCGGCCAATACCTTCTCTGCCTTTAGCCCTTATCTCGAATAGCCCTCCTCCCATCGGCGCGGTGTGAGGTTTGCCTATAGTAGGGCCAAATTCTTCGATCATTTCAGATATATGGAGAAAATTAGCAAGAATGCCATCAGGAAAGGAAAGCGTTTCCTCCTCTACTTTCTCGTTAAAGAATGTGATCGTCCATGACATATAAATATAAGTTATCATATATGATAACCTTGTCAAGTAAGAAATCACTGTGGAACATATAATGGATGAAATATGTTTCACCAATTGCCGATTTCAGCGCCCAAAATACCTCTAATATTCGTCGCGCCAGTAATCTACTCGTACAGCTTCAAAAGCAACGGTCGTAGTGCCGGGTCATCGTCCAACAAGTGATTGTCGTTGAATAGGTCGATGCTGCCGATAAGCCACCTGTCGGCGATCGCTCGGACAGAGGAATCGCCGATTTCTTCTCGCAAGGCCCATGCAATGGCGCCCGATCGACTGACTGCTAACCGCCCCCTGTGCGCCACACCATCATCCAATACGTCGACTCCACGTCGTAGATGCTCCAGGACAGGGCCAGATTATCACAAGGAAGGACCGCCAGCAACAACGGCAGGTGCTCCCGCAACATCTGGTGATGGTCTGGGGCCTCTGAGAGGGAGAGGATATGCGCCGCCTCCCAGGGCCCCTGCACGTATTCGTGTTCGTATGCTGAAGCTGGGGCGAGCTGCCGCAATCGGGCATTGTACTGCGCTCCATGGTTCGGCTCCTCACCTGGCGGCAGGCAAGCCGGACGCCAGTCCCAAGTGCTGACCGCCAGCAACCGGGCGTGCTCCTGCGGGTCGAACTGTCGGTAGCTCGACAGCCGGGCGAGCACGGAGTTGGCAGTTGCGGTCATGAGATCAGCGTATCGTAGGCGCAGGGAGGAGTTGGGATAATGGCTGACGCCGTCGAGGGCCAACCCGCGTGGCAGAAAGCCCGGGGCGCTAGCGGCACAGAACAGTCGCAACAGTCCTTGGAAAAGGGTGCGGGCCTCGTGTTCCGTGCGCTCGTCGGGCGCCAGTTCGTGCCGCAGCAACGCGCCCGGCAGAACCTGGGCGGCGTTGAGCGCGCAGTTCTCCATGCCCGTTCCCCAGCCGGCAGCATTAGGGAACTCCTGCGCGATCTGGTCCGGCGTGGGCAAGTGCGGGAATCCAGGTACGCCCCACCAATAGTCGTAGAACATCTGGTTGTCGGCGTGCACAAAGCGTTGCCATAGAATGCGGCGCGTGGCGTCTGCGGCTTCTCTGGGAAGATCAGTGTACGCCGTCTCGTTCATGGCTGTTCTTCTTTTGGTTATGTTTCTTTTTAAAACCCACAAACATCAAAACTTCGCATCGATCTTCACAGCCATCTTAAAGAACGGATCCCCTTCCTCATCGGCACCCGAAAGTACCTTAGCCCCAAAATCGAGATTTCTATTGTAGGCATAGTTGAAACCCGTCGAAGCCTGGAAATACGTCCCGGCAAAACGGTAGTCGAGTCCCGGCTCCAGATCGATATCCAATAAATCCGAATCGTAGGCTTCGAAAAACGTATTCCACCTCAGTCCATCCTTCACATAATCACTCAGATCATAATTCCCCTGGATATAAAAACCGCGCGTCGAAATATCGATATCCTCGTTGTCGATCTTTATGAACTCGCCCAGCAAAGTGAGATTGTAGGTAGCGCGATAGCGATACGAAAGCCCGAGGGCCGACGACGGCTCCCGGTCATCGCCCACATCGTGCAGATAGACATTGGCCGCCAAATCGAGTGGACCCAGGCCTCGGCCCACCTTGACGACGATATCTTTAAAATTATTGGCGTCTTTATTGGTAAAAGTATCTTCGCCCTGGAGCACGCCCAATTCGTACGCAGTGCCCGAGACGTTGCCAAAGGCTACCACCCCCAAATCGGCTCTCCTTAAGGCGACGCCTAGAGACACGGGGTCCGTTTTTAAGGCGCTGAGGTTTCTAAACAGCGAATAGTCGTCCCAAAAACCAAAGGGATTGCGCACGCGCCCCAGCTTAACGCCAAAATGGTCGTTAATAAAAAAAGTGATCTGAGCCCGCTCAAAGTTTGCTCGCTCGCTGGCTTCATTTAACTCGCGAATCTCGTCGCTAATGAGTTGTTCTAATTGTATACTGCGCGGGTCCGGCTCGTCTACGAAGATGCCTTCTAAGGCCTCGGCAATGGTCAGAAAGCCGCCCAGCAAATACAGATCCGAAACCAACGGTTGGTACTCGATAATGAAGTCCGCCTTTTCGCCTAAGCCCCCCTCGAGGTTGACAAATATATTATTAAAATAGAAGCGACTCTTTTCCGGACTCTTCTCGCGTATGGTCCCGGTAAAACTGTGAAAATGGATGAGCTCCATACGTCCGGACAGAAGAAAATCGGCGTATGCCCCTTCGCCATCTGCATTCGACGAGAACAGCACTTGCCCAGACGCCTGCCGCGGCCCCCAAAAGGGATCCATCTGTGCCGGCAGCAGGATCAGCGTCGCGACTAACACTAATCTCGTTGTGAAAATCCTACTTCTCATGGTATGCCCCATCTTGGTAGCGTCTCAGAATGGCCTTGGCCACTTCCCCTCTCTTCTTGCCTTCGCCCAGCAAGGTACCTATCGCCGTCGACAACTCCTCTGGCCGCAGCACGATTGCTGCACCCTGGGATATGTATACATCTTCGAGATGGACTTGCAGTTTTAAGGTAATAAATCGCGCCTTGTCACCGTTGTCCTTTTCGACCAGACTTAATATGTTTGTCAGAGACTTCACCGAGTTTACCCTTTTGGTCTCCGGCAGGGCGTGGGCCGAGGTAAAACCTAGCAAGGCGGCAATAACAACACCAAAACACCAGCGCCCTCGTCCATATATGGTACCACTTCTTGTCAAGCCTATAGTGGACACAATGTCACCTGCAAAAAGGGTTGGTATGGATTTCGCTTATAACCTAGCGAAATCCATACCTGCTGAACGGCAATAATTATGAATTCACCTTTAACTTCGCTATATGGCCGCATTGCGCGCCGCATCAAGAACAAAATCTTGTTCTCCGTGCTGGCCGTCTTCATCGTTATTTACGGCATCACCCTAAGCTATGTCTACAATCGCATCAAAGAAGATTTGCTGCAATCGGCCCGGCAAGAGGCAAAGAGCACGACACAGGTACTGGCAATAAATCTGTACAGAAATTACGAACGCCCCATAGAGAACGATAGCAGAAAGATCCAGAGCGACATACAGGAAACCAAAAAACTGAAGTCCAATCTACTCGAAATAAACGTCCTCAATAGGGATCTCGAAATCGTCAGCAGTACCAACGAGGACAACCTATTCGAGACCGCCAGCGGCCAAAGGTACACCAAGGCACTCGAAAATACAATCTCCGAAACACTGCTAGTAGACCGGCCCGAACCTTTCATACACCTCGTCCATCCCGTTTCGGCCGGAACGGCCAAGGACAATTATGCGGACGGTATCCTAGAAATAAAGTTCAGTCTCAAGGACCAATTCGCCGACCTCGCCAGTATCCGCACCAATACCCTGGTCGCCGGCGTTTTTATTCTACTCGCCATTGCCGTAGTCGTGACCCTGATATCTCAATCGATCACCAAACCCATCCACAATCTCTACGCCGGCATGGGCCAGGTCAACGAAGCAGGCGACCTCCACATTCAGGTGCCGGTGGTCAGTCAAGACGAAATTGGCTATCTGACCTCCACCTTCAACGACATGATCGACTCCATCAGAATTTCCAACGAGCGCATCGTCGCCATCATGGAGTCGTCCCGGCGCTTCGTCCCCGACCAATTCATCAGTGCCCTGGGTAAGAAGGACATCACCGATGTCGACCTAGGCGATGCGATCCTCAGGAATATGACCGTCTTTTTTATGGATATTCGGGGTTTTACCAAAATGTCGGGGCAAATGTCAGCCGATGAGAACCTGATCTTTCTCAACTCTCTTTTGGAAAGCATCCTACCCCCAATAAAGGAACACAACGGTTTCATCGACAAATACATCGGCGACGCCGTCATGGCCCTCTTTCCCGATCGCCCCGACGACGCGCTCTTGGCAGCAATTGGTTTGCGGCAGAGGATGGCGGCATTTAATAAAGAAAGAAGCGAACAAGGCCAC
>Ga0114999_10008861_pt1 | contig 11132 bp, 12 predicted proteins | sample ArcticOcean_MG_C_3_FD_89820 | JGI IMG/M metagenome (GOLD analysis project Ga0114999, IMG submission 89820) | Marine microbial communities from western Arctic Ocean - ArcticOcean_MG_CB8_126 | ecosystem: Environmental > Aquatic > Marine > Oceanic | place: Arctic Ocean: Canada Basin | collected...
GAGTTTGGTGAAGGAGAGTTCGCACGCGGCGAGTTTGGTGAAGGAGAGTTCGCACGCGGCGAGTTTGGTGAAGGAGAGTTCGCACGCGGCGAGTTCGGCGAAGGGGAGTCCTTTGGAGGGGACGACCAGTTCTTTGGAGGGGGCGACCAGTTCTTTGGAGGGGGAGACCAGTTCTTCGGAGGGGGAGACCAGTTCTTCGGAGGGGGAGACCAGTTCTTTGGAGGGGGCGACGAGTTCTTTGGCGATCAGTTCTTTGGCGATCAATTCATTTCCAACGAAATAAATGAGAATTTTAGTGATCAGAATGATTTCATTAATATCCAAAATGAAATTCAACAAAGTAGCGGTTTAGTACTTCAAGGAACTTCGTTGGCTGATACGCTTACGGGCACGGATGGAGATGATATACTTTCGGGTTTTGGGGGCAATGACACGCTGACGGGTGGATCTGGAAATGACGAACTGTTTGGCGGGGCTGGAAGTGACGCCCTTAGTGGTGGAGACGGTGCAGACTTTTTCTCCTACAAAGCTTTGTCCGATGGCGGCACTGTCTCAAGCAATATAACAGCGACCAACGCATCTGTTACTGGTGATATAATCTCCGACTTTGACAGCAGCTTTGATACTCTGCGTTTTTTTGATAATGCTTTTGGCAGTTTCGGTCAAGGCGTGCTCAGCTCAAATAATTTTGTAGTTTTAGGTTCTGAATATGATGGTACTAACTCCGGTAAATCATCGGGGAGTAAGGCGTTTATTTTTGACTCGCAGAAGACACTTTATTTTGATTCTGCGACAGATTCCGCTAGTAATACGAACGCGGGATATCAAGTTATGGCTACATTCAACGTAAATCTTTTAGCAAGTGATATTACTATCGTTTAATATATGAAGATATTCATTGGTTAGCCCTGTTAACCGGCTCAAATTATCTACCCTAAATCTGATTGCGAAAAGTTAGCCATCATTTGGTATGGCAGCCGATATGCAGGGGGGGTACTCACAAGGATATTAAAGTTGCCCTTCCGCACAATGAACGTAGTCGCAGAGAAAATCGCGTAGGTCCTCGCGCGGGAGCGCATAGTCGAGCAAGCTGTGGGCTCTATCGAGTGGCGACTCGTTATAAACAACGGAGCGGCTAGCCGAGTTCTTCATGAATTTGCGGCAATTCCCTTGTAACGAAGGATGGCCAAACCAGGGGTCACGATTACCGACGAGGGCCAGCACAGGTTGATTAGGCGAGCTGTTTAGCCCCGCATATTCAGGCCAGTCGGTGTTGCAGCCCCAGCCTTCGATTATGCGGGCTTTGAACCCAACGGTGTGCACCGCGGCAAGCGTCGCCGTGGCAATAGCACCTTCGCTGTGGCCTATCAGCACCATCTTCTCTTTGTTCACCCACGACAGGGCACGGACACGAGCAATCGCATGGGCGGCTTCCGCGTGACGCAGTGCCAGGGTGCCGCGATGGAATCCGCCCTGTTGCGTCACCGGATCGCAGCTTTGCGGCTTACTGTTGCGCGCAAAGCTGTTTGGGGCGATTACAATGAAGCCAAGTGATGCGAGATAGCTACCTCGCCGGTTGGTTCCTCGCCAAAAGCCAGAGCAGCCATGCATATGGATTGCGACTGGTAATAATTTCTCCTGCTTTGCCATGCGGTCTTGTAGAACTGCCATAGATATGGGTTGACGTCGCACAGAACCATCGGCCGATGGTAAAAAAACCCGCGCAGCGTCCCAAGTTCGCGCGGCATCCTGCTGAGCTGACCCAGAATCGTCTAAGTTTGTTCTAACGCACGATACGGAAATTCCAGCCACCAATGCGATGGCCAAAAACTTTACCAATTTCATCATCACTAATGGCCTTCCTACCAAATCATCCCGCACGGGATGCAGAGATTATTAGTTCGAGAGTACGGGCAACCAGCAGAGGCCAGTAAGGAGCCACTAATCTTTAGGCAAGATACAAGCGCCTTCAATTGGCTTTACGATTAACCATGCGCCGCATAGCCATTTTTTTCATATAAATAAAGTGGTCCAGACAGAATCTACGGACGTACTTTAGTCTTCTAATTAGAAAATAAACAATTCAGACACTGTGACATAATGGAATCTGATGCGTGCTATAGGTATAAAACCCGTGCCGGGTGCGCCAATTTTAACCTAAAATTTGTCCTAACTCATTTGTATAAAATCATATTTGTTAATACTTGGCTGGTGGGGGCAGACAAAATCATTCATCAAAGCAAACTAGGACAGCCGCATTCGCTATAACTAATGCGTCAATACCGTCGTCGTTTGGTACCTCGAGACCACCTTCCACAACGTTAACATTCACTTCTCCGTATGGCAGCTCCTTTGCAACGGCCTCGGCATCAACAGCACCCGGGTTTGGTACGCCAATAATCAAGGTAATGCGCATGTCTTGCGGGGATTTATCCAAGGCCTGAAAGAAATTTAGACTCGAATGTCGGATTGCATCTGACACGGCTCTTTTGGCTGCACTAGTATAGTTACGGCCATGTACATCAACTCCCATACCCATTTCTGTAACATATCGATTTAGTGCCATTGAACTGTCCCCTTCATATAGCTTCTAGGACTTTAAACATCCGAATGAATTTCTTGGTATAGTTTTGAGAAATGTTACCGCCTTTGTAATACATGATACGTGCTCTCTCAGATGTCTCAACTTCCTACAGCAAGGTACTCCCAGTATCCTGCCCGCTGGTCAGCTTGATTGCTAATTCAGTGAATGGGTATTAGTCAAAAATCTTATTGAGCTTGGCTAGGTGCGCTTCTAAAGCGGCCGCCTTCTTTTCAAGCGGCTCCTTGTTCTCAACAGACAGAGAAAACTGTGTAGCCTCACTTTTATCGTCCGCCATGGCTGATCCAGAGCTAAACAGAAGCGCGACGACGACGGCGAGTGTAGCGGCTATGCGTCTCATACTTAATATTACACAACCAGCCTATCATTTCGATTATTTTAACAAGGGAGAAGAGTTATGATTGTTGAACAGCGCACCTATACCCTTTATCCGGGCCAGCATCTGAAATATTTGGAGGCTTACGAAAAAGAAGGGCTGGAGATACAGCGTCCAATCCTTGGCAATTTGGTAGGTTACTTCTTCACCGATATTGGTCCGCTCAATCAGATCGTCCATATGTGGGGCTATGAATCTCTGGATGATCGCGCCATCAGACGTAGAAAATTGCTTGAGGACGCGGGCTGGGTTGCCTATATCCAAAAGATTATTCCCATGATTGTGTCGCAGGAAAGCAAAGTTCTAATTCCGGCGCCTTTCTCTCCAATTGGTGGGAGCCGTTAGGAAGAAAAATGAATTATGTCTGGTATTGTCTTTGACTAGCGATTTAACCTCCAGCATCGTTGCTTTCTGGCTTGGGCCAAGCCTTGATGGACCCGAGGCCGCTCTCGCGCGCAAAGATTGGTGGTACCGTGGAGGGGAGGCGGTTGATGAAGAGATTGGCTCCCGGTTCGGGGAGCTAGTACCCCGCGCTTGCGCCGGTGCCTTCAACGAGTGGAACAGCACAGCGACTGGCAGTTTAGCTCTGGTGATATTGCTTGATCAATTTACTAGAAATCTCTATCGCAATACGCCGGAAGCCTATATCGGTGATTTTATGGCATTTGAGATTGTAAAGAAAACGATTGATCAAAAATTGGATCATGACCTTCACCCTGTCGAGCGGATCTGGTTATATCACCCGTTTCACCATGCTGAGAAAATCCAGCAACAGGATAGAGGCTTATCCCTGCTTCATGAACTGGAGCATGCAGCAGAGAAAATGTGGAAACCCTATATTAGACTTGCGATTGAAGGCTGGACCCGCCATCGCAATATCGTTGCCCGATTCGGCCGCTTTCCGCACCGCAATGAGGTGCTCGGTAGAATCGACACGGCGGGAGAGCACGAGTTTCTGTCAAAGGGTGGCGAAAGCTTTGGGCAAGGACGCAAATAAAAAGGGCCGGCAACTGTATCTTCCTCAAATTGACCCGTACTTAATGTTCCCCACTCAGTCTTAAGTGGTCATTACTTTAAGAAGCCATATGAGTTGATGGTGTGCGTTTTTGATTTTGGCTTAGGGCCGAATGCGGGCACCAGTTTCGGTTTCGTAGAGTTTTGCCACCGCACTCATGTCAGCATCGGCGCCATGTTCAGCAATGGTTCGCTCGAGAATCAATTTAGCAGCCTTCCCGAGGGCCATGTCTAGGTCGTGGCGCGCACTGAGCGTCAACGCCAAGCTGCTGTCTTTTGCCATTAGGCTGGTGGAAAAGCCCTGAAACATTTTTCCCGATAGAATGTTATCAGGCAGCGTTACTTCCGTTGCGTAATTTCTCCCTGAGCTTTTCTGGATTATATCGACGGCTTGCGCCGGGTCCACGCCCTCGTGCACTAGCATTGAAACAACTTCGTAGGTTGCCATGCGGCAAATTAAATTAAGCAAATTGTTTCCGAGCTTGATCGAGTGCCCGCTGCCTATCGGCCCGGCATGCACGGCATTTTTGCTGATTAGACCCAGGGTTTTTTTTACGCGTTTGAATTGCGCCTCGGTGCCACCCACTATGATTGCTAAATTTCCCTCGCGTGCGCCACGCGGGCCACCGCTAACCGGAGCATCGATAATCTCGACATCATATTGGCCGAGTTCATTTGCTATGCCGCGCGTGACACCCGGGTCGCCTGATGTCATGTCGACAATGATACTTCCCGGCGCCAGATGTCGGGCGATACCGCCTTCACCAAGGATCACATCGTTGACAATTTGCGAGGTCGGCAGACAGGTAAAAATAATCTCACTGGTGCGTGCAAGCTCCGGCAGGTTAGTGGCGATGGTGACGCCGTCCCGTTGCCAGGCTTGGAGGATCTCGGCATTAGAGTCAAATACACTGAGCGGCAACTTGCCAACAAGGCGGCTGGCAATCGCGCCACCCATGTTTCCTAAACCGATATAACCGATCGACATTATAGCCTTCACTCCCGCGCTAACAGGCCATTCTTGACCTATTAGCGCTATTTATAGCCTAACATTAGGTCCTAAGAACCGGTATCCTCGTATATAATCAGGGTCATCCGCGGACAAATCAGCTGCCAAGTCAAATGACGCCTTTAGACCAGTTCCTGAGCCTGATCCATAATCCTCTTCGCCAGGAGGAACATAACCTCGATGGTTACGTGAGAGTGCAATATGGTAACTTTCCTTCTCACCTTGAGGTAATGCATGAAAAATTTCTGATTGATGATAAACGCGGTCAATTAATTCCTTATTAATTCCATGATTTGTTACATAAAAAAATCCAATCGAGCTACAGGCTTCGCCAATCTGTTGAGCGGTTGAACTGGCGTCGCTACCATTCCGAAGTGGAGAGATATCTATGACTGCAATGCTCACTTCAATAAATCCATCTTTCTGCGCTCATCCCCGAGCGTTCCATATTCAAGATTAATTTTGCCGCTGTCAGACTAAATCGAACTAGTCTCTAAAGTTCCTGACAGCAAGTCCGTTAGGCTATGAACTGCCGCCACATAGCCAATGCTTTGGAGCGGGTTTGCTTGAAAACTTCGCGGCGGTTGAGATGGCGTTCCAGACTAAAGTGGTTGTGGCTTGAGTTCGGTTGCTGCGCCGCAGATACAGCCATAGTTTAAAATCACGCTCTGTCAGATCTGTCCGGATGTCCCCGATAGTCTCGTAGTTATTGAATGCAGGGACCTTGGTCTGGCGGAAAAGAACCCCGATTTTCTCTATACTAACAGTTTTTTTAGGTCAGATTCATTTTTGGTTGTCCCAAAGCACGACGGGATAGTCGAGCCACCATGACGCGCGTACATACCAGGCGCCTATAGTTTCCCTGGGAGCCAGACCAGAAAGTGTCGGGTAGAAGCCGGAATGACCCATCTCCACAGTCGCGTTGCCCTCATGTATTTCATGCACCGTGTAATCGCGCGTCGGGATGTCGAGCAATTGCTTGATCGGCTTTGCCTCCTTGGCGGGCGCGGGAAATTTCCGAACCTGCAGGAATTTACCATCTAAAAGTGCACCGAAATTTTCTTCCGGTGATTCTGTCCGACCCATATGGGCAACGCTGGTGGCATTGAAACTGACGCGCATCAATTGCTCGCCGTGGCGCACGCAGGCGCCGGTGATTTGGCTCCCATGGAAGGCAAGCCTCGCGTCATCGCATATATGCGCCGGCCAGCCATAGATTTCGCGCTCGAATGTAAGAGCTATGTCATGTGCGACCCAGATAAAATTGACATACCAACCGATTGTATCGCCGTAGCGAACCTTGATAGCGGTCAAGCACTCGCGGTAGAGGTCGAGGGTATGGCTGGGCTGGCACATATCGCCGACCCAGGCTAGCATCGTGCCATCGCCAAAGGGTTCCAGCGGTTGCGGCACTTCCCAGGCGACCGCTTCCGGGTCGCCTCGATAGAGGACCAGCAAAATTTGGCTGCGTTCGGTTGACTCGAAAGGCGGCGGCGTATAAGTCGACGCCGATAGCGGCATTGAATAGCCTTCCTCATAAGTCTTCATGGCGTTGTTACTCCCATTATACTATTGCACGTTGTCGCAGAGGATAGAGGCCTAGTGTTCAGAGTGCCACCGTGATTTATTTTGGGTGGCAAGTAATTTGCAACTTTGTTAACCTAAACACATTATTTCGCAGTGACATTATGTGGGGCTCGATATGCTGACCAACCGTTTTAGCGTTGACGAAAACATGCTATCGGAAGTGGCGCAAACCCGCGCCAGCCTCCTAGAATCACAGCATTTACCGGGCTGGTTCTATACCTCGCCTGAGCTGTTCCAGCATGAGATCGATACTATCTTCATGAAAGAGTGGCTGTGCGTCGGGCGTCTTGAGGAATTTCCCAATGCAGGAGATTATGCCGCCATCCGCATCGCCGGCGAGCCACTGTTGATCTGCCGCGGAAATTCTGGCGAAATGAACGCATTTCGTAACGTATGCCGCCATCGCGGCGTCGAAGTGGCGACCGGCGAGGGCAACCTCGCCAAATTCACCTGCCCCTATCATGCCTGGGTCTATGACCTGGAAGGTAAATTGATGGGTGCGCCGCACGTCAAGGAAGTGAAGAACTTCGATGCTGGCAGTTGCAGCCTGCCGCGGGTCAGGATCGACGATTGGGGCGGCTATATTTTCGTCAACTTCGATCCTGATTGTCAGGACCTCGGCGACTATCTGGACGAGGACGATATCCGCGACTTCGCTGCGTTCCTACAACCCGAAAACACGCGCCTCTCGCACAAGTTCGTGGTCGACGTGCCGTGCAATTGGAAGTTCGTGCCGGAAAACCTCATGGACATGTACCATGTCGGCGTCATTCATAAGGAATCCTTCGGCGGTCATTTTCCGATCTCTAATTTCCGCTTCAACCTGAAAAAGAACGGCTACAACGCGACCTATGAAGCCTACACCATGGCGCCGAAAGGAGTGACATTGTTCGGCACCATGCCGTGGCTGCGCGGCAAGGTAAGGGAGCTCTTCGCCTGCACCACATGGATCCGGCCGACGATGAATTTTTTCGGCCGTCATGATCTCATTCAGCCCTGGGTCGCCCATCCGATTGACGAAAAAACCACGCGGGTAACTATATACACCCAATTGCCGGAGGAATATTTTGACACACCGGGCTTCGATGAAAAGAATAAAATTTATGGCGATTTTATCGAACAGGTCGCAACCGAAGATATGGCGATGCTCGAATCCCTGCAAAACGGCGTCGGCTCACGCGCCTTCGATCCGGGCCCGACGGTGAAGCTTGAGCGCGCCATCCACCACCTGCAAAACTATTATCTCGATCGCCTGATGCAGAACGACGATACGGCGCGCGCGCAGCGCCAGGACGATTGCCGCGACGCGCTTGCAGAAGCTAAGGCCAGCCACGGCGAAGCGCGCGATGGTGGCTATTCCAAGTCCTTTCAAGCGGCCGAGTGAGAAAATCGTCATGACCAAAGAGAGCGATCTTACGGCCCTATTTCGCGCCAATTTCGAGCTCTGCGAAATAGGCTCTGGACAAACCGTCGCAGTTCTTTCCGAAGGCGAGTTGTTGCCCGAATACCGCGCCGCCTCGTTAAGCGCCGTCTCCGCGCTTGGTGCAGAAGCGTGCGACATTAATATACCCACTGATGACGCCCAAGACGCCAGCCACCGCATTGCCAATCTCGGCGAAAATCCCTTGTCGCTGCACCCCGGGGCGGTTCAGAAATGCATGGATGCGGACATGGTGGTAGACCATATGCTGCTGCTGTTCAGCCATGAACAGATCAAGATGCAAAAGGCGGGAACACGTATCCTCCTGATTGTCGAGCCGGTGGAGATCTTGGAGCGCCTGTTTCCGAGCACCGAATTGCGCCGCCGTGTAGAAGCGGCCGAACAAAAATTTGCCGCCGCCAAAACGCTCCGCTTCACCAACGAAGCGGGTAGCGATGTCACCTACCGCCTCAACGGCAAGGACATTCTTACCGAATATGGCTACACCACCAAACCAGGGCGCTGGGATCATTGGCCAGGCGGCTTTCTCGCCTCCCTTGCCGACAAGAACGGCGTTGATGGCCGAGTGGTGATGGCGCCGAAGGATATCGTCTTTCCACTCAAATGCTACGTCGAGAAGCCGATTGAATTCATCATCGAAGGAGGATGGGTGAAGGAGATAAATGGCGGCAAGCAGGCGGCGGAGCTCAAGCAATTCATGGAAGGCTACAACGATCCGCGTGCCAATGCAGTTTCCCATATCGGCTGGGGCCTCAACGAGAAATGCGCGTGGAACCCGGAGCTTCCTGGCATTGGCATGGACGGGCGCGCGCATTACGGCAATGTGTTGTTCTCTCTTGGCCCGGATACGGAATTCGGTGGCGACAACGACACCGCATGCCATCTCGACCTGCCGATGGCGAACTGCAATCTCTGGCTCGACGACGAATTGATCGTCGAAGGCGGCAAGGTCGTACCTGCTGAGATGCGCGTCTAGTTTTTCGCATGCGTTAGGCTTCACAAACAATGGGTGCGGCCCGGTGCTGCACCGTAAAATGCTAGCCTCTATACAACAGCAGGGCACTATTAGACCAAACGAACTCGATGTGGGGAGAGGTGAACCACAGCCTCGGGTGATGAGAAATCCCTTCCGCTATTTCAACAGTTCACCGGAGATCATCCGCCTCACGGTGATGATGTATATCCGCTATCCACTGCCACTGCGCCAAGTCGAAGTCTCCTGTTCGAATGCCGCATCGATATCTGCCACGCGACAGTACGATTCTGATGAAATCGGTTCGGCTCGATGTTCGCTGCTAGGCTTCGAAAGCGGCGGGTTCTTCATCAATGGCATTCGAACTGACGCTAGCACCTGGAAGAGGTATTTGTGCGAATCAACGACGAGACGCATTATCTCTGGCGAACGGTTAATCGCGAAGGCGAAGGGCTCGAGGTATTCGACACGAAACGCCGGGATAGCAAGGCTGCAATAAAATTTCCGAGGCGTGCGATATATGAATAGTTAAAACGAACAGTGACTAAAATAATTTTGGGGCCTTGTTTATTCTGCATTCGGGACACAGATTGGCATAGTCAATAACAAACTCCGCAAATGAGGTTTAACTTAGATGGCAGGTGCCGCAGGGAAACAGGTAATTATTGCCCAGAGCCTCGAGGAGGCATTGGCTGCTCTTGCCAATACGGGTTTGAACGCCATTCCTGTTGCTGGTGGAACGTGGGTCATGCGAGCTCCAATCAGACAGGAGGCAACCGCTCAATTGTTTGTTTCTCTGCATGCTATTGAAGAGCTTAAAGGGATCGAGGTAGCATCTGAAGAGCTTGTAGTGGGGGCCATGGTTTCGCATAGACAGCTCGCGATCGAGTTGAGTGATATGGCCGATCTTAAAGCTATACGGGTTGCCGCGGAAAAGTCGGCTAATCCATCAGTTAGAAACATGGCCACCATTGGAGGCAATCTCTGCAGTACTAACTTCATGTCACCTGACTTAGTTCCTGCGCTGATGGTGTGTGACGCAACTATTCGTGTTCAGTCCTCGGGCGCAAAAACAGAAATCCCGATCGAGAATTACATCAAAACCAGATTGGTAAGACCCAATAATGAATTGGTGACAAGGATCAGGCTGCCTAGAGGATCATTCTGCTCGACACATCAACGGCTGTTGATGCGCAAGGCTGGCGAATATCCGGTCGCTAATTTGAGTATGCGACTCTCTATTGGTGGGGATGGGCGCATTGCCGACCCGCGAATTGCTGTTGCATCCGTTGAAAATCAACCCAGGCGTTGGACGGGTTTGGAAGATGCGCTGCGGGGAGAGGTGGCGTCTAAAGTAAAAATTAAAGAATTGGCCATTGACCAAGTAAAAGAATTTACCGGTCGTGACGGTCCAGATGCTCCTGGTTGGTACAGATTGCGGATTTTACCCCGTCTGGCATCTGACGCACTAGCGGACCTGACGGTTAATTAAGGGTGCAAGAATGACTATTCGACTAAAAATCAACAGTGAATATCTTGAATATCACGGAGATCCTAGAGTATCACTCTTGGAGGTACTGCGCGAAACGTTCCGATTGACCGGGAGCAAGTCGGTGTGTTGTGAGGGCTTCTGCGGTGCTTGCACAGTTCACATTAATGGGGAGCTAGTTGCATCCTGCCTGAAACCGGTTGGTGTGCTGGAAGGCATGGAAATCACCACAATTGAAGGTGTTGGATCAATCGAAAAATTGAATCCTATTCAGCAGGCTCTCGAGGACCATGATGTTGTGCAATGTGGTATGTGTTTCCCTGGGATGGTCATGACATTTACATCGTTCCTTGTGTCCAACCCCAACCCTACACGAGCTGATATAAAGGCGGCTATGAGCGGTAATATCTGTCGGTGTACCGGCTATGAGCGCATCGTTGACGCCCTGTTGTCCATTCAGATGAATGGCGAAGTGACCTGATGAAAAGACATCTGAACCTAAATAATGCTGTCATGAATTTGCCACGTCGCGATGCGCGGGACAAACTTCTTGGTCGCACCAAGTATACGATCGACGCAGTCGGAAGCGGGGACCTGCATGCTGTCTTGCTGCGCGCTGAAATTCCAAGTGCTAAGATCAA
>Ga0114999_10008862_pt1 | contig 11131 bp, 10 predicted proteins | sample ArcticOcean_MG_C_3_FD_89820 | JGI IMG/M metagenome (GOLD analysis project Ga0114999, IMG submission 89820) | Marine microbial communities from western Arctic Ocean - ArcticOcean_MG_CB8_126 | ecosystem: Environmental > Aquatic > Marine > Oceanic | place: Arctic Ocean: Canada Basin | collected...
CACCGATTGGCTGCACCAACTACCGCAACCCGTCGATCTCTTTGCGAAAACTTCCCGAGACTCTCGCGACAAAAGTGCTGTCGTCAGCCGACTCAATAAAACTTGCGATCAGATCATCTGATCCAGCGCTCCAACGACTATCGAGAATGGCCAGAAGCTGGTCACCCTCAAGCGCGCGCAAGCTTTTCGTTTGCTGCACGCGATATTTTCGTGGTGAATGGCGATTCTGGATCGATTTCGTCCAACAACGTAGCCGCTGTTGGCACAGGGTTCCCCTCATTAATTGGCACTACCTCGACTGGCCTTTTCTTGCGTATCGCGAAAAACTTTTGTTTATTATTCCGAACGATTCGAGTGTAGGTCAGGGCATGGATTATGTAAATACTTTGTAACCAATTGTTTTTAAATGATTTTCCTTGGCCTTACGAAAAAAATCAAAGCTTCCCGTCACAGCCGAGTGCGCACAAACTATTTTTATCGAAACACATCAGGTCACAGCTCAATACGGAACCCACTACACCTTCGCGGCGTGCATTGACAAATAATGCGCAATTGATTGTTTCATGTGGCCTCTCCAACTCAGTCCTGGGCAGCATGTCACGATCCCCAAAGACCTGCCATGTGTCGTCTACGGGCCTAGTTCAGGCCAGAACGACGAAGGCCGCCCAGAAGGCGGCCTTGCAAAATTGGAGCGGGTGATGAGGATTGAACTCACGACATCTTCGTTGGCAACGAAGTGCTCTACCGCTGAGCTACACCCGCTTAGTGCTCCCTTTCCTTGGGAGGGGCGAAATTTTAGCCCACCACTGCTCGCTGTCAAGGACATCCGTGAAATAGCGGGAAGATTATTGTGATGAACCGAGAAAAAAGGCCATCAGGTACCGACTTGCTAGATGTTTTTCATCATCGTTGGCCATGCAGCGCGCAAATAGACAAACATCGACCACAAAGTCATGACCGCTGCCGCTAACAACAAATAATAGCCCAACACGTAAACATCAACACCGAAAAGCGCGTGTTCGTAAACCATGAATGCGATGCCGAACATTTGTAATGTTGTTTTGATCTTGCCCGATGAGCCAACCGCCACATCGGCCCTGGCACCAATTCCTGCCATCCACTCCCGCAGAGCAGAAACCGTGATCTCGCGCCCGATAATCACGGCCGCAACCACCGCGACCGCAATCCGTGGGTCTGTATGCACGAGGAGAACCAGCGACGTGGCGACCATAAGTTTGTCGGCGACTGGATCGAGAAACTCCCCGAAACGCGAAGTCTGGTTCAGTCGTCGTGCGATGTAGCCATCCAACAAATCCGTGATCGCGGCAAGCCCAAACAAAATGCCGGCGATAGGCCGGGCAAGATTACTGCCCTCAATGCGAATATCACTGAAGAAACACCAAACGACGAGTGGAATCGCACCAATTCGAATCCAAGTCAGAATGTTCGGAATATTTGCCGTCACGATTGGACCCGCCATGTTCAGATATTGCCGTCAAGATGCAGATCGTTGTAGATGCTTTCCGCCATCGATCGACTGATCCCTTTTACCTTGACCAGATCGTCGATCCCAGCGCCACGTACGCCCTGCAATCCCCCAAATTGCTTGAGAAGCTCCCGTCGCCGCTTAGGGCCAAGACCAGGTATCTCCTCCAGTCGCGAGGTTCTTCTTGCTTTGTCTCGCCGCTGCCGATGACCGGTTATCGCAAAACGATGTGCCTCATCTCTAATTTGCTGAATGAGATGAAGCGCCGGTGAATCTGACGGCAGTATAGTTGCAGTGCCCTGGCCTGCCAAGAAAAGCTGCTCCATCCCCGGTTTGCGGGACCTGCCCTTGGAGACCGCAACCACCTGCATCCAGTCCATCTCAAGTTCATCCAATACCGTCATCGCAGCCGCAAGCTGTCCCTTACCCCCGTCAACGAAGAGTACATCCGGCGTTGGAAACTCGCCGTTCTTCACGCGCGTGTATCGACGTCTTATCGCCTCAGCCATGGCGGCATAATCATCACCAGCGCTCGCAGGCTCCAGATTAAACCGACGGTAGTCACTTTTAAGTGGGCCAGCCTGATTAAAAACCACGCAAGAGGCTACTGTTGCTTCTCCAGACGTATGACTGACGTCAAAACACTCTAGTCTTGCCGGTGCCGCTTCCATCTTCAACAGAACGCCTAAACCATCGAATTGCTTCCGTAGCGTTGCATTGCTTGCGATATGCAGTTGAACGCCCTGCTCTGCATTGGTACGCGCGAGTTGCAACCAGCGCTGCCGATCACCGCGAACTCTGTGCTTTATTCTGACTTTGTGGTCGGATCGCTCCGCGAAGCCGGTTTCGAGCAACAGACGGTCATCAACGTCCGCCTGCGTAATTATTTCGGATGGCGCCGTTTTATTGAGGTAATACTGTGGCAGAAACCCACTCAATATTTGGCGCTCCGTTGTATCGCCTCCGATCTTCGGGAAAAAATTTCGGCTGCCGAGCACTTTGCCACTACGAATAAAAAGCATTGTCACGCAATGTGCACCGGGAAGAGACGCCAAACCTATTACATCGAGATCACCAACATTTGTTCTCGACACCAATTGTTCCGCCTCAACCTTCTTGAGACGCGAAATTTGATCCCGGAACCTGGCCGCTTGCTCATAGTCCTGCTCCCCAGATGCTGAGTCCATGCGGGCGACCATTTGATCGATAACGTCTCGGTTCTTACCCTCCAGAAAACCAATTGCAGCGTCAATATCTTTGGCATAGGAAGACTCATCGACATAGCCAACGCAAGGTGCCGTGCAACGTTTGATTTGATACTGCAAACAAGGCCGGGATCGGTTTCGAAAAAAGGTATCCGGGCACTGCCTAATCAGGAAAAGTTTTTGCAGTTCGTTAAGCGTTTTGCGGACGGCACTTGTACTTGGGTAAGGACCAAAGTACCGCCCCTTTCCTTTACGCGGCCCGCGATGAAAACGTAGGCGCGGAAATGCGTGCTCAGTGGATGCATAAATATATGGGTAACTTTTGTCATCGCGAAGAATGACGTTGAAGCGCGGTTTATGTTCTTTAATCAGGTTGTATTCAAGAATTAGCGCTTCAGTTTCGGTATTGGTGACGGTTACCTCAACATCGACTACCAACTTCATCATCGCCGCCGTTTTGGCGTCCGTAATGGAGCGCTGGAAATAACTGGACACACGCTTTCTGAGATCACCGGCTTTACCAACATAAATTGTTTTTCCGGCGGTGTTCAGCATGCGATAACAACCGGGACGATGCGTCAAGCTTTTTAGAAAGCTCTTTGAATCAAATTCTGTATCGGTTGTCCTGGTCATGCGCGTTTCATTGTCGCTCTCTCAGGAGTCCAATATTGCTCGCGCGCGTGCGAACACTGCGCGGAACATATCGGCTGTCAATCTGAGAGTATTCGTGTTGTAACGACTGCAATGATACGAATCCAACATCGTTAAACAATCTTCTACATTGTGCTCTGCTGCGTGAGCAAATTTATAATCGGCCTGTCGAGCCCCTACGGCTTTCACCACTGCGCGATGTGCAATCCCACCGAGCGCGAACACCAACGAATTAGCTGGCATGGCGTCAATTTCGTTGGCCAAAAAGTTGTTGCAGGTATTGATCTCCGCACCAACCGGCTTGTTATCAGGTGGCAGACACTTAACCGCATTGGTGATTCGGCAATTTATCAGCTTCAGGTCGTCACTCGCAGAACTCGACTGAGGATGCGTCGCGAAACCAAATTCGTGCAATGTTTCATACAAAAGAATACCCGCATGATCGCCGGTAAAGGGACGCCCCGACGCATTGGCACCGTGCATGCCGGGCGCAAGCCCAACAATGAGCAGTTGCGCTTCCTGATCACCAAAGGATGGTACCGGACGGCAATAGTAGTCAGGATATTTCTTCTTTACGGTATCGAGGAACTCAGCCAGCCGCGGGCAAGCTCGACAATCACGATCGAAAATATTAGTCATCCATATGCCGGATGACAGCTTCGCCGAATCCCTTCGTTCCTACCAACGTCGCACCTGGAATCATTTCCTCCAGTTGCTCCACGACTTCGCTCTTACCGTGCGGACGAGACTTTCGAATTGGCTGCTGAATGGCGACGCGGAGACGGGCCAGATCAAATGTCAGCTCTTTGTTCGCGATTGTGTTCGCAATACCCTTGACGATTAGATCTGCTGCTTCAACCCAACCAAGATAGCGCAGCATCATTTCGGCCGACAGAATCAGTGAACCAGGATTAACACGATCCTTACCTGCAAAACCGGGTGCCGTGCCGTGTGTTGCCTCGAATACGGCTACGCCTTCACCAATATTGCCGCCTGGCGCGATACCAATACCGCCAACCTGTGCTGCTAACGCATCGGAAATGTAGTCGCCATTGAGATTCAACGTCGCAATGATATCGTATTCCTCGGGTCGCATCAAAATCTGCTGTAAGAAGTTGTCGGCGATGACATCCTTCACAATAATTTCGTTACCAGTAATTGGATTTTCGAAACTAACCCACGGGCCACCGTCTTTCTCGACAGCGCCAAACTCCTCTCTTGCCAATGCGTAGCCCCACTGACAAATGGCGCCTTCGGTGTATATCATGATGTTGCCTTTGTGCACCAGCGTCACCGACGCCACATCACGTTCAATCGCGTATTGAATCGCCTTACGGACGAGTCGTTGCGATCCTTCACGAGAAACGGGTTTTATGCCAATACCCGAACTCGCCGGAAATCGGATTTTTTTAACGTTGAGCTCCGTTTGCAGGAAATGGATGAGTTTCTGTACTTCAATTGATCCCGTCGGATACTCAATACCTGCATAGATGTCTTCGGTATTTTCGCGGAACACCGTCATGTCCACGAGGTCGGATTCTTTCATTGGGGTCACCACACCGGGGAAGTACCTTATGGGGCGAACACAAGCATACAAATCCAGAGATTGACGAATGGCGACATTGAGAGAACTTATCCCGCCGCCCGTTGGCGTCATTAGTGGACCTTTAATAGACACCACGAATTCACGTAATGCGTGCAGGGTATCATCGGGAAGAAATTCGTTTTCGCCATAACGCTCAACCGCCGTTCCGCCAGCATAAACCTCCATCCATTGGATGCGCTTCTCTTGCCCATACGCACGTTCGACCGCGGCATTGACGACGTTCTGCATGACCGGCGTCACGTCGACACCGATACCGTCACCCACAATGTACGGGATGATTGGCTGCGCTGGCACGTTCAAGGAATGGTCGGCATTTACCGTAATCGACTCCCCTGATTCTGGAACTTCAATGTGATCGTATTGCATTTATGTGTCCGTCTTTAATGTAACCGCGCTAGCGCGTTTACTAAGTTTCGAATGTGTTTTCAGGCTATTTCGTCGTACGCAACAATGCTCAGAAATTCGCAAAAATCTTCATCTACCGTGATTTTATCCAGAAGATTAGCCGCACGTCGAAACTGACCATTTTCGAATGTGTCATCGCCGACCAATTGGCGAATATTCTCCATTTCTTGGCGTAATAACGACTTAAACATGTCGTAAGTGATGTTGCGACCCTGATCGAGCACACCCGTCGAATGATGAACCCACTGCCATAACTGCGCACGCGATATTTCTGCAGTTGCGGCATCTTCCATCAAGTTGTTGATCGGTACACAACCGTTCCCATCGAGCCACGCCGCCATATACTGCAGCGAGACACTAATGTTCTCTCGTAATCCTGCCTCTGTGATTTTGCCCTTGGCAATTTGCAGCAGGTCCGCGGCTTCAATTTGTACGTCTTCACGAAGACGATCCAATTGATTGGGTCCCGGCATATGGGCATCAAAAATCTCCTTCGCTAATGGCACCATCGCTGGGTGCGCGACCCTAGTGCCATCGTGTCCATCCGACACCTCCCGTTCTTTGTCGGCGCGAACCTTCGCCATTGCAATATCATTGGCGTCCGGATCGTTTTTGATTGGAATTTGCGCGGCCATTCCCCCTATTGCGTAGGCCCCACGGCTGTGACAGCTCTTGATCACTAGTTGCGAATAAGAGCGCAGAAAATGAGTCGTCATCGTTACCTGACTTCGGTCTGGCAGAACGAATTCAGCAAAACGACTAAATTTCTTGATGAAGCTAAAAATGTAGTCCCATCGCCCACAGTTCATACCAACAATAAAATCTCGTAGCTCGTAAAGAATTTCATCAATCTCGAAAGCAGCAAGAATAGTCTCGATGAGTACCGTGACTTTGATCTCACCTTCGCCAACAACGCCTCGTGCCTCAGAAAATTTGAAGACGTCGTTCCACAATCGAGCCTCGAGATGTGACTCAATTTCGGGCAAGTAAAAATACGGGCCAGACTTGTTCGCGCAGAGTTGTTTGGCGTTGTGGAATAGGTATAGCCCGAAATCAACGAATGCTCCGGGAACCTCCTTACCATCGACCAACCAATGTTTCTCCGGCAAATGCCAGCCTCTTGGTCGCACAATCAGGGTTGCCGTCTTGTCATTCAGCGCGTATTGCTTGTTGCCCGCGTCCAGCGCTATCGTGCGCGCTGCCGCGTCACGTAAATTTATCTGACCTCGAACAACGTTATCCCAGGATGGCGTAAGTGAATCCTCACAATCCGCCATAAAAACATTCGCACCGGAGTTCAACGCGTTGATAATCATTTTTCGGTCAGTCGGACCGGTAATTTCAACGCGCCGGTCCAACAGATCGGCGGGCGCGGCACAGACACGCCATTCCGAATTTCTAACGTGCTCCGTTTCCGCCAAAAAATCCGGGCGCGCACCGGCATTGATTGAATCCTGGCGCACACTTCGGGCCAACAATAGTTGGTCGATACGCGGGGCAAACTCTCTTGCCAGGGCCGCTACAAAAGCGCGCGCTTCCACTGACAAGATCTGGTCATATGCCGGGTTGTGAGTTGCGGTAATTTCCGATTCAGAATTTATTTTATTACCTTTTATTACAAAGCTTTATGATACTTATTTAATGTGATTCCACTCCCATGCGAAACCGTGCTTCGGCGCAAAGTTTACGCGCCGTTCCGGAGCGCCGCAATCCTTTGACGTCTATGACTGCTATCCTCCAACCCACCGTGCCCACCATCATTTTAAACAAGCCCTTTCAAGTCCTGTGTCAGTTTCGAGACCCTGATGGTCGAGAAACACTTGGGACCTATATTGACACCCCGAACGTATATCCTGCCGGTCGGCTGGACTTCGATAGCGAAGGTCTAATGGTCCTTACTGATGACGGCAAATTGCAGTCGAAGATTAGCGAGCCACGCAACAAACTTTTGAAAGTGTATTTGGTTCAGGTAGAAGGCACCGCTACCCAAGATAATTGCGCCGCCCTAATGGCGAGCGTCAAACTCAAAGACGGTATGGCGACTGCACGTATGGTCAAGCTAATACCGGAGCCCGCTGGACTATGGCCTCGCGACCCGCCCATTAGGGAACGTAAAAGTATTCCGACGAGTTGGCTGGAAGTCTCGATTGATGAAGGAAGAAACCGGCAAATTCGACGCATGACGGCAGCAATCGGTTTACCGGCCCTGCGCTTGGTTCGCTACGGCGTAGGCCCCTGGTATTTGGGTGATTTACAGCCCGGCATGACCAAGGAGATACCAAACGACGTCGCTTGGCGGGAAATTAAGCGTTAGCTTTCGTCAATCCCGCAATGGTCATTGCAACTTCCATTGCCTGCTCGTAGTTGAGCCGTGGATCGACCGGCGACTTGTAGGCTCTTGCTAAATCCCCATCAGTCAGACCGCGAGCTCCACCGGTACATTCGGTTACATTCTCGCCCGTAAGTTCCAGATGGACGCCACCGAGATAACTGCCCATCGACTCGTGAACCTCAAAAGAAGTCTTTAATTCGCTGACAATATTGTTGAAGCGACGAGTCTTTGTACCGTCTGCCGTACTTTCAGTATTACCGTGCATCGGATCGCAAACCCAAAGAACGGGTGCACCGGTTTCCTTGACCGCCTTAATTAGCGGCGGCAAACCCTCTTGGACGAGCGTTGCACCAAAACGGTGAATCAAACTGATGCGTCCTGGTTCATTGTTTGGATTCAGGACACGGAGAAGATTTTGCAGCCATTCCACAGTCATACCCGGCCCAACTTTGATGCCCATCGGATTGCTGATACCGCGGAAGTAATCAACATGTGCGCCGTCCAGCTGCGCGGTCCGCATACCAATCCATGGGAAATGTGTGGTCAGGTTGTACCAACGGTTGCGGTGCTCAAGATAACGGGTCTGAGATTGTTCATAACTGAGGTGCAAGCCCTCATGCGCGGCATAGATATCGGCCCGCTGCGTTTGATGCACTGCGCGACCCAGGACCGTCTCCAGGAAATCCAACGAGTCGGATATTGAATGCACAATGTCACGATAGCTGCCGGCCATTTCAGAATGGCCTACCCAATCGAGATCCCAGTTTTCGGGATGATGCAGGTCGGCAAAACCGCCGTCTATCAGCGATCGAACAAAGTTAAGCGTGAGCGCGGCTCTTTCGTATCCCCTTAAAATCATTTGCGGGTCGGGAATACGATCTTCAGCAGTGAAAGGGTTACGATTGACCAGATCACCTCTGTAGCTCGGCAGGGATTCACCATCACGTGTTTCCGTGTCTGCAGAACGAGGCTTAGCATACTGCCCCGCCATGCGACCCACCCGGACAACGGGTTTCTTCAGCCCGTAGAGCATGACAACACTCATCTGCAGCAGAATCTTGAGCTTTGCGACGATGTTTTCCGAGGTGCAATCGTCAAAGCTCTCGGCGCAATCGCCGCCCTGCAAGACAAAGGCCTCGCCTCTCTGCGCCTTGGCTATTTGATCTTTGAGTGCCTCAATTTCCCATGACGTGACAAGCGGCGGAAGTTTGCTCAAATCACCGATGGCTTTCTCAAGTGCAACTTGATCGGGGTAGTTTGGCTGCTGCTGGGCAGATAACGCCTGCCAACCCGCCGGGTTCCAATCATTTTTTGGTATAGAACGTGTCACGTAATTTAAACCTAGTCTGTATTTAGAATCACAAGTTACTCTTTCGCGGACTATGCACCAAGCACATTACTTACGCAAAAGTTTCTCAAGCAATCAGATGCTTACGAGCCCAACATAAAATTTTTCGGCACCTAAAAGATGGCCGATATTTCGTTTCAAATGAATGTAAAAAAAATACGCCACAAATCGCTGTGGCACCGGAGCGTCGAGATTGGCACAATGCGCGCCTGCTGTAGCGGCGAACGTGAGTTCGTCCTACCCACTTTATTTCTTATTTTCGGTGAACTCCATGCACGATATTCTCAAGCGTCTTGATCTTAGTGAATCCAACCCAGGCACCTGGCTCGGTGCCAAGTCTCTTGAAGACAGCGCCGCCAAAGAGATCGAATCGATCAATCCGGCTACTGGCGAGGTAATTGCTCGAGTTCGTAGCACGACCGCCGCTGAGTACGATCAGGTCATCACAGCGGCGCGAAAGTCATTCCAGGAGTGGCGCAAAATTCCGGCCCCATTACGCGGTGACGCTATTCGCAGGGTCGGCAATGCACTACGCGAGAACAAAGACGCCTTAGGCAGCCTCGTGAGCCTGGAAATGGGCAAGATTAAGGCCGAAGGTGACGGCGAAGTTCAGGAAATGATCGATATTTGTGATTTGGCTGTTGGTCAGTCACGAATGCTTTATGGCAACACGATGCATTCTGAAAGACCGAAGCATCGTATGTATGAGCAATGGCATCCGCTCGGAGTTGTCGGCACGATTACGGCATTTAACTTCCCTGTTGCCGTGTGGTCGTGGAATGCCTGCATCGCAGCCGTTTGTGGCAACGTCAGCGTCTGGAAGCCATCGCCAAAAGCCGCATTGTGCGGCCTTGCCGTACAGAAAATATGTAATAAAGCACTGGCTGATGCTGGCTTGCCGACCATTTTTTACTTGTTCAACGATGCGGACAATGAGCTGGCAGCAAAGTTTGTCGACGATCCCCGAGTTGATCTTCTGTCATTTACGGGCTCCTGTGGCGTAGGCAAACAAATCGGTGCACGCGTTGCGTCACGCATGGGCAAATGGCTGCTCGAACTGGGTGGCAACAACGCCATCATTGTCGATGAATTTGCAAACATGGATATCGCAATACCCGGCATCGCGTTTGGATCAGTCGGTACTGCCGGTCAGAGATGCACAACGACACGCCGCATCATTTGTCACGAATCCCGCGTAGATGAGCTCAAGCAGAAACTGGTTCATGCCTACAAGCAGGTGCGCATTGGCGATCCGCTCGATCCGGATACTTTGATGGGACCGGTCATCGATGAATCATCATTAGAACGTGTCGAAGCCGCAGTTCAAGCGGTTAAAGACGCAGGTGGAGAAATTCTCTGCGGTGGTGAGCGTGTCGACCGTCCCGGTAATTTCATAACACCGGTCATTGCGGTTGCGAAAAATGAATGGGACATCGTACAAAGCGAAACCTTCGGTCCGATTCTATACATCATGACCTACACTGATCTTGACGACGCCATCGCTCAGCAAAATGGCGTTGTGCAGGGTCTCTCTTCCTCAATATTCACCGATAACCTTCAACACGCTGAGTACTTCCTTTCGAATGGCGGTTCCGATTGCGGCATTGCAAATGTGAATATCGGCACTTCAGGTGCGGAAATTGGCGGCGCGTTCGGCGGAGAAAAAGAAACCGGCGGTGGACGCGAGGCTGGCTCCGATTCGTGGAAAGCCTATATGCGTCGTCAAACCAACACAATCAACTACGGCAACGACTTACCGTTGGCGCAAGGCGTTAGCTTCGACCTCTGAGATGCGCAATGACTGGACTATGAGAAATTAACGTCATTACTGACATCAACTTTAGAGAACGAGGTTCACCATGAGCGTCGACCCAAAAAGCGATAGTTCCAAAGGGGAAAAAACCAACCACCGAGTGGGCATCGGTATCGCAATCGGTACCGCGCTCGGCGTCGCCTTTGGCGTGGTAATCGACAACATCGGCGTTGGCATTCCGCTCGGAATCGCGATCGGTGCAGGCTTAGGCGTTGTATTTAGCGCGAAGAAAGAAGACTAGACTCTTTGATTCGCGGCTGAGGAAAACGTAAGTCCTGTCATTGC
>Ga0114999_10008863_pt1 | contig 11131 bp, 8 predicted proteins | sample ArcticOcean_MG_C_3_FD_89820 | JGI IMG/M metagenome (GOLD analysis project Ga0114999, IMG submission 89820) | Marine microbial communities from western Arctic Ocean - ArcticOcean_MG_CB8_126 | ecosystem: Environmental > Aquatic > Marine > Oceanic | place: Arctic Ocean: Canada Basin | collected...
AGTTTTCAATCAATCAACGAGCAAAACCAAATTCAACTTTCGTCCAAAGGAGACCTTACCCAGGCTGCAAAAGTTTTGTTCAAAGCGCTTAGGTCCTTAGATGCAATGAGTGTTGACGTCATCCTCACAGAAAAAATGCCTGATCATGGTTTGGGTCGGGCGATCAACGATCGACTAAGAAGGGCGTCATCTTAAGACAAAAAGTAATCATAAAATTGATAATTTATTTAATCCTGTATTCGATAAATGTAAATCTCTTAAACTTGCTTCAATGAGTCTCACTTCATTCCCAAATCATGGTTTATAATCCTATTTTTGCCCCGCGGAAAAATATCAAATGAGAACTTTAGACAGCTATAATTTTCAGGACAAGAGAGCGCTTATCAGGGTCGATTTCAATATTCCTCTTAATGACAAATTTGAAATCACTGATCAAACAAGGATGAAAGCGGCTATTCCAACAGTATTAAAAATTCTTAATGATGGCGGCAGTTGTATTCTTATGAGCCATCTGGGACGTCCCAAAACCGGTCCGGAAAACAAGTTTTCTCTCATTCATTTGGTAGAGACATTGAGTAACACGCTTGGGGTAACAGTAAAGTTTGGAGAAGACTGCGTTGGGGAAGAAAGCTATAAACTGTCTTCATCACTTCAACCGGGTGAAGTTTTGTTACTTAATAACCTCCGCTTTTATGGTGAAGAGACGAAAGGTGACGAAGCTTTCTCACAAAAGTTGGCCAAACATGGGGATGTTTATGTCAACGATGCATTTGGAACAGCGCACCGGGCTCATGCTTCCACAACAATTGTTGCAAAATATTTTGAAGATAAAGTATGTGGATACGTTATGCAGTCTGAACTTGACAATGCTCAGAAAGTGTTGGATAAAGCAGAAAAACCCTACACTGCGATTATGGGTGGAGCCAAAATTTCGGATAAGATCCTAATTGTCGAGAAGCTTCTCGACAGAGTGGATAACCTCATCATAGGTGGGGGAATGAGTTATACCTTCTTTAAAGCCTTGGGTAGTAACGTAGGCAAATCTTTAGTGGAAGAAGATAAGCTCGATCTTGCCAAAGAGCTTATACAAACAGCCAAATCAAAGGGTGTAAATCTACAATTACCAATCGATTCAATGATTGCTGATGACTTCATTAATAACGCAAATCATAAAGTGGCGAACAATCTTCAAATTGAGGATGGCTGGATGGGTTTAGATATTGGGCCCGAAGCAACTGAAGTTTTTTCAAAAATAATAGAGACTTCAAAAACGATTCTGTGGAACGGACCAATGGGCGTTTTTGAAATGGAGAACTTCGCTGCCGGCACCAATGCGATAGCCAAAGCAGTAGTTAGAGCCACAGAAAATGGTGGGTTCTCTTTAATCGGAGGAGGGGATTCGGCGGCAGCAGTGAATAACCTCGGTTATGGCGATAAAGTAAGCTACGTTTCAACGGGAGGGGGAGCTTTGCTTGAGTATATGGAAGGCAAAGCGCTTCCGGGTGTGACAGCCCTCGACTAATGCTTAAGCTTTTTCAAGTAATCCAGTCTTGGTATACCGAATTTGTTCTTTATCAAGCAATTTCCGAATTGTGTCTATAAGAACTTCCTCTCTGGTTTTTGGCATGATAGTCCCCAGGAAACTTATGGAACGCGGTTCGTCTATTAACAATTTTATTATCTCCAACCCAATGTAACTGGAAGATGCCCTGGATTTCTTTTTCTGGCTAAGACAATAATCACATGAACCACAGTTGTCAAAAGTCGCTTCCCCAAAATATTCCTGAAACATCCTGGTTCGACAATTGTTTAGAGTTAAGACATATTTAACGATAGCTTCAACCTGGGCAACCTTGACATGTTTTCTTGTTGCAAATTTTTTTACATCAATATTGAGTTTCGAGGCATCCTGGCGGGGTGTCAGAAAAACAATCTGAGGAGAGTCCTTTTGACCTATATAATGAATGATGTCTTGTCTGTTTAATTGTTTTAGTATACTGGTTACTTCAGTTTTGGGAACTCTTGCCAACCTCGCAATCTGATCTTCATTTACAGTAACATAATTTGAAAATATTTCGCCACCACAAAGTCTTAGCACAGATCGAATTGTAGGCTCCAACTGAGCATTTCCAATCTGGAATTTGTATAAATCCTGTTTCGTAATTGAGATTTGAACCTGGGATGGCTGATGAAATCCATCACTCAGTTGAATAAGACCTAAATCTTCAAGTTTCTTTAGCAGATTGAAGGCCTCAAATGGTTTATAGCCCATTTCCCTACAAAAGTTTTCCAGATCAAAATCGTATGATTCAAGGTAACTACTGCCTATGGCTATTTTAAAATAATTGGCGAGCCCCTGGTAAATTTTCTTTATTACTTCGATTGGTGGAAACGCAGTTTCCACATGATCTCTTAATTCCTTAATATCTCCGGGGTTATAGAGCAATACAGCGTAAGCTCTTTTTTCATCTCGCCCGGCCCGGCCTGCTTCCTGATAATAATTTTCCAAAGAATCTGGTACGTCAAGGTGTACTACTGTTCTAACATCAGCCTTATCGATTCCCATTCCAAAAGCATTGGTCGCCACAATTACTCTCGATTTATTTTCAATCCAATTTTCCTGTTTTTTATTCCTCTCCTCATTCGAAAGCCCTGCATGATAGTAATCAGCCGAAATTCGGTTCTGATTGAGTAAATCAGCGATTGACTTTGTTTTTCTACGGCTCCGTGTGTAAACGGCAGCACTGCCCGGCACTTTATTTAGTATTTCGATTAGTTTCTGTTCTTTATTTTCTTTTTGAAACACCGAATAGGAAAGATTTTTCCGGGCAAAACTCTTCTGAAAAACTGTGGCATTCACCATTTCAAGTTTGTTTACGATATCGTCTCTAACCCTTATGGTAGCCGTAGCCGTGAGAGCAATTATTTTTGAAGTCGGAAGCAGTTTTTTGAAGTTGTTTATTTCCAGATAAAGTGGTCTGAAATCATATCCCCATTGAGAAATGCAATGGGCTTCATCAATAGCCAGAAGACACACATTCATTTTCCTAACACGTTCAAGTAGTAAATCAGATTTTAATCTCTCAGGTGACAAATAGAGAAATTTAATGTCTCCGTAAATGCAGTTATCCAAGGTTAGGTCGATTTCTCTGAATTTCATTCCTGAATGAATGGAAACCGCTTTTATCCCTTTGTTTGCCAACTGGCTCACCTGATCTTTCATCAAAGCAATAAGTGGTGATATCACCAAACACAAACCATCCATACATAAAGTAGGAACCTGAAAGCAAACCGATTTACCGCCACCCGTTGGCAACAAAGCCAGTGTATCGCGACCATCAAGAACTGAAGTGATAATTTCCTCCTGCATTGGCCTGAAGGAGGAGTATCCCCAATATTTTTTCAGAATTTCAAGAGATTGGCTCATAAATCCAATATCAAAGCTCCGTCAAACCGGGTTACATGAACCACCAATCCTTGATCATTAGCTGATTTTACTATTCTATAATAATTTCCATAGTCATTTGACCCATCAATAACCAAAAGATTGAATTCAAATCGGTCCAGAATTTGTCCCAAATTCTTTGCGCTGTTATTAGATATGACCAGGTAATCAGATTCTATCTTTTTTCGAAATGATGCCTCCAGAAAGTTAGATGAAAATATTCTTATGTATTTTCTTCCTTGCAATTCCTTCAATTGAATTCCATCAAAAACTTCTACCCATTGGTCAATTTCCGTAATGCCTACTTCCAAATTGGGAAGACCACTTCTTAAGCGATCAGGGGAAACTAAATGATCAATTAGTTTTGTCCTCTGTGTCGAGTCTGCATCAGTAAATAAATGGGCCTCATGGCCGCTTCTTAAATCGATGGCCGAACCGCCATTAAAATCATAGAAAACGACCTCATCTTTATTCAACCTTACGAATGCTTCAACGATTTCTATGGTGGTCAATATAACTGATACAATGACTGTGAGAATCACAAAATTCAATTTTCCTTTATCTCCAAGAAAGATACCCAATTAAGTCAAAAAATAAAGGCAGCTTTACGAGTCCTTCCGTGAGCCGTATGCGTTCACTATTGACCTCACCAGGCGATGACGTACAACATCTTGGTCGTCAAGCTCAATAAAACTGATGCCATCAACGTTTTTGAGAACATTGAGGGCGTCAATCAACCCCGATTTCTGATTATTGGGAAGATCAATTTGAGACTTATCCCCATTGACGATTACTTTCGAGTCCGGTCCCATTCGTGTGAGAAACATTTTTATTTGCATTGGCGTTGTATTCTGGGCTTCATCTAGAAGAACAAAGGCATTATTTAATGTCCGTCCACGCATATAGGCCAGCGGTGCTATTTCAATAATCCCATTTTCCTGGTAGTACCTCAGTTTTTCAGAAGGAATCATATCACCAAGGGCATCATAAATTGGTCTTAGATAAGGGTCAATTTTCTCCTTTAAATCTCCCGGTAAAAACCCCAGGTTCTCCCCAGCCTCAACGGCAGGGCGGGTAATGATTATTTTCTTTATGGTTTTGTTCTTAAGCGCTTTAATCGCCAAAGCCACCGAGATATAGGTCTTGCCTGTCCCGGCGGGGCCAACAGCAAAGACCAGATCATTTTTTGACACTTCCTCTATTAACTTTTTTTGGTTGGGGGTTTTCGCACTTATTCTTACTCCCCTGATCCCATAAATAAGTACTTCATCATGTCCATCATCGGTTGTATCTTCCTCCTCCTGAAGTAAATTTTTCACCTGATCCTTAGAAAGAGCTCCAAATTTATTATAGTGGTCCAATAGAGACTGAACTATCTGATTAATTCGAATAATCTCGGGAGTTCTTCCCTGGATTCTGATTTCATTACCCCTGGAAATTATTTTACTTTCCGGAAAAGCATTGGAAATCTCCTTGATGTTGTTATTGTCTACTCCCAAAAATTCGAGCAGGGATACATTCTCAAGAGTTATTACTTTTTCTACCAAATGTTATCTTATTTATATCAGCAGTTGTGAAGCACAACCTACCGGAAATTTATATTTTTGCTTTCAAACAAAAATATACAAATATTTTTCACCTTCCCCATGGGCCTAATCACGTTCACTTCCGATTTTGGTAAACAAGATCACTATATAGCGGCCGTAAAAGCAAATATCGTGAAGGTAAATTCCAGCCTTCGAATTATTGACATTAGCCATGAGATTGAACCGTTTGATCTCGCCCACGCTGCCTATGTTGTGAAATCAGTTTTTCGGGAATTCCCAAAAGGCAGCGTACACCTTGTGTCGCTTGACACTTATACAAAAAACTGGGGGGCTCTCGCCATGAAGCTTGACGACCACTTTTTTGTTGGTCCAGATAATGGCGTACTAAGCCTGATTAGCCAAAATAAACCGGCCGCCATAATCGATTTGATGAGCCTGAATCCGATTGAGACAGTTTTTCCCTCCAAGTCTATTTACGCAGTTGCCGCTGCCAATATTGCTTCGAGTAAGAATCTTCAGGACCTGGGACCCGCTAAAACTGAATGGGTCCAACTACTTGATCGCCAATTAAAGACAACCAAAACTCTAATAGTCGGCAATATCATTCGTGTCGATCATTATGGAAACCTGATTACGAATATTTCCAAAAACGAATTTGAGACCATTGAATCCATGAACAACGGACAGGGTTTTGTCATTTCTCTTGGGAGAGAAAAAGCCAGAGAAATTCACAAAACATATAATGCAGTAGAACCCGGCGAATGTTTCTGTCTCTTCAACGAATCAGGTTTGCTCGAAATTGGAATTAATAGCGGTAATGCTGCTGAACTGCTGGGTCTTCGATTCGACAGCCCCATAAATATCAATTTTTAACTATTTATGCTTATTCGAATTGTCAGGATGACTTTTAAGGAAGATTCAGTGGATCACTTCCTGAAAATATTTAATGAAAACCAGGATCAAATCAAGTCTTTCAATGGCTGTATCGATTTGGAACTCCTCCGGGACATAGACCATTCGAATGTATTCATCACCAAAAGTGTTTGGGAAAACGTGACATTCCTACAAGCCTACCGGAATTCGGAATATTTTCAAACGACCTGGAATGAGGTGAAGCTGTTGTTTTCTGAAAAACCGATAGCGTTTTCATATGAAAAATACCAGTAGAGGAACTTGATTAAGGTTGAATTTATGAAACACTTCTGCTAAGTTTGCAACCCCTTTTGCCCAGGTGGCGGAACTGGTAGACGCGTTGGTCTCAAACACCAATGATAGCAATATCGTGCCGGTTCGATTCCGGCCCTGGGTACGGAACCTCATAAGCTGAATATGGGGTTTTTTTAATCTCATAACCCGCGCCATCATTTCGATTGAAGGAGCTTAATGGCTGCAATGCAATCAAAAAGTCGACTTCAGTTATGCCTCCGTCAAAGTGGGGTAAATGATTGAGGGATGACTTGCTTTCCTGGTAATGCTGATCGTCATAAATACTATAATTTAGCTTCCAAAATATCAATTGCAATATTGAAACCAATCAAAACTGGACTCGAGAGGCTAAAAGATAAATCCATCAGAAATTCCATCAAAGGAAACATTGGTTATCTATGCCATGCTGCTTCTGTTGACATTAACCTCAATCATGGAATACCAATTGTTAAGGAATTGTTTGGAAATCGCCTCAAAAAGATATTTTCCCCTCAACATGGCCTTTTTGGTGATTTACAGGATAACATGATCGAGTCGGATCATTTTTTCCATCCACACTATCAACTTCCTGTCTACAGCCTTTATTCGTATACCCGGAAACCAACCAGTGATATGCTGGATGGTCTTGATCATATGATTATTGATCTTCAGGATGTGGGGACACGAGTTTACACTTACATCTGGTCGATGATACTCACCATGGAATCGGCCGGAGAGAAAGGTGTAGAAGTCATCGTTCTTGACCGACCAAATCCAATTGGTGGCATTCATGTTGAAGGAAACATGCTCAAACCTAAATTTTCTTCATTTGTCGGTCTCTATCCCTTACCAATGCGCCACGGATTGACCATTGGAGAAATCGCAAAAATGGCAGTGTCCAAATGGGAAGTAAGATGTGAGTTAAGGATTGTTGAAATGGAGGGGTGGGAGCGTAAAATGTATTTTGACGACACAGGACTACCTTGGGTAATACCTTCTCCCAATCTTGCCACACCAGAGGCCACATTAGTTTATCCAGGCTCTGTAATTTTTGAGGGCACAAATATGTCAGAAGGACGAGGGACAACACGAAGTCTTGAGATAATTGGTCATTCTAAGCTGGATCCATTTTCATTTTTAGAACATCTGACCTCCGTCTTCAAAAAATACCACCTTGAAGGATTCGTTTTAAGACCTTTAATTTTTAAGCCTACTTTTCAAAAATACAGAGAAATTAATTGCGGTGGTTTCCAAATTCACGTCACTGACCGTTTGGTCTTCGAACCATGGATTGTCAGCGTTATCCTTTGTCGTGAACTTTATCATCATCTTGGTGATCATTTCATTTGGAAACAGCCTCCCTATGAATATGAATTCAACAATATGCCATTTGACATCCTAAATGGCACAGATGAAATCAGGAAATGGGTTGAAAAAGGAGGCGGGATTGATGAGCTAAGGATTATAGCCAGAAATGATGGACTACCGCATGATTGGTTGCTCTATTAAAATGAAATGGATAATCAACGGTTCAAAATCACCTTACGCCCAACGACGTTTCCCTGATATGAGAATGCCATTACATAAATCCCTTCATCAACGGGCTGTCCAAAAACATCTTTGCCATCCCACGTTACGTGGTTAGTTCCGGGGCCTTGCGTTCCCCATAAAGGTGTCCTTATCCATTTCCCGCTCATGTCAATTACCCTGACTAAAACAATGTCTTCATCGGGTGTTTCAAATTCAATGGTAACGTTTTCATAAAATGGATTGGGATATGGCTTTTTAACTTCAAATTTTTCAGCTCTAGGAATAACGGGATCAATTTTAAGAAAGTTATCAACCGCTGAGGCAAACACCCCGCTACCATGCGTGGCAGCAACTAACCTACCGTCCAATGGTCTATAACGCAACATCCTTACAACTGATTGACCCAACGTGGCCGATCCTTCTCTTTCCCAAATTGTCTGAGCCCCCTGCGGGTTGTCCGTCGAATACGCCCCCGTACTTGTCCCTACATAATATCGATATGCACCACCATTCAAGGGGACAATTTCACCCCATCTTATACTTGGTCCATTTCCGGTTCCATCTGAGTTTTCCTCCAAATTACCCCCAATGTCTTCAAAAGACTGACCTCCATTAGTTGATAAAAAGATGCTGGGAATATTATAGTTAGAAAAGATCACAATCAAATGATCAGAATCTAGTGGATCAACATTTATATTAACCATAAATCCCTGGAAATCGTTCGGAGTAATTTCTTTGATCTGACCGTCGCCGATATGGGCATTATCAATCCTGAAAAGTCTGCCATCAGAGGTTCCATAATAAAGAATATTGGCTGGTGATGCTGAGGATATGAGGGTTGATATGGTTCCTGAATTTAAACTTGTATTCTCCATTCGTTCCCACCCTTCCCGGACTTTTTCACGTGTTCCTGATGGTATCTGCGATAAATTCTGATTTCGCCAAACGGCATCCCCACCGGCAAGAAACATTCTGTCGTCATCATTTGGATCCAGTACATAGGGATTCACAAAAAGATATTCTTGTCCATTTTTCTCACCGGCACCGACAGGATCAATTCTTGAAGCTGATGAAATCTCTCCTTTGGGGAAGTCTAGCTGAAATCGAAATATCTTTGCTTCCTGAGAGGACACATACCAAAACCCATTCCTGGCTGAAATTGCAGCGTAAGTGCCATCTCCACCAAGTATGCGTGTCCAATCACCGGCATCAGTTAAATTTCCAAACCAACTGCCGTTGTCCAGGACTCCTCCAGCAATTAAATTATTTGCTTCATCAGGTTGAATTGCTACCGAATAGAATTGTGAAGTGATGTATCCCTGATTGATTGATTCCCATACAGGATATGGTTCTGTACTCTGATCCGTAAATGATACGCCTCCATCATGAGCAGAATAAAGCCTGTTTTGCCCATTGAGAGCAAAAAACATCTCATGCTGATCAGCGTGATGGTTTTCAAATTGCGAGCCATCGTTAAGTGTGTCGTAGCCCCCAATCCACATCAGGTTATCAGATGTTCTGAAGCCATCATCTGATCGATAGAGGTTGGTGCCACCAAGAAAAATAATATCTTCATTATCAGGTTGAACGGCCAGCGCCATGTTGTACGAACCTTGTGGGTCATAGTCACCGTAATCTCCTCCAAAAGCGGGAATATTTTCGGATAAATCGTCCCAGATCCCTACGGGAGAAGAAGCGCTTCCACCCTGAAAGGTATACTTCCACATACTGTTTGTATCATCCATACCATGGCTTATTACCATATAAAGAATATTTTCATTTGAAGGCGCAATTGCCAAAACAGCCCTGTTAGTGAGATCCGGTATATTTGGTGGAGTAACTTTCGCCCAATCAATTCCATTTTCTGATCTGAAAACTCCCCCAACATTAAGATATCCAGAGGAGGTAAATTCGCTTAGATAGGCATAAAAGATCCCCGTTGAACTAATTTCAATATCAGAATAAAACGGACTATTTGAGTCATTTAAATCTTCATCTTCGCCGAGGTTGAATAGTTCATCCCCTAAAACTGCATTCCAAGAAATGCCTCCATCCTGTGAGCGAAGGATACCTCCATAGACCGCAGCATATATCTCATCAACATCCGTTCGAGTGTGGTTCAAAACCATGTCATGGACGTAGTTGAACTGGCTGTTAAAAATGTTCTTTATGGATACTGCTGTGGACGGAAGCTGAAACCATGTTCTTGCTCCATCAATTGACTTAAAAATGCCATCACCCCGATATGGTGCGCCAATATCCCGGGCTGTATTTCCCCTTATTTCACCTGTACCATAATACCAGATGTTTTCCATTCCAAGTCTCATATCCTGTACCAAAACTGATGCACCCACAAGTTGATTAGGGCCCGACGTCTTGTCCCAAGTATTTCCACCGTTTTCGGATCTCCACATGCTCCCGGAAACACTTCCAGCAACTAAAATTAATGAATGGGTTACGTCCACTCCAAATGCCCTGGTCCTACCACCTACATTGGTAGGACCAATATTTTTCCATAACTCCTGACGTGTTCGTAGATTACTTGAGGAGGTCTTTCGGATTGGAATTTTGCGAGTAAAATTGATCTCTCTTTGATAAATTCCGACAGGAATTTCACCAGTTATCAGGTCAGCCTGGAGCTGAATTTCATAATTAAATCTTGCAATAGGATCATCTTCTGTACCAATTGATGATTTGCCTCCCAATTCACGGTATTCTTCTGGTACTATTATCGACTTGTCACGTCTAACATCATGACAATTGCTCAAAAACAATAAGGTAAGCATTTGTAAGGCTGAAATATAAATTGAAACTTGTTTCACCTATTATAGATTGGTGCGATTTGTATTTTCAATTTCAAGTATGAAATTGGGTCCAAAGGCCATAGAAGGAGTTTTATAGCCTGAAAATATATGGTCTATCAACAGCTTTTGAACGATTGAAATCGCTGTCAAAGCTGTTAAATGGTACCCTTCTGGAGTTGTTAACATTGCTTCGAACTGTTGCTCTTCGTTAAAAACCCTACCCCAAATAATGCTCTTACCGGAATTCCGCAGATCCTCTGATGGACCTTTAATTTTGCTCACCTTTCGCCTGAAATAATTCCTGATCACCGGTAACTTAACTAACCAACCGAGTGAATTCATAATTTTCATCCATTTGATTCCTTCAGGCTTTACAGCTGTATAAACCTTAATATTCGGAATTCCCGTACTGTAATATGCCGTTGATACGTCTCCCCAGGGAGTAGTAGTAACTGACATTTCCTTTTCTCCAAACCGGACTTTCTTTGATTCATAGGCAACAGGTACTTTGATGATTTTTGAATCTTCTCGAATGGCTCCTCCTTTATTAAAATGCTCCAGCATGGTGAGCGCCGTTCCCTTAGAAATTGAACCTGAACCTTTAAATGCGAGTTCCAGAT
>Ga0114999_10008864_pt1 | contig 11131 bp, 9 predicted proteins | sample ArcticOcean_MG_C_3_FD_89820 | JGI IMG/M metagenome (GOLD analysis project Ga0114999, IMG submission 89820) | Marine microbial communities from western Arctic Ocean - ArcticOcean_MG_CB8_126 | ecosystem: Environmental > Aquatic > Marine > Oceanic | place: Arctic Ocean: Canada Basin | collected...
AGGGTTTTGGCCCATTGCCATCGCCGCGGCGGTCATGGCGTTGGGATTTAACGCCGCGGCGTGGCGCACTTTCGATGCCGGCCATACGATCTTGCAGCGCCAGATCGGTCCCACGTCGGTATCGGGCCAGGTGGCGCGGACCGAAATATTCACCAACGGCGCGCGCCTGACATTGGAGCGGGTGCGCATCGGCGGGCTGGGAGCCGAAGCCACGCCAGAGCGGATCCGCATCAGACTGCGGCGCAAATCGGCCGATATCCTGGCCGGTGACTGGGTGCGCATGCGCGCCCGCGTTGGTCCACCGCCGCCGCCGGTGATGCCGGGCGCCTTCGATTTCCAGCGCCAGCTCTATTTTGCCGGCATCGGCGGCACCGGATTTGCCTTCGGCGGCGCCGAAAAAATTAACGCCGGGCAGCCGGGTCTCAGCCTCGGCCAGCGTTGGCAGCGCCTGCGGCAACGATTGTCGATGCGTATCCGGAGCGCCATCGGCGGTAACGCCGGCGCGGTTGCGGCGGCGCTGATCACCGGTGACCGGAGCGCCATTTCGAAACCGGTATTGCAGGCCTTCCGGGATTCCGGTATCGCCCATTTGCTGGCGATATCGGGCCTCCATGTGGGTCTGGTCGCCGGGCTTTTGTTTTTTGGCCTGCGCGCCCTGTTGGCGCTTGTTCCGGCCTTGGCGCTCACCTATCCGATCAAGAAATGGGCGGCGTTGTTCGCCATCATTGGTGCTTTTTTCTACACAATGCTGGCCGGCGCCACGGTGCCCACCGAGCGCGCCTTTGTCATGATCGGTTTGATTTTGGTGGCCGTGATCTTCGACCGCCAGGGGATATCCATGCGCCTGGTGGCCATTGCCGCCTTTGTTATTTTGCTGCTGCAGCCGGACGCGATCCTTGGGCCCAGCTTCCAGATGTCGTTCGCCGCCGTTATCGCCCTGATCGCGGCCTACGAGAAATGGGGCAGGGCGGTGGCGGCGCGCACCGAAAACCACTGGCGCAAGCGCGCGGTTCTCTATCTTGCCGGCATTGCCCTGACTTCGGTGATCGCCACCTTGGCGACGGCGCCGTTTGCGGTGCACCACTTCAACCGGATCGCCGTGCTTGGCCTGGCCACCAATATGCTCGCCGTGCCGATCGCCAGCCTGTGGATCATGCCGTTCGCCATTTTGGGTATGCTGCTCATGCCGTTCGGCCTGGAACAGCTGGCCTTGCAGCCCATGGGAATTGGTATCGATGTGGTGATCGGCATCGCCAAGTTCGTTGCCGCCCAGGACGCAGCGGTACTCGCCGTCCGGGCGATGCCGGTGGCCGGCTTGATCGCATTGGCGCTGGGCGGGTTATGGCTTTGTCTCTGGCGGCGGCGCTGGCGCTATCTGGGCACCATTGGTATCGCCGCCGGCTTGGCGTCCCTGTTCCTGTTGCGCCAGCCGGACATCTTGATCGATGGCAAGGGACGCTTGTTCGCCTTGTTCCCAAAGGATGGCCGCATCATCCTTTCGTCCCGCAATTCGGCCCGGTTTTCCAGAGATATCTGGCTGCGCCGGGCCGGTGCGACCAAAGCCGACAGCCAGCTTATCCGGGGCCGCCGGCTAAGCAAAGGTCGCCAGCCTGCATCGGTCACCAATCCCATGTGCGACCGGCTCGGCTGCATCTGGCGCATCAAGGGCCAGACCGTGGCGCTGATCACCGATGCGCAGGCGGTGGCCGAAGATTGCCGGCGCGCCGATATCGTTGTCTCCATGGAGCCGGTGCCGTGGAAGTGCCCGTCGGCGCACACGGTTGTCGATTGGTTTGATCTTTGGCGGCATGGCAGCCACGCCATCTGGCTGACCACATCCGGCGCCAAGGTGCAAAGCGTCAACGGCGCCCGCGGCAACCGCCCTTGGGTGTTGGTGCGCAAACGCCGGAAACGGGCAACCCCTGGCCGATAACAAAAGGCGCGCCCGGCAATGCACCGGACGCGCGATTTAAACAACCCATGCCAATTTGTCTCGGGGTCTCGGGGCCAATGGGCTTAGCGGCCAACGGGCTCAGCGGCCAATGGGCCTACAGGAATTCGAAACCTAGTATTTGCGCATCAGGCCGGTCAGCCGTCCCTGCACATTGACCCGGTCGGGGCCGAAGATACGGGTTTCGTAATCCTTGTTGGCCGGCTCCAAGGCGATGGAATCGCCCTTTCGGCGCAAGCGTTTCAGGGTCACTTCATTGCCGTCCACCAGGGCGACGACGATGGTCCCGTTTTCGGCCGTATCGCAGCGTTCGATGAGCACCGTATCGCCATCGTTGATACCGGCTTCGATCATCGAATCGCCTTCGATTTCCAGGGCATAATGTTCGCCCTTGCCGAGCATCGAGGGCGGCACTTCGATCTTGGTGCCGCCGTCGCGCAAGGCTTCGATGGGGGTGCCGGCGGCGATCTTGCCGAGCAGCGGCAGTTCCACCGGATCGTTGGCGGACACCGGCTGGCTTGTCGCTTGTCCGGCAAAATTGGCTTGAACCACCGTCAAGGGAACATCGGCGGCCGCGCCGCCCGCCGTGTAATTTTCCGGCAGTTTCAAGACTTCCAGGGCGCGTGCTTTGTGCGCCAGACGGCGGATAAAGCCGCGTTCTTCGAGGGCTGTGATCAGCCGGTGAATGCCGGACTTGGATTTTAGCCCCAGGGCATCCTTCATTTCATCGTAGGAAGGCGAAATACCGGTTTCGTTGAGCCGCTCGTCAATGTGAGTGAGAAGTTGATATTGTTTTTTGGTCAGCATGGGTGAGCTCCAGCGGTAAAATGTCTCGTGACGTATTCTGGCGCGTTCCGATGCGGGCAAACCGGCTATTTAGACGTAAAACCTTGATATACCACGATATCTGGAACAAAACCAAAACGCACCTATATGTTCTAGTTTGGTTCCATGGCCACGTCAAGTGGTTGGCCACTATTTTTTTGACATTTATTGATTTTTATCGATTTGAAGGCTGAAAAAGAGCGTCAGGCGGAGGGGTCCAGGCGCACGATCTCGACCCGGGCGCCGGCGCTGATGGCCTCGGCGAATGGCGGGCGCATAACCAGACAATCGGCTTTCGAAAACAGCGCTAACATAGAACTGTCCTGCTTGGGGAACGGCGTCGCGGTTAATTCGCCGTCCGCGTTGAGGCTCAATTGGGAGCGCAGATAATCCTGACGGCGGTCGTTGGCGGCCAGATCGCAACCCAGCTTCGCCGTCTCGCCCACCGCATCGACAACCGCAAGCCCGAGCATCTGATCCAGCGCCGGCTTTAAAAAGAGCGCCGCCGTCACCCCCGCCGACACGGGGTTACCGGGTAGCCCGAGCATGGGCGTGCCGTAAATCTCGCCAAAAATAAGCGGTTTTCCGGGACGCATGGCCACTTTGGAAAAGGTAATGTTCATGCCTTCGCCGCCGAGCACCTGCTTGACCAGATCATAATCGCCCACCGAGGCGCCGCCGATGGTGATCAACATGTCCATGGAGCGGATGCCTTCCAGCTTGCCGATCAGCGAAGCGGCATCGTCGCGGGCAATGCCCAGATTGACCGGCTGGCCGCCGGCGGCGGTAACGAATGCGGCGAGGCCAATGGAGTTGGAGGAGATGATTTGATTGCGGTCCAAAGGCTCGCCGGGCAGCACCAACTCGTTGCCGGTGGAAAGAATCGCCACGCGCGGCCGCCTGGTCACCGACACCCAAGGCACGTTCATGCCGGCGATCAGCGCCACATCCCGGGAATTCAAGCGCTTGCCCGCGTTAAGCAGCGTATCGCCGGCGGAGAAATCCAAACCGGCCGGGCGCACATAACGGCCTGATCTGGAGCTTTCCTTCATCGTGATCGCCGCGCCGTCGACGTCGGTGTCTTCTTGGATGACCACCGCGTCGGCGCCGTTCGGGACCGGCCCGCCGGTAAAAATGCGCACCGTCTGGCCGGCTTCAAGGGCGCCTTCGAAGCCGCCGCCCGCAGCCGATTCGCCGATCAATGTCAGGGTTGCCGGCACCGATGCCACGTCTTCGGAGCGCACCGCATAGCCGTCCATGGAGGAGACCGCCACCGGCGGCTGGGTCAGGCGCGAGGCGACGTCTTCCGCCAATACCCGGCCAAAGCATTCCGCAACGCTGACATCTTCGGCGTTCAGCGCCTTGACGCCAGCCAGCACGGCGGCCTGGGCCGCGGCCACCGAAATCATGTCGTCAACCGGCTGGTTCATCATAAACCCCCGATTTGCCGCCGGATTTGTGCACCAGGCGGATATTTGTGATGACCACCGACCGGTCCACCGCCTTGACCATGTCATAGACCGTCAGCGCCGCCACCGAGACGGCGGTCAAGGCTTCCATCTCGACGCCAGTCTTGCCGGTCAGTTTGCAGGTGGCGGTGATATCGACGGAACTAAGCGCCGCATCGATGCTCAGCTGGACCGCGACCGAGGACAGGCTCAAAGGATGGCATAAAGGAATAAGATCGGGGGTTCGCTTGGCGCCCATGATGCCGGCCAGTTGGGCGACGCTCAGCACGTCGCCTTTCTTGACGTCGCCGCCGCTGATCAAGGCCAGCGTTTCCGGCGCCATGATGACACTGCCGGCGGCCACCGCGATACGCTCCGTCACATCCTTGTCCGAAACGTCGACCATGATTGCATTGCCGTCGGCATCAATATGGGTCAGATCGCTCATTGGGAGGCCGCCATCGGGTTTGCGTCGGCGTCCAGCCCGAGGAGGGCGCGGGTGGCGGCCTGAACATCGTCGTTGCGCATCAAGCCTTCGCCGACCAGGAAACAATTGGCACCGGCGCTGGCCATGCGCTGCAAATCGGCCAGTTGGGAGAGACCGGATTCGGAGACCAGCGTGACCCCATCGCCAGCTAGGCGCGCCAGCTTTTCCGTGGTGGCGAGATCGGTGGCCAAGGTCTTGAGGTTGCGGTTGTTGACGCCGAGAAGACGCGGCTTCAAGCGCAACGCCCGTTCGGTCTCCGCCTCGTCATGTACTTCGATCAGCACATCCATGCCTAGCTCTTCGGCGAGGGATTTCATCTCGGCGGCCAATGCGTCTTCCAGCACCGCCATGATAATGAGCACGCAATCGGCGCCGATGGCGCGGGCTTCGATGATCTGGTAGGGATCGACGTTAAAATCTTTGCGCAAGGCGGGCAGGGAGACGGCGCTGCGGGCGGCCTGTAGATGGGCGTTCTCGCCTTGGAAATAGGGCGCGTCGGTGAGCACCGAAAGGCAGCTTGCGCCGCCGCTCTGGTAGGCTTCCGCCAGCCAGGGGGGATCAAATTCGGCGCGGATCAGACCGTGGGATGGGGAGGCTTTCTTCAACTCGGCAATCAGGCCGAAGCGGCCGGCGGCGACGCTGGCTTCCAAGGCATCGGCAAAGCCCCTTGCCGGAGCTGCGGCGCGCGCCCTATCTAATTGAACTTGCTCGGATATTTCGCCCTTGCAGACCACTACGTGGTCCCGTTTTTGGGCGCAGATTTCGTCCAGAATATGGCTCATGCGCCCTTATCCGCCGTGATCGCCAGCATCATTTCCAATGCTTGGCGGGCCTTGCCGCTATCGATGGACTCTTTTGCCACGGCGACCCCGTCTTTGATGTCAGCGGCCACGCCGGCAACGATGAGCGCGGCGCCGGCGTTATAGAGCACGATATCTCGGTAGGGGCCAGCCTCACCGGCCAGCAGTGCGGTTATGGCGGCAGCATTTTTGGACGCTTCGCCCCCTTTTAAATCTTCCGGTCGGGCGCGCGGCAAGCCGGCTTCTTCCGGCTCGATCTCAAACTCGGTAATTTTGCCGTCTTTCAGCTCGGCCACATAAGAGATGCCGGTGGTGGTCAATTCGTCAGAGCCGTCGGCGCCGTGCATCACCCAGGCTGCTTCGGAACCCAGATTGCTTAAAGTATCGGCCAGGGGGCGCACCCATTGGCGATCGAACACGCCGGTCAGTTGGCGGGTGACGCCGGCCGGGTTACTGATGGGTCCGAGCAGATTAAAGATGGTGCGGGTTGCCAGCTCGACCCGGGCGCCGGCCACATGGCGCATGGCGCTGTGGTGGCGGGGCGCCATCAGAAAACCGATATTGGCTTCGGCAATGGCCTGCTCGATCAACGCGAAATCAGCTTCGTTGTTGAGGCCCAAGGCCTGCAACGCATCGGCGGCGCCGGACTTGGATGACAAGGCCCGGTTGCCGTGCTTGGCCACCGGAATGCCGGCGCCGGCAACCACGATGGCGGCGCCGGTGGAGATATTATAGGTGCCGGTGCCGTCGCCGCCGGTGCCGACCACATCCATGGCATTGGCGGGCGCGGCGACCATGGTGCATTTGGCGCGCATGGCGCGCGCCGCGCCGGTGATCTCGTCGACGCTTTCACCGTTTACCCGGAGCGCCATGAGAAAACCACCGATTTGCGCCGGCGTTGCGTCGCCGGACATGATGACGTTGAACGCCGCTTGGGCATCGTCCGCCGACAAATGTTCGCGCGCCGCCAGCTTGGCGATCGGTGCTTTCAGATCGGTTGCCGCGTCGCTCATGCCTTAAATCCCGCCATCCCGGCCATTTTCAGGAAGTTTTCTAACAGACGGTGGCCATGTTCAGAAGCAATACTTTCCGGGTGGAACTGAACGCCGGCGCAAATGTGGGTCTTGTGGCTGATCCCCATGACGATGCCGTCTTCGGTTTCGCCGGTGATTTCCAGCGCCTCCGGCCAGTCTTCCCGGGCCAGCATCAAGGAATGATAGCGGGTTGCTGAAAACGGGTTTTCGATGCCGCCGAACAGGCCTTGTTCATTGTGCCGGATCGGGCTCAACTTGCCATGCATGGGTTTCGGCGCCCGCGTCACGCGCCCGCCAAACGCCTGGCCGATCGCCTGAAAGCCGAGGCAGACGCCGAACAACGGCACCTTACCCGCCGCCGCCGCGACCAAATCCAGGCAGATGCCCGCCTGATCGGGCTCGCACGGCCCCGGCGACAGGCAGATGGCTTCCGGCTCCAGCGCCAATGCTTCGTCTACGCTGAGGGCATCATTCCGGTAGACCGCGACCTCCGCGCCGAGCTCACCAAAATAGTGCTTCAGGTTATAGACGAAGCTATCGTAATTATCGATTAATAATAACATTTCAATGCGTTGTGTAGTGTTCTTGATATTAACAATAAGGTTGGTTTGGCAAAGAATGCCGCTTGAAATGGCCCAGGTCAAGGAAACTGATTGACCTTCCCCCGGCTGTAGGGTTCATGTTAACCTTCCAGTTAAGTGGAAAGTTTGCGAGGACCCCATGCAAGCCCCAGTTCAAGCTACAGATCCTGTTTGCGGCATGTCCGTTGATACCGAGGCAGGCAAGCCAATATTCGAATTTGAAGACGATGTTTATCATTTTTGCTGCGATGGCTGCCGGACGAAATTTTCAGGAGATCCGGAGAAATACCTGAACCCCTCCGATGCCGAAGAAGACGCCGGCGATGCCAATGCTATTTACACTTGCCCGATGGATCCGGAGATCGAGCAGGTCGGTCCCGGAAGCTGTTCCATATGCGGCATGGCGTTGGAACCCATGGACCCGCTGGCGGCGTTGGCGGTGACGGAAAACCCGGAACTGATCTATATGAGCAAGCGGTTTTGGGTCTGCCTGGCCCTGGCGATCCCCATATTGGTTCTGTCCATGGGCGATTTGCTGCCGGGCCAGCCCATCTCTCGGCTGATTTCGCATCAAACCAACGCCATCTTGCAGCTTGTGCTGGCCGTACCCGTGGTCTTTTGGGGCGCCACAACGTTTTTTGCCCGTGCCTGGTCGTCCCTGGTCAGCCGCAATTTCAACATGTTCACCCTGATCGGCATCGGGGTTGGCGTGGCCTTTGTCTATAGCACCATCGCGGCGTTGTTTCCGGAGCTATTCCCCGGTGCCTTTCGCGGCCATGACGGCGAGGTGGCGATCTATTTCGAGGCCGCTGCGGTCATTACAACTTTGGTTCTTCTCGGCCAGGTGTTGGAATTGCGCGCCCGCGAACGCACATCCGGCGCCATCCGGGCGTTGCTGGATCTGGCGCCCAAGCAAGCAAGGCGCGTAAACGGTGACGGGACCGAAGAAGATATCGCCCTCGAGCTGGTCAAGGAAGGCGACCATTTGCGCGTGCGTCCCGGCGAGGCGGTGCCTACCGACGGGGTGGTGGAGGAGGGCATTAGCACCATCGATGCGGCCATGATCACCGGCGAATCCATGCCCGTTGAAGTCGGCCCCGGCGACGCGATCACCGGCGGCACAGTCAACCAGACCGGCGGCTTCATCATGACCGCTACGAGGGTCGGCGGCGCCACCTTGTTGTCGCAAATCGTGCGTATGGTGGCCGAGGCCCAGCGCAGCCGCGCACCCGTACAGCGTCTAGCCGACAGCGTATCGGGCTATTTCGTGCCGGCGGTGGTGGCATCTTCGGTTCTCACTTTCATCATATGGGCAATCTTCGGGCCGGCGCCCAGCCTCGCCTTTGCCATCGTCAATGCGGTTGCGGTGCTGATCATTGCCTGTCCTTGCGCCCTTGGCCTGGCGACGCCCATGTCGATCATGGTCGGCGCCGGACGCGGTGCCCAGGCAGGGGTCTTGATCAAGGACGCAGAGGCCCTGGAACTCCTGGAGCAGATCGACACGCTGGTGGTCGATAAGACCGGCACTTTGACCGAGGGCAAGCCGCGCGTTACCCGCGTGGTCAGCGCCGGCGACCTGGTCGAAGATGCCATATTAGCGCTAGCCGCCGGTCTTGAAAAAGGCAGCGAGCATCCCCTAGCCACCGCCATCACGGCGGCAGCGGAGCAGAAAAATTTGGATTTTCCGGCGGCGGACGATTTTCAATCGATCACAGGCAAGGGCGTTACCGGCACCATCAATGGTCGGGACGTGGCCCTTGGTAATGGGGCGCTGCTGGAGCATCTGGGCATCGACGGCGCGGCCACCATCGATCAGGCCGAGGCGCTACGGAGTGCCGGCGAAACGGCCATGTTCGTGGTCGCTGATGGGGCTGTGGCCGGGCTGGTTGCCGCTGCCGATCCGATCAAGGAGACGACGCCCGAAGCCTTGCGCGGTCTCGCCGCCGATGGGGTTTGGGTGATCATGGTCACCGGTGATTCCGAAACCACGGCGCGCGCCGTCGCCAAAACTCTGAATATCGATGATGTGGAAGCCGGCGTTCTGCCCGAGGCGAAGAGCGATGTGATCAAACGGCTGGCCGCTTCCGGCGCCATCGTCGCCATGGCTGGCGACGGCGTAAACGATGCGCCGGCTCTGGCGGCGGCGCATGTGGGAATCGCCATGGGCACCGGCACCGACATCGCCATGGAAAGCGCCGGCGTGACCCTGGTTAAAGGCGATTTGCGTGGTATTTTGCGCGCCCGGCGGCTGAGCCGGCTGACCATGCGCAATATACGCCAAAACTTGTTTTTCGCCTTTTTTTACAATGGGATCGGTGTCCCTATCGCGGCCGGCGTTCTCTATCCTCTGTTTGGAATTCTACTCAATCCCATGGTCGCCGCCGCCGCCATGAGCCTGAGCTCGGTTTCGGTAATTTCCAATGCGCTTCGCCTCCGCCGAGCGCGGCTTTGAGGATGCAAGTAACTGCAAACGTAGGCAAGCCGTTGTGAGGACGAAATGAATATAGGCCGCCTCTCTGGGCTGACCGGGGTCACCGCCAAGACCATCCGTTATTACGAAAGCATCGGCTTGATTCCGGAGCCGCCGCGCAAGCCCAGCGGCTATCGGGATTACGGCGATAGTGATGTGGAGGTGTTGCGTTTTGTTAACAAAGCGCGCCTGCTCGGCTTCCCCTTGAAAGACGTGACCCAGCTTTTAAGCCTGTGGCAGGACCGAGGCCGCTCCAGCGCCGAGGTCAAGGCGTTGACCGAAAGTCATGTCGCCGACATCGAGCAACGTATCGAGGAATTGCAGTCGGTGCGTCGCACGCTCCTCGATTTGTCACGGCGCTGCCATGGTGATAATCGGCCCGAATGCCCGATCCTCGACGATCTGGCCGGCTAGGGCGCGGAACCAGGAGGCAGCACGTTGGGTCTCAAATCTCTGCTCAGCGTCATTTTGGTAGTAGCCACCATTTTGGGTGGTGGCCTCTGGCTTCGGCTTGAGTTGGTCAAACCGGAGGCACCGGCGGAATTGATCGGCATGGCGATTCCGCCCAAAATAGTCGTTGCGACGCCACCGAAATCACCGCCACCGCCGCGGCCAGCAACTCCAGCACCAGATGAAGTCGTCCTGCCGGCTCCCGAGCAGCCAACAGAGCAACGATCCGAGCCCCCGGTGGCCACCCCTTCGCCGGCGGTGGTGGAAAAACCCGTCCGTATCGCCATTGTCATTGATGATGCCGGTATCGACGCCAAGCGCACGCGGCGCGCCATCGCCTTGCCGGGGCCGCTGACCATTGCTTTTCTTGTCTATGGTAATGATATCATTAAACAGACACGGGCCGCGAAGGCGGCCGGCCATGAATTGCTTGTGCATGTGAATATGGAAGCCGAAAGCCGCACCGTGGACCCGGGGCCCAATGTCCTGCTGCGCAACGTGGAGCCCGATATCAACCTCAAACGCCTCAATTGGATGCTTGGGCGGTTCCACGGCTATGTGGGCATTAACAACCATATGGGCAGCAAGTTCACGTCCGATACGGAAAGCATGACGTTGATCCTGACCGAGATAAAACGGCGCAATCTTTTGTTTTTGGATTCGCGCACTTCGCCCAAGACCGTCGCCGGGAAAATTGCCCGCTCCCTCGGCATTCGAACCGCCGCTCGCGATATATTTTTGGATAACCAGCCTGAATTGGAAGCTGTCCGGCGCAATCTGGCGCGTACCGAAGCCATCGCCCGGCGCACCGGCGCCGCCATCGCCATCGGCCACCCCAGGGACGCCACATTGGATGCCCTCGCGGTCTGGCTGCCGGTGGCGGTAGCGCGCGGGATCCGGCTTGTACCGGTCTCGGCGCTGGTCAGCGGTAAGGCCCGCGAATAAAAACTGCCATGGAATTCTATTCAATTATTTTTGGGGTCTGTCCCAGATAACCGATTTTTGGGGTTATCATGGTACCTATGCGCAAGAGCCGGCTCAGCAGATATAAACAAGACCGTTTGATCGAGCATTTTGTCGCGGGG
>Ga0114999_10008865_pt1 | contig 11131 bp, 8 predicted proteins | sample ArcticOcean_MG_C_3_FD_89820 | JGI IMG/M metagenome (GOLD analysis project Ga0114999, IMG submission 89820) | Marine microbial communities from western Arctic Ocean - ArcticOcean_MG_CB8_126 | ecosystem: Environmental > Aquatic > Marine > Oceanic | place: Arctic Ocean: Canada Basin | collected...
CAAATCTTTATCAGAAGAAATTATGATCTTTTCTTTAGACGGAAAAACGTCTTGGCACATATAACCGATGATGTCATCAGCTTCACAATCCGATATGTAAAATTGCCTGACTGATGCTTTATTCATAAGTTTTATCAAAGTTGCGATCTGCCAATTCCTGTTTTCAACAGTATCGGGAATCTCATCATCCGAATAGAATCGATTCAATCGTTGGGGCCGGCTCAGGTTCTTGTAAGAGGACTGGATCGCCCTTCTACGAGGAGATCCACCTCCCTCCCATACAACATATACGCCGGAGGGAGAAAACCTCTCAGACAAAAGCTGAACAGCTTTTAAAAACCCAACAATACCTCCCACATGATCGCCATTCTGAGATATTGTTGGATTAGCAATAAAATGTCTTGTGAAGAGATTAAGAGAATCTATTATAAGTAGAGGTTTTTCAAAGGGTTTCACGTATCCAATTCCATAAAATCTTGCTCAGCTTCCATAGATATCGATCTTATTTCTTCGTAAGAATCTATGTTGATATCTACTGATTCAGAGCTTGTCATTTTCCTAATCATCGAAGCTTCAAGCAAGTCCTCGATAAATTTATGGTATTCTGGATCGTTCCAAACTTCAGCAAAATCAGCTTTATAAAATTTCTTTTCAACCAAAACTTCTCCAGTCTTATCGTCGTTGACCAAAAGTGTCTTCCAAGCACCAGCACCAGCTAACTCTATCTTCTTGCCATCAGCAACAGTTGGACCAGCTTTTCGAAGCTCATCAAACACTTGTTCATGTTCTTTGATCCCTTTTCCAAAATGAATCTCAAAATTAACAGTACGAAACGGTGGGGCTACTTTGTTCTTGATAGTTTTTGCAGAAACATGAATACCTATGACTTCTTTGTTTTTGTTCTCAATTTTTTGACCCGCGCCTAGCTTGATCCTTACAGATGAATGGAACGGAATTGCTTTGCCACCCGGGGTCGTTGTCGGATCTCCGTACATGACACCGATCTTTGTTCTAGTCTGATTCAAACAGATCAAAAGAGTATTTGTTTGTCCTATCACACCAGTGATCTTTCTCATACCTTTCGATATCGCTCGAGCTTGAAGTCCAATAGAGTTTTGATCGTAATCGCCATTCAGTTCTGCTTTTGGAGAAGATGCAGCAACTGAATCCCAAATAATAGTAATCGGAACGTCTTTATCCATTGCTTTCGCTTTTATTATTGTAGCTTCAGCTATAGACAGTACTTCTTCTGTACAGTGCGTATCGACATAAACGAAACGATTAGCGATATCAACACCTAGAAGACCCAGATTCTCAACGCTAGTTGCATTCTCAGTATCGATATAGACAACTATGCCGCCCATTTGCTGAGTTGATCTAGCAATCTGGATAGCAATGTGAGACTTACCGATAGACGGAGGACCAAAAATCTCAACAATCCTTCCTTCTGGTAAGCCTCCATCTCGCCTATTAGATATGATATAATCTAACTGTTTAGAACCCGTACTGACCCACCTCTTCACATGCGTCGGAGATGAATCAGTATGCAGATTATAAGCTACTTTAGATCCATGCTCTTTATTCAGTGAAGAAATTAAATCAGAAGTAAAGTCATCAGTTAGCTTCTTCGACTTCCTCTTCGCCATTTAATAATCTCCTTCAGAAATCGTTCTCTAAATCAGCAAACGCATCATCTAAACTAGCAAACTTCTTCTGAGTTTCTGCTGATGAAGATTCTGTATTTTTTTGAATGCTAGCATTTCTAGTAGTGCCGGTAGATTCGTTACTAGATTCTTCAAGATCCCCGTTCAACCAATCATTCACAATCTTCTCTAACTCATCGCTAGATTTAAGAGAATACATATCATCTAAATTTGGAATACCTGATGTCCAGTTTTTAACTTGATTAGCATCATCTGAAAGACGTGAAGTCTTTCCTCTTGGACGAACTTCTGTCGTCGCCCACATTCGACCAGGAGCTTTGGTACAAATTACTTTGACATCTCTTCCCTCTAATAGATCAGTAATGTCACCGTAATCTTCGTCAAGCATAACGTTAAGAAGAGACTGATAAACTGTTTTTCCAAACGACCAGACTCGCACTCCCCTGTCTTCTTCGCTGCGAACAACAACTGGTGCATAGTAACGGGGCTTCGGATAAAGCTTCTTAGCAAGCTCGTAAGACTCTTTAGTACCCTCATCACGCAGCTTATTAATAAGGTCTTGGATCGGATCAGCTTTTCCAAACTGATAGGGCGCAAGAAGCCCCGGATTATTTCCGATATTGTAATAAAACCAGCGCTCAACAAATGGCAGACCGTCGTCAGTATCGGGAAAAGACATAATCCTAACCGTAACTTCTTCGCCTTCTTGTGGCCGCCACGTCATGTTTCGTTTGTTTCCCTGTCCACTAAGCTGGCTCAGCTTGCGACGGATTGCTTCAAAATCAACTGCCATAATTCACCTCCATAATTTTAAATTGACAACATATCAAATGTAATTTTATTATAATTTTCGTGAAGAAGATCTTCAGAGAGAAATCACTTTCTCTTTCTTTTTTTCTTCGCTCGTTTGACTAGTTTAGCTGGATAATTGGGCCCGGTACCCAGCGGAGTTGAGACTCCTGGTGCTGCAGCTGCGACTGACACTTCTAGTTTATTTTTATCGTCTTTTTTATCATTTTTATCGTCGTCGTCAGCACGAGCATCTTTATTAGTAAGATCGGGCTCGCCAAGTACTTCTTCAACTATAAGACTGATCCAGCGTTTTAAAAGTTTAATACTCATGTCTATAACTATCCTCCAAATCTGAATTTGGGATCAATTTCGAAAATTTGAGGTTCAGTTCCGGGAACATTTTCTAACAGCCAAGCAGACTCTTCTTTCCCATGCGTTTGATCAGTTAAGGGTAACCACCAGCACTTCACATCGGGATTCCAACGATATCTTCTTTCTTTCAAAAGATCTTTTAATTCTATGGGAGCATTAGCAGCAAAAATCTGTAAATCTGTAGTCTTAATTTTTTCAATTAAAGACGAAATAACTCTATTGATATCTAAACAAAAAATCAAAGAATCAATAGCCACAGCTGACTTATCAAAATCGTAAAAGAAACCGCTGAAAACTGATAAAGCTTCTAAGTTCCTAGATGGAAAACCCAGATCAGACCAGTTAACATTTTCTATGCTGCAACCCCAAAGCGTCTCTTTTATCCCAATATGTTTTGTTATCCATGGCTTCACGAAACTAGCGCTGTGAGCTATGACTAAATCCGCTTTACTAAAAAGATCACCTACTAGATCCCAGTTGATTTTTGAACCCTTCTTTTCTTCTAAAGAAAAATCTAAAAACCTCGCTTCATCATCAGAAAGCTTTCTTTCTGGATCTTGAAAAAAAGAAACTGTTTTTCTGATTTTAGAAAAATTACCATCGGTGCCGAGATAACAGAGTTTTAGATTAATCCTGAGGACGTCTCCATCACTTGGTCGCAAAGAAGTTGTCACAACGTTACAGAAAATAATAGCTAGATCACCCTCTAGGGATTCACGAATTTCAACGCCTTTTAAAGAATTGATATTTTGTATATTGATTGAAGTTTTTTCTTTTGAACGATCTTTTAAAAACATGCAGCGCCTCTAATCCCAGGATTTCTTTTTTCCTTGATAGATTATAATAGAACCTGAAGAATTTTCAATCTGAATTAGTGAACTTGGATTAAATATTCCAGCATTTTTAGCACCGATTAGCGTGTGGTAAAGATATTTGATACCATCCCTAACTTTAATTTCTGATACTTTTACTTTCAATCCCTCTTTGGATCCTTTTGAAACAAGCATTAAACTAGTATATACATTCTTCATGGCGTCAGCACCGGTGAATGCCTGCTTAAACATGCTTTTTATCTTCTCGATATCTGTATTTCCGGAAGCACTACTGATATGCAGGTTTTTCATAAGCTTTTTGGGATCATCTTTAGCTAGGGCACCAGACTCTTTAACACCAGCTGAAAATCGGCCAGAACCCGTTGAAGCTTCAATCCCAGGCTTGTCAGGTCGATCCGGTTTCGGATCCGGTTTCGGATCGGGTTTCGGATCGGGTTTTTCTTCATTTTTTTCTAACAAAATATCGGCGACTACGTCTTTAACTGTTATTTTCATATAACTCAAATCCTAAGAAAAAATGTCCAACACTATCGATGTGGACTCCTTTATTAATTATTCCAATCGTTTTATCTATATCACTGTTTCTAACATCTAAAACCAAAGCATCATGTATAACGCAAAGTGGCCTAACAGATTTAGGTAATTCTGGATCTTCAATAATGCTAGAAAAACCCATTAATGAAACATCAACGCTTGAACTCTGTATATAATTATTTATCGCTACGTTTGCTGTTGATTTCTTCAAATTTATAGGTCGATCAAAATAGTTTTTAATTTTACCGCTCTTATAATCTCCAGTTAAAGATAAAATTCTATCTAAACAAAAATATTCTTTGATAGCTCTTCTAGCCACTACCGCTTCTTTACCGACAATGCTAGTTATTTTAGATAATCCAGCACCAAAAAGTGTAGATAAAACTGCTAGTTTTATCTGTTTTCTAGTACATTCTAGATTGTATAATTTTAAAATATCTTCGTATATATCAACCTGAGTATCAGTAGTGGTGATCAGTTTAGTAAACCTAGGTTCAAGAGAAACAAAATCAACCCAAACTACCGATCCATCTTTCCCATATCTACTTTGAATAATTTTTTTCATCTCTCGTGGAAGAAGTAGGGCTTGAGGTCCGTTGTTGATAGTGAGACGACCAGTTACGGTCTTTAGCCTATTATATGTAATGGGACGACAGTAACCATCTTCTTCTGGCAAAAAAGACGATATAATGCTTTTCAAAGTTGGGTTAGTTTCTTTCGATATGAAATCTTTTAAAAGATATTCATTTGGTTTGATCCTAGATAGATTTCTTAAAATTCTATTCCCAGAAGCAAAACTTGCAAGATAATTCTCTCGACCCAAAAAACTTTTAACTTCTTTTAATTGCTCTTGAAATTTTCTAATTTTCTTAGAGTAAACTTTTTGAGGTAAGATAAATTTCCACTCAGGGTTTTTAATTCCCAAAGTTTCACAAAGCTTCACAAAGTTTTTATCAATAAATCGTATTGGTTCTATGCCATAAAGAGAAAGAATGGAATTTAAGCTATTATTTTCTGAAAGGTCTAATACTAGATCGGCGTCTTCGCAAGAAGACCCTAACCAATAATATGAATCATCATCTAGAACTAAATTTCTTTTATTGCCCAAAAAATCTTTTTCAATAACAACCTTCATAGAACAATACTATTTAATTAAATTGAAATTTTCAAAGATTATTAATCTCCGTCAGATGTTATCTCTGCTACCGCTTGATCTATAGCATTTCCTATATTCGTATATTGACCATACGAATTGAGAGGTTGAAAAGACATGTTAGTAGTAAATGAACCAGCCGATATAGAATGCGAAACTTTAGAGCAGCAATAAATATTATCAGCGCTGGTACCGGTACCAAAATCTATAAAAAACTGCTGACCTATCAAAGCAATTGGACATCCTAAAGTTTCAATCGACAACTGCATCGGTGCAATCTGGAGCGGTAAACCCGATTCTCTCAATCCCAATGCCGAAGTTCCTGTACCTAAACCGGATCGTCTCATATTGATATTAGTCAGTGCAGGATTGTTCATTGAAGCTAAATTAGCTTGAATAATGTTAGATGTGCTTGAACCGTAAATAAGCGAAGGCATAATGTTACGTAAGTAATTTTTAACTTTTGCAAAATCAGTTTTAACCCTAAACCTGACGGGTTTGTCTTTGGTTAAATCTGATTCAGATATGCTCGTAGTTGATGGTATTGCTTCTAATATTCCCTGTGCTAAAGCTTCATTAACACAAGTAATGAACGCTTCTTTATTACCGCTCTTATCTTCATCGGGGGCGCGTGCAGCTTTGGCAACCCCAGCTGTGAATGGAGTTAAACTTTCAGATTCGGAGGCTTTCAAAATTTGAGCTAAGCTAGAATAAGAAGTTGCGTTTTGATCGTAAATGTGAATCCTGTAAATTGACTGGCTAGCATTTTTGCCCGTTAAACACTCAGCTTGCATCCTTATTCTTGGGACTTTAAACTTAATATCAGCCTGGGGACCATAAGCATCTTGAAGACGAAGATCTTTTTCGCCCTTTAGAATAGTTTTATCTTCAAATTTTTTATTAAGCTTTAATTTTCCAGTCTCTTTATCAGAGTCATATAATGACGTCAACCCGTACGCTTCGCACGTTTGGCTAGAGATAAATTTGGAACTAATTAATTTTATAAACCTTCCAAGTGACATATTGGTAGTTGTTTTGCATGCTTGAGTAAATTCAGACAAAAATGTGCTTATTCTTATCGGAAAGTGGCTTATCGGAAAACCATGAACATAAGAAGCATAATCGTTAAACGAATAAAAGACAAACTGGACTTCGTCGAATTGTCCAGTCGCGCAAAGCGGTCGACCAATAAAATGCAGCAAAAGAGCTCCAAAAGATATGAAATCCGGATCAATTTTTTTTATATCTACAAAAGCTTGTTCATTTCCTTTAATCCAATCATCTCCCTTTATATCAGCGCAAAAGGGATCAAAAATAGCTATATCTTCTTCTTCTAAAGATGTAAGCCTGTTAGAAGACACAGCACCGACTTTCTTGCTAACAAGACTAGCCATGTTATCTTGCGCTTCGGGAGCAGCATCTTTTAAACCCTCTAACAGAGGAATTATAGCTTTTACATCTTTTGATTGAGATGTTCTAGCAGAGTTTATAAATTCATCTATTTTTTTTGAAGTTTCTTCAGTGAAACCCATAGCACTACCCGTGTCTGATAGCTTTGATAAAATAGATCCACCATCAAGCTTTTTTGATCCTTTTTTACCGCCGGATATTTTTTTTCTTTGTGCTTTTATTAATTCTGTCAGTCTTTTAACTTCTTCTAAAGCTCCCTTCACACCCTCACCCTCGCTGATTTTCGTTAACTCTAACTGTGCGGATCCCTTTAGAGAAAGCTTCAAGCTGACACTGACTTGACCAACATCATCGAACGTAAAACTAGAATTTACGATCCCATATTTTTCAGTAACTTTTAAGCTATCTAAAAAACGACCATACACATTGCCGGGTAGATCTCCGTCTGGGTGTGACCACCCATAGGTAATCAACATCTCTGTTTTTCCGTAAAGGTCAGGCTTAACAAACTCAGAAATTTCTGACAATCTAGACCTATCATGTAAAATTAGAGATAAGCTAGCTGTTTTGAATGTTAATAAACCCGCCGAGGGAGCTAAATCAACTTTAAAATCTTTAATACTCATAAATGGACGAAACCGATCTAAGACTGGTGCAGCTCTAGTCCCAGGAGTTCCCGATGTGTAAGCTTCATCTCCACTAACCATAGTTTGTGGCATCGTAAAAATTTCCATACCAGCAGAGGATTTATCGGGCTCTTTTTCTCTCTCTTTAGCGTCTGCGACTTTCGGTGGTGGTGTGTTTAATACATTTTGTTTCACGCGTAAATCTACAGCTTTAGCCATAGTTTCATCCGCAGAGCCTCCAGCCGGTTTAAAATTACCCTTTAAAAATTGCAAAATTGAAATAGTCTGAACAATTCCATCTTTCGTAAGCGCCGGAGTTGGTGGAATTAAAGTTATGTCTAAAAATGGAACGCACCTTGACATCTCTATAGTCGGTATCGCGTTGAGAAATATCTCTATTCCAGAATCTCCCCTTTTGCTTGGGTTCAAAGAGTTGGGTTTTATCACAAATGCTGACAGCCCGGGCTTATCTTTAGATGGATTCTCTGGAGCTTCATTTATCGATTTAAAATTTTGGGGTATGTCGGGAGGTGACGTTAATAAATTTATAGATGTCTCAGAACCGCATTTTTCTGCATTAGGAAGTTTTGATTTAGTATCTTCATTGACTATCAAAAACGTATCTTCAACTATTTTTTTAGATTCTGGACTTGAATTTTCTAGAAATTTATTGATATTTTCTACGATCTCATGAGTAAAATATGCAGTCTCTTGTGATTGAAACATTTGAATCAAGCTAGCCACACCTGCGGTTGGCTTTATCCCATTGTCGACCATATCCATTATGACCTTTTTTTGATCATCTAGCTTAGAATTTCCGGAAAGAATGTTAAAAAGATCGTCTTGCGAAAGAACACCAAAATATTTTCTTAAATCTTCTACTGCTTGATCGTACTTCGATTTTAGACCACGAGCTACCATAAAAATTCCTTAAACAAGAGACGCAATTTGAGATAAGTTTGTCGGAATTAATAAATATGTCCCGGGAGGAACTTGCAAATTCCAACCGATTCCGCTACAGCCAGCAATTATCCACCAAAGTCTTGAGTCTCCGTACATTTGTCCAGCAATAGAATCTAACCTCTCGCCTTCCCTAAGCGTATCCCTTCTGACAGATATTATACCAGAAGTAGCTGCATCTCTTAATATCTTACCCGGAACATATGTTCCAAAGAAAGTTCCTCCTCCTAAAACTGGCGCTGGATTATATCTTCTCATTTATAGTTTACTCATCAATTCTTTTAGCTAATTTCGAATGTTCTTTTCGAAAAGATTCTTGAGCTTTTGTCTCTTCTTTACCGTACTCTACAACGTTTGCTAACTCGTCACCAGCTAAGTGAGCAGATATATCACCAACAGGATATAGCGGAGCTCGGAAACCACCCTTACTATCCATACCAGGAGCAACATCATGAATTGGTGCAAATTGAATTGAAACTTTAACCATTTGTGGTGCTCTTCTTGTCAAAGAATCTGTCTCAAAAGTTGAGTCACCATAATCAAAATCTAAGCTTGTAATAAAACCAGCAAGACCGCGTCCTCGGGTCGACTCGTAAGCAGCCATTATTGAATTATTTTTCGGATCAAAGAATTTACCAACTTCTCCAGCTTTTGTTAAGTCATTAGATTCGTTTACTGCAAGCGGTTTTCCAGTAGTTACAACTTTCATGTCAGAAGCCAAAACTATCATCTCTACTGGATCTTTATTTGGATTAGCTGGATCACTCTCATCGGCAAATTTAACTCTGTATTGATACGGTTTTTTAATAATAAACTCTTCTCCCAAACTATCGTCTATCTTGGGAGATCCGGGTCGATTCTCGACTTTAGTAATTTCTACGATTGAATCTGCTCGAGTCCAAGTGTGAAAAGGAAGGTTTGGAGGACCCATAAATCCGCCACCGCCCTTTTCTAAAGTTACATATGCATGGGTTGAAGATCTTTTTAGAATAACTTTTGCACCAGATGTAAATACATCTTTTTCTGATAACACATCTATCGAACCGATAATTTGCTCTCTTGTGTCGTCAAGTTCTTTGTTTGCTGAAGCTTCGTCATATTTTTTAAACGAAGAGCCGCCACCAAATGTAAATTTTTTATCGTCGCCCTCTCCAGATGCTTCTTGCAGACCGAACAGTTTCATCAAATTAAATTTACTACCGTTTGATCTGATGAAATCACCAACGCGCAGCCTGATCATAGGGCTAGCAGTGGGTATTTGCGAAAACGGCATAATAAAACTCTTACCGTCTGCAGACAGCTGGCGGCCCTCAGACCATTGCGGGTATATCATTTGAGTCAGTTTATTTATGCTGAACCACATAGAGTCAAAATCGTCTTTTGATGTTGCGATTAACCAAAACCCAATGCTGATTGAACGCTGAGTTGTGTTATATATTTTAACTGGATCTATTCGCCCATAAGCTTGAGTATCTGTATATGATACAGAGAAAGAATCTTTCATATCAGTTATAAAAGCGTGAAAACTAATAATTTCATTAGTCCTTAAATCGTGAAAATAGAATGGCATATACTCTGACTCTAATTCGTCTTCAAATTTTTGAACTTTTTCCGAATCAATTCGACCAGTGGCACTAAAGTCTATGATCCTCCTGTGCCTTTCAGTGCCTTCATAATCTCCGACTTTCGCTGCAACAGCAGCCATGATTTCTGGATTGTTGTTCGCTAATCCCTTAGCATTAAGTAATTCGAAGGGTAAAATCATCTGAGCGGGTGCGCTGCGGTGGCGCCACGCTAAAGCATTTCCGGTTGGAGTGACTCTCGACTTTGCCACCCTAGTAGGACCAGCATCTTCTATTGATTCTATCAATGAACGACCACCAAGAGCAGCAAAATCCCTAACTTCGTTTAATTTAGATTTTTCTCCGACGACCGCACAAGCCATAAAAAATTTAAACGATGCTAATGATGAAAACTGAGACACTAGAGTCGCTAAAACTGCTTTAACAGAACCTCCCAAAAGTGCTGCTTGACCAACTGCTCCGAGCACCATCATCGGATTAGAAAACGTATCGATAATTTGGTTATTATCCCTCATGATATTTCTCATCATATTCACGTAATAACCCTTAGATTCATTAATTTTATCAATGAATTTAAATATATTTATCGCCTCTCCCATAAACCACGTAGCAACAGTGATAAAATTTCCTCTATCATCAGATGGTGGTTTTAACCGAAAGAACGCAGCAAGCCCATGAGCGATACATGTAAAAACCGGAAAACGCAAATGCGGAACACCCAAATTGATCAATGTAGCTTCTGGAGCATCGGTCGATTGACCCATCGGTAAAGAACCCGGGTCTTTGCCCTGAGCTCTTTCATCATGAAACTCTTTAAAAAGCAATTCTAAAAATATACCAATCACAAAGCTTAAACCAAAAAGTGTTATCAGCCCTTGGCATATAAATGTCACTGCAGCTAGCGGATTACCAGTAAATGGTTCTAAATAAGAGTTAGTTGCACCATAAGATTTACCGTAATTTATCATAGTAAACTCACCGTCGCCATCAAACGGATTTTGAGAATCTGACCATGACTCTAAAGCTTCATCTGCTACGCCTATATCTACGCTAGGACGGCCACGTCTATTCGAACCCTTGTGAGCGTTACTTGCGTAAGTGTTACCAATAGAAACTCTAGTGTCGATAAAAGATCCCGGAGCAACAGTGAAGAAATTTTCATCATCAGGATCAGAATCACCACCAGCGTGACCCGTTTGCTTTA
>Ga0114999_10008867_pt1 | contig 11129 bp, 5 predicted proteins | sample ArcticOcean_MG_C_3_FD_89820 | JGI IMG/M metagenome (GOLD analysis project Ga0114999, IMG submission 89820) | Marine microbial communities from western Arctic Ocean - ArcticOcean_MG_CB8_126 | ecosystem: Environmental > Aquatic > Marine > Oceanic | place: Arctic Ocean: Canada Basin | collected...
GCATGACAAGCGAGATCAACTGATCCCGATCGAGTTCCATCTCCGGCACCCTGTCCATGCCGGAGTCTTACCAAATTCTCGAATCTGCGCCAGCATCTGTTTTGCAGAATGGACATCCACGATATTCTCGACATGACCGGAATCTGGATGCCCGAACTGTTTTTGTTGTTGATGACCTGGCCGTATTACTCCACGATGGAGAGTTCGCGCTACCAGGCAACTTTTGGCAAGATGCTGCTGGGGTTGATCGTCACAGACCTGAAGGGCGAGAAGGTTTCGTTCGGCCGGGCAACCGGGCGGCACTGGGCGAAGGCATTTTCCAGCTACTGCTGTCTGCTGGGATATCTGACGGCCGGTTTTGACGACAAAAAACAGGCGTGGCACGATTCGATTTCCAGTTGCCTCGTCATCCGCCGACCGCCCGATTTTCGGCAAGACGACCGAACCTTTGATCCCTCCGATCTGTCTGACGTGTGAGTACAGACGCTCAATTCGACTCCCAAGTGCCAATTGTACGGCGGGAGTTCGGGTTGAATGCTTGAATGGCGTCAACTAAAGTGGTCTCTCTCCTTCCAACCGGCAGTCAGCATTTCTGCCGGTATCCTGCCCCGAAATGTCGCTGCGCTGGTTCTTACCGGCCGGTGGCGCCTGTGAAGTCCCCGAATGAGCGTCCAGACGACGGAACCCCCTGCTGAACTCGAACTGCAGATTAAGACAGATTCGGCTGCGCAGTTCCATCCCGGCTGGGTGATTCTGGGAATGTCGGCCGTTATCGTCTTCATGTCCGCTCCCGGGCAATCGTATTCGGTCGCGGCCTTCATCGACCCCATGCTGGGCGACTTGGGACTGCCGCGTACGCAGTTCTCGCTAGCGTATCTCGTGGCAACCGTACTTGGCGGGCTCACCCTTCCCATGATGGGGCGGATGCTTGATTCTGTCGGCGCCCGGAAAATGTTGCCGGTGGTCGCCCTGCTGCTGGGGCTGGCCTGCCTGTGGATGGGCAGCATTCACCACGTGGCGGCGTTGTATCTGGGCTTCGCGATGATTCGCTGCCTTGGGCAAGGCACGTTGACTTTAATCTCATCGTGGATCGTCGGCGAATGGTTCGAACATCGCCGTGGATTGGCAACGGGATTGGTCGGACTGGGCGGCACGCTCTCGGTGATGTGTGTGCCTCAGATCAACAACATGCTGATCGCCCAGTTTGGCTGGCGTAACACGTGGATGCTTTTGGCTGCAGCCGTTGGCGCTCTCCTCATAATTCCCGGAATCGTGATTCTACGCGATCGCCCGGAAGATATGGGCCTATTGCCCGATGGACGCGTGCCGACCGACTTGGATGAATTGGACCCGGATCACGATTCGGCAGACACTTCGAGACCGGGATTTATTCAACCCACACAAGAATCGTGGACGGTGGGCGAAGCCTGCCGCACGCCGACCTTCTGGAAATTGCTCGCAGTCATTTCCACCTGTTCCATGATTGGCACCGGCCTGATATTTCATCAGGTCTCGCTGCTTGGCGAACATGGCGTGACACGCAGCAATGCGTTGTGGCTGATGGCGGTTCAGGCGGTCGTCGGCACCGTTTCGAGTGTCGTCGCAGGTTATCTCACCGACCGAATTCAGGCACGCTATTTGTTAGCGGCCAGCATGTTGTTCATATCGATGGCCCTTGCCCTGTGGATGTGGGTTCCCTCGCCGGCGATTGCGGTTGTGTACGCCGGTCTGTTGGGATTGCAGGGCGGGATTATCCGCACGACGGGGACCGTGGTTTGGATCAACTATTACGGTCGGCTTTATCAGGGAGCTGTCCGCGGATTGGCGATGTCCATTATGGTGATTGCGGCCGCCTTCGGCCCGTTGCCGCTGGCGTTGGCGAAAGACCACTTCGGAAGTTACCAGTTCGCACTCGGTTGCTTCTTGGTCTTCCCTTTGATCGCCGGAATCGCCGTGTTGACGGCTGAACCACCGGTGAAACAGGCCGGAGAATAGGGCGATTCTCTGGCGAGCGGTGGGTGTCAGCCCACTGATGGGTGAGACCAGTCCAACGGCCCCGAACACTGAAATCGCCCGTCGGCATAAAGCCGACGGCTCGCCTGCTTCATCCGCTTTGGGGAAGATCCATGAGTTGGCGGAACCGTTCAAGTACCTGGATCTTCAAGGGGGCGAATTCCGGTTGATCGAACTGACCCGATTCGACTAAATCGAATGCCGCCTTGCGGGCTTCCTCGAGGACATCGTTGTCGCGGATCAGGTCGGCCACACGCAATGGCATGTCGCCATGTTGACGCGTGCCTAACACATCTCCCGGGCCGCGCAGTTCAAAATCGGCTTCGGCAATTTTGAATCCGTCCGCCGTCTCTTCCATTGCCGAAAGACGTTTCACGGCATCCGCTGCGTCGCTGTCGGAGAAGAGAAAGCAATAGCCCTGAAACCGTCCACGGCTGATGCGGCCCCGCAATTGGTGCAGTTGCGACAGGCCGAATCGCTCCGCCTGATAAATGACCATCAATGTGGCATTGGGGACATCGACGCCGACTTCAACCACCGTCGTTGCAATCAGAACCTGCGTTTCGCCGTCGCGAAACTTCTCCATCGCGGCCAACTTGCGTTCACGATCCATCTGCCCGTGAACCAGATCGACGCGGAAGTCTCCCAGTTCCCCCGTCGATAGCTGCTGATGCACCGTTTCGGCGCTTGCGGCCAAATCGTCGGGCGACTCCGCTTCATCGGCAACCACACGCGGGCAGACGACAAATGCCTGCCGGCCCGCTTGCACTTGCTCGCGAACGAACTTCCATGCTCGATTTCGACCAGCCTGACCGGTAATGCGACTGGTGACGACGCACTGGCGACCGGGGGGCAGATCGCGAATTGCGGTGATGTCGAGATCGCCGAATTGCGTCAAACAAAGACTGCGCGGAATCGGTGTCGCCGTCATCACCAGAACGTGTGGGGACGATTCTCCCCCGGAGAATCTGGCTCGCTGCGCAACGCCGAACTTGTGCTGCTCGTCGATCACCACAACCCCGAGCCGCTGAAATTCTACGTCTTTCTGAATGACGGCCTGCGTGCCGATGACCATTTGTGCTTCACCCGACTTGATGTCGGCGAGCGTCTGCTTTCGCTCAGCGGCCGTCAATTGGCCGGTCAACAACACGCGTTTCACACGGCTGTGCGCCAGAGCCGCGTTGATTGTTTCCCAATGCTGCACCGCCAGTACTTCGGTTGGAGCCATGAGCGCGACTTGATAACCGGCGGCAATTGCCACCAACATCGCGTAAACGGCAACCACGGTTTTCCCCGCGCCGACGTCGGCCTGTAGCAGCCGATGCATCGCCTTGCCGGATGCCAAATCGTCGGCAATTGCGCGGACGGCCTGATCTTGTCCGGCCGTGAACTCGAAGGGAAACAGTCGACGAATGCGGGCATCGATCTTGACCGACGATTTCAGGACGGGTGCAACATCCTGCCGCTTCCAGGCGCGGCGTCGAATGGCTAACGCCAATTGAAATTCCAGCAAATCGTCGTAAATCAACCGTCGCCGACCCGCGCGGTATTCATCCATATCGGCCGGAAGATGAACCTGCCGAAAGGCCTCGGACCGCGTGAGCAGTTGATGCTGCTCGCGGAATGCGGCCGGCAGCTGTTCGGGAACGAATTCCGCGAATTGCTCGACGGTGTGACGCATCATCCGCCGCATTTCGTACATCTTCAGGCCGTCGGTGAGGCCGTACCGCGTGAGGATGCCGGCGTGTGCTTCGCCATCGTCCGAATCGAGCCACTGCACACGGGGATGCGAGAATTCCCACCGGACGCTCTTCCGCTTCGGCTTTCCCGAAAACAACACGTGCTGGCCCTGCTGAAACTTCTTCTGCACCCACGTCTGATTGAACCAGGAACCGCGCGCGTATTCCCCACTGCAATCGAGCAGAACGGCTGAAATGGTTCGCCCCCCCGAAAGACGCCGGCCATCGACGTCCACAACCGTCCCCTTCACCGTCTGCACGAGTCCTTCTTCAAGCTTCGATGGCGGACGAACATCGGTGAGGTCGAGGACATCGCGCGGGAGATGACACAACAACTCATCCACCGTGCGCAGCTGCAACCGTTCGAGCAATTCCGCGCGCTGCGGTCCCACTCCTTGCACAAACTGAACCGAATTCTGCAGTGGATCGTCAGTCATGGCCAAGTGAATGATGTGCGGGATTATCGGTGACGGCAATTACGCGGAGGACGTTCCGCTACTTGAGTAGCTCCCTGAGGAGACCCACATAGTAAATTGCAACAACGATAGCTGCCAAGACTCCGAATATGCACCCGCCTGAAATGCCATACCAGAATTGGTAAGGGTGATCCTCACGTTCAACCCATTCATTTCTTGTACGGTACAACCGTCCGTGTTTCATACAGTCACGGACAAACATGAAATCCACGACGACTAGAAAAGTGATGAAAAGATGACCGATCAGCTTTCTCGATTCGGGATTGAGGTCGAACGGAATACCAACAGCGAGAATGACCATCGCCATGACCATCGAGTACCCGTAGTAACTGATTCTACGTGGTCCCACCATGTCTTCCATTCGCTTACACACTTCAAAGCTCCCGCTGTTGAAAAAACGTGCTATGCACGGCGAAACAAGAATCGTTGGCGGGATGGTTTGGGATTGGTCATTGGTCAATGCCTGTGGTGCGGTGAACTTTCCGTCATCGTAACGGCGAGTCAACACATTGAGAATCCCGACTGAACATGGGTCTTGTATTCAATTGACCAAACAGGCCCCGTTTGCTTGAAGCCGCTCTCGCAGGAATTGCACGACACGCCAGTGGCACCGCGACTCCACCAATCGCGAGCTGGGAATCGCAGCAGATGATGTGCGTCTGCAAAGACGTCGAGGATCAACCCACGCGGGGCAGGTTAGCCACAACCATTAACCACTGTGGGTAACACAGGGGCAATCGCGAACTTTGGGACTCTGCAGCAGTACGAAGAACCCTCCCGGTCTGTGAAACATTTCGGCCTGAATTAGATAGTGCACCAAAAACCACTATTTCGTGCAAGTCCTTATTATTTCCGGAATTACAAAAAACCGCTGCCGCAACGAGCAGCGGCAACCGGCTCAGATTTCGTCGGAAGTGCAATGCACGGCAGGAATTCCTCTCAACTCGCACAGGCGATACGACCGAACTAGTCAGAATAACTGCCATAGCCCGAATTACCGTTACATCTTCACTCGGCGGTACGAATCGGAAGAATCGATGAGACGAAATACTATGAATTCCCTCTGCAAACTGACCGTCGTTTTGACTGCGCTGTTCTCAGCGGCGGATGCTTTCGCACAGGGGTACGACCCCTCGATTGCTCCGTTGTCACAATTCGGTGCTCCGAACGGATCTGCGTCGAATTCTGGATACAGCTCCTATCCGACCAGTTCGTTTTATGTCGGTGCTCCGAACGGATCTTCGTCGAATTATGGCTACGCAAGCCAGTCGGCGTACCAGACAGCGACTCGGCAGAATGCAGCTAGAGCTGCGATGTCTGATGTGGTCGGATACCAGATCAACGCGCCGTTTGCACCGCGGATCAGTGTCGATGGCATCTTCGGCAATCGCATGGGGATCGATAGCAACTCGACCAGCGTCAGCGCATTTCTGCCTTGGCACACCAATCCGGGTACGAGTCTCGTGTACGGTGTTCTACGGGGAACCAGCACAGATCTGGGCGACCTTTCAGCCAACTTCGGAATCGGTCACCGTTACTACTTTGAGGAACTGAACCGCATCTTCGGTATCAACGGCTGGTACGACATCGACGACACACACAATCAGTCCTACCGCCGTGCCGGTCTGCAACTGGAATCCATCGGCCGTTACCTCGAAGTGCGTGGGGGTGCCGACATCGTCCTCGAGACCAATCGCTTGACGCTGAATCAGGGCTTTACAGGCGATGCTCCACTTTTTCAGGGCAACACTGTCGCCTTCAACTTCCTCAACAGAAGCGAGTTGGCCTACGACAAGGGATACATTGAAGCGGGCGGACCGATGCCGTTCCTCGGACGCTATGGTGTCAACGCTTACGCCGGTGCGTACTACCTCTGGCACGACGATTCCGAAGAGGCTCTTGGATGGCGGCTTCGCACATCGGCCGCTTTGACGCGCGATGTTCTGGTCGGCATGAATTACACCAACGACGACGTCTTCGGTGCCAACACATCGGTCAATGTTTCGATCGCATTTCCGACCGGTGGGTTGAAGCAGATGTTTCGCTCGCCTCGCACGATTGTTCGCGGCCAAAGCCCCAACACGCCTGAGACCAATCAGGTGTTGGCATTGCGGCAAGGGGCGGTTGCCAGTCTGATGGGTAGCGACGTCATGCGCGACCATCGGACGCCGGTTAACATTGAAACCGTTATCGATCCGATCGCGGCAATTGATCCAGTCACCGGTCTGGCGGTCTGCGTTATCCACGTCGATCCGAATTCGACAGCAATCGGAGTCGGAACGTTTGAAAGTCCCTTCCGCAATTTGGAAGGGGCCCGCTCGACGAACGATGGAAGTTGTCGAATTATTCGAGTCGTTCCACGCGCTGATGGCTCGGGTACGAACCTGGTGGTCTCCCAGGCGTTCCAGCTCTTCCCCAACCAACGCTTGCTCTCAAGCTCGGTATCGCACCAGTTTGCAACGAACCGGGGAACGTTCGATCTGCCCGGTTTCACCGGCGGCTCGCTTCCGTTGATCACAAACAGTCAGGGTGCTGCCAGTTCTGTCGTCAACATGGTTGATAACACAGAGGTCTCCGGGTTCACCGTCGATGGGCGGAAGGGACTTTCAAACGTCTCGACACGCCACGTCGGAATTCGTGGCAACATTAACGGATTCAACATCAACCGGAATACAATCCAAAACGCAACGAACGGCGTTCAGTTGGCCAATGCTTCGGGAACCGGTCTGATCGACCAGAATACGTTCCTGAATAACAGCCTCGACGGCGTCAACATTACGGTCACCGGCGGCGACACGCTCAATCTGGCGTTCACTGGCAACTCTGCCAACCTCAACGTCGATGATGCCGTCGATATCACCACGACCGGCAGCACGCTGAATGCTTCGTTTGCCGACAACTTTATCGGTGGCAGCATGGACAACGGGATTTCGCTGACATCCCGAATGAATTCCACCATCGTGGCGACACTGGTGAGAAACCAACTCGGCACGACATCGACGGGCTTCCTCGGAAACGCCAACGCCGGCTTCAACTTCAACGCCGACAGCGGTACCGCCAACATTGTGATCGGTGGAACCGACGTGGCGGACGGCAACAGGATCACCGAAAACACCATCGATGGCATCGCGTTTGACCTGACGGGCAGCGCGATTGCGTTGACCAACATTCAGAACAACGTGATTGGAGCACCGGTTGCACTGACAACTCCGATCAGCCTGTTCGACATCGTCGTCAACTTCACCGGCGGCCTGACGCCGTCACAGGAAGCGATCTTCACATCTGCCGAGCAAGTTTGGGAGCGGATCATTATCGGCGACATTCCCGATGTTGGACTGATCGATGATGTCGAAATCGACGCGGCCGGCGTCGCGATTGACGGTGTGGGTGGCATTCTCGGACAAGCTGGCCCCACGGGGCTGCGAGTTGGTTCCTTCCTGCCGTTCTCGGGAATCATGCAGTTCGATACCGCCGACCTCGGAGCGTTGGAAGCAAGCGGCCAACTGCAGGACGTCATCCTGCACGAAATGGCACACGTTCTGGGCCTCGGCACCATCTGGAACAACCTCGGCCTGTTGGCCGGTGCCGGCGGTGCCGACCCGCGATTCACCGGAACCCAGGCCACAGCGGAATACAATGCTCGATTTCCTGCCGGTGGCGGCGTGGGCGTACCCGTGGCAAACACTGGTGGTGGCGGAACGCGCGACAGTCACTGGCGTGAATCGGTCTACAACAACGAGTTGATGACCGGCTTCCTGAACTCTGGCGTGAATCCCATCAGTCGCACGACAGTCGCGCAGTGGGCCGACCTCGGCTATGTGGTCGATATTTCACAGGCACAACCGTTCATCCAAGCCGCCCCAGGAGCCCCAGCCGGCCCGTTCGTTGGCGCACCGCTGGTTGATGGCCGCATCCTCATTGCTGACATTCCAATTGTCGAGATGGCCGAAGTGAACGTGCCGATTCATCCGGACGATCCGGGAATCCGCCTCACACTGACGGACACGGCCGTTCTTCAGACTTCGACAATCCTCAACAACCAGATCAACCAGATCGCTGGCGAGGGAGTTCTTCTCGAATCGGCGAATGGGTCGTCCATCGACGACTTGACGATAAGCAACAACACGATAACAGCAAACGTCACCGGCACACTGGCCCGCGCCACGTCCGGCGGTACTATCAACCTCACCGTGACGGACAACCTGTTCAACCTCAATACCGCCGCGAACACTGGCTTCAGCGCACAAGCTAACGGTGCCGGCTCGAAAGTCAACATCAATTCTTTCCAGAACAACACGGCCAGCAACAACGCAAACGGCAACGGCGTGCGTTTGGAAGCATTGGCCGGCGGTACGCTTAACGTGGCCAACTTCACCGGCAACACCTTGACCGGCAACGGTCTGAATGGTGCCTTCCTGCGTGCTGACGGAACCGCCTCGATCATCGCCGGTGGAATCGGAATCAACGGCGAGACCGTGAACACTTTCAATTCCAACACCGGATTCGGCGTCGGCTTCGAAGCTTCCGCCGGCGGCAGCATCCTTGGTGCAGGCGGCGCTGGAAACTTCACGTTGCTGAACAACGTCATCGGCAACACAGGAGAGGGTAACGGCATGGGCGGCGTCAACGCCTTGGCCGATGCCACATCCCCAACCATCAGCACGCTCAATCTGGAGATTGGTGGCATCGTTTTGGGTGACGAAAACACCATCGTTGCCAACACAGACGTCGGCATCGCCTACTCACTCCAGAACAACTCGACTGGAGCACTCGTCATCCGAAACAATACGATCACCAACACCGTCGATAATGCGGGAACAACAACTCTTCTGGGACAGGGTGTCTTTGTCGAAGTTGCCGGAACATCGACGCTTAATAACTCTGTCTTTGACGCCAACACAATTACCAACAACACCGGCAGCGGCGTCCAGGGGTTTGTTCGACAATCTGGCGTGGTGACCGATCTCGTCATCGGTAACACGGACGGCGACGACGATGACGGCAACATCATCACCAACAACACAGGCGACGGCATCAACTGGCTCCGCCGTGACACGGCCCGCGTGATTAACCTGGACATCATCGACAACACGCTTATATCCAACGCCAACGGTCTGAACCTCACCGCGCAAAATGCCAGTCTGCTGGACACCTACGATGTCGATGACAACATCATTACCACGAACACGGTCAATGGCGTCCGCCTGCGAGTCGATGCTGACGCCGACCTCGATATTGACATGGATAACAACCTCATCAGCTTGAACACGATCGACGGTGTTGATGCGACCGAGAGCGTCAACACAGCGACCGACTCCAGAAGCATCCGTGGAACGTGGATCAACAACACGATCACAAACAATTCGGGACATGGCATCCAGCTGAACGCGACGACCGACACTCTCATCGTTGGTACCGCGGGGATGGGCAACCTGATCGACATGAACTTTTTGGACGGTGTGGAAATCAACGGTGCCGGATCAGCGTCATTCACTGAGAACATGATCAACAACAACGGCACGGGCGGAATCGACTTCAATCCAGCAACGACAAACTCGCTCGCACTCAACAGCAACATCGTCCGCGGCAACACTGGAATTGGTGTCGCACTTGCCGGCGGTGGCCCGTTCTCTGTCTCTGTGACCATGAACTCGAATATCATCGACCAGAACACTGGTGACGGACTCGAAATCAACGGATTCGGCACACTGGGTGGCTTGTCTGTGACATCCGACAGTGACATGATCACCCGAAACCTGGGCCGCGGCGTTGACGTTCTCAACCAATCGAATGCCGACTCGATCGTGTCCTTCAACAACGCCAACATCGTCTCCAACGAACTGGAAGGCTTCTACGTCGTCAACACAGCGTCGGCAACACAGAATCAAACCAACGCAGCAATAGTCGCCCTGGCAGCCGATGGTGCGGTGACGGCAACGCCGACACTTGGTCTGTCGGTGAGAAACTCGACGATCGCCTTCAACGGCAACTCCAGCGCCTTCAACGGCACGGGACTCGTCTTGCGGGTTGGTTCCAGCGATAGCGGAACATCATTTGCCGATCCCGGCGGGTTCGCATCTGATGGACGTGGCGGTGTGATCGCAACGGTTACGGACAACACGTTTGACGGCAACTTCGGCGAAGACGTGCTCTTCGAAGGATTCACTTCCACAGTTGATCCGGCCACCACCGGCGGAGCCTGGACCGACCAGAACGAGAATCCACGTGTCCCGGGCAACGACCTGTTCACACCGTCCGGATTTCGTGCCGACCCGCTCGCTCGGCTCGACCTGATCTTTACCGGCAACACGGGGGACTCGGCTAATGTGGCTCGCAGCGGAGCGTCCTACAACAACGACGAGCCGGAATTCAAATCTCGCACGAGAGGTCAGGACAACGGTACCGATGGCGGGTTCTTCGACGATCCCGGCCCCTTCAATTCGGGTACACGTGCACGGAACGCCCAACGGCTGGCTGCACGTGAAGTCAACGCCTTTGGCGACTTTACAGATCCAAACCTGACAATTGGAGCTTCCGACAGCTTCCTCTTCCCGGGCGTGGGTCTGAGCACCTTCCGGAGAACAGCAGCTTCGACGACAGCCGGATTCACTACGGGAGACGACTTCACTTTCGGTGTCTTGCTCGGCATTGGATTCGGCGAACTGCCGTTCCAGTGGGACACGTTTGTGCCATAAGACGGCCGGTTGCTGCTAACCTGCAGCATCTGACAGTTGACCAAATCGAAGAGACCCGGTTCTTGCGAGAAAACCGGGTTTCATTTTTCGTAACTACCCAGTGACGAAGATGTGCGCTGGCAGGTTGGGGGACTGGTGGAAGGCGGATTGGATGCCGTCCAGGATTTTCAGGTCGTTTTTGCGGAGCGTCGAGACGTAACCGCGGA
>Ga0114999_10008872_pt1 | contig 11127 bp, 11 predicted proteins | sample ArcticOcean_MG_C_3_FD_89820 | JGI IMG/M metagenome (GOLD analysis project Ga0114999, IMG submission 89820) | Marine microbial communities from western Arctic Ocean - ArcticOcean_MG_CB8_126 | ecosystem: Environmental > Aquatic > Marine > Oceanic | place: Arctic Ocean: Canada Basin | collected...
AGGATCGTCCCCTGTTCGAAAATCGTGGCACCGCGCCCACTAAAGCCGAAGCCGAGCACAGGCTTGTGCGACCTGCAGCTCGCCGAGCGGCGCTATGACGAAATGCAGAAAGCGGTCCGGCGTTACCATTTTGAGCAGGACCAGGTCATGATCGGGTTGTGATTTGACCATTTGAGCGTCGTAGCGCCTGATGCAGTTAGGCGTCGTCACTTGGATGGAGAGGTTGGCAACCCCCTCCACCGAGTGCAGTGTCGATAGGACATAGCCGTTGGCACCGATGATCGCGCCTAACGCAATGATGCCGGCGTTAGCCCCGCCGCCGCTGATCCCGACGACTACTGGCGCAACAACTTCGTAGAGCCGCCGCATATCCGGAGCGGCGGCTTCGCGCGCCAACAGCGACGATACCGTGCCTTCCTCGATCTCCACGTCGATCTCGATTTCGACGTCTTCGAAATAGTCCTTGCCGGTGTAGGTGTAAAAGACCCAGGCGCCCCACACGAAAGTCGACGAAACCAATACCGACAATACGGCCGCCGGCAACCGCCAGGATCTCTCGCAGAACACGATTGTCTTCTTCGGTAACTTGAAGGCTTGTGATGTGTTAGCCATCGTGCCGCCCTTTCGGTTTGCGGACGTGCGCGACAGTCATAGGCTCAATAGCTCGCACTTCGCTGTGCCGAAGCGCGGATAGGCTATTGGGTGAAGATGGTCGGTCGCTCATACCAGGATTACCTACAGCGACACCGAGGTGATATAGAGCGTCGATATGGCGAGGAAGATGCCCATAATCGGCAGCCCCCAGTTTAGATAAGTCCTAAAATCGAGCGTCGGCCGTGACATGAAGTCCTTCATCTCGGGATGATCGGCGACGTAGCGATCGAGGCGCGAGACGGTGACGACCCCGGCGGTCGCACCACTTAAGGCCGCGGACGATCCGGCCAGCACACCAAGCGAAAGGGCCCACCACACCCTTGGGTCGGCCAGCGACTGGTACATGCCGTTGGCGACGGGGATGAAAAATGCGGTTGACGGTCCGGCGTTGAGGAAAATCGTCGAGATCGCCGCGATCCACATCAGAGCCAGCAGCCGCGGCACGTCGCACCCGCCACTCACCGTATCGATAAGCCACACGAAGCCGTCGAGCACGCCGGCGGCAACCAGCCCTCCGACCATCACGAACAGCCCGGCGAAAAAAAGTATGTCGGGGCCGCCGCAGTCAGCGAACCAGTCATCCTTGTAGCGGGCGTCCACCGCCAGCGCGACGAGGCCACCGAGGAGTGCTATCCAACCCGGCCGCAGCTGCAGCGTCTCGAAAAGCACGAAGGCGATCAGCATGACCGCCAGAATCCCCAACCCCCACTTCAATAGGCGTGGGTCGACAACGGGGTCCTCGAAGACTGGAGTGCTTCCGCCTGACGCGTCCGTCTGGCCCTGCGCGGCTGTTGCGAGATCCAGCATAATCTCGCCGCGCCGCCACTGAAAATAGCCGAGCATCACAGCTAGCAGCATGAGACAGGGGACCATCATGCCGCTGATGAAATCGACAAATTGTAGATGCGCTGCCGACAAAATGATCATGTTGGGGAAATCGCCGATCATGGTCGATGCGCCACCCAGATTCGAGGCGATGATCTCGGCGATGAGAATGGGAATGGGATCGAGCTTCATTTGCCGGCACAGCGTCAGGGTCACCGGCGCAATTACGACGATGGCTGCCAAATTGTTGACGACCAGCGACAACGAATAAGTCAGTAGGGAGAACAGGACCAGGATCCACCAGCCGTTGCCGACCGCGCCCGCCGCAGCGCGGTGGGCAATCATTGCGAACAGACCGGACCGCGCCAGGATTGCCGACACCAGCGACATCCCGAAGATCAACGCCAACGTCTCGAAATAGATGGCGTCAAGCGTATTTTCCAACGACAGGAAGCCCGCTCCCAAGCCATATAGGAATATTGTCGCCGCGCCGCCCAGAACCGCTACCCGCCGATCCATGGCACCGCGATAGATCAGCGCAAAGACGATCACGAACACAAATATGGTTATGGCGGCGTGCACGTGTTCGTTCCTTAACCCTCCGGCTCCGGTTCCATGCCGCCCGAATCAACGGATCGTTTTTATACTCGCGGAGCCCCCCATGTTCACCACCCACGCGATCGTTCGCTTCGGTCGTGACCTGAACCCAGCCTATGTGGGAGACCGACCAGCGGATGCGGTCCTTGATCGCCTCATTGATGCGATGGGCCTCGTTGAGTGAAATCTCGGGATCTACGCCGACCACGACTTCGGCGTAGATTTCCTGACCGACGTGGCGCGTCCGTAACCGCTTCACCCCCTCAACGCTGGCGGCCGCGGTGCCGATGGCGTCGCACAACGGCTTGTCGGCGCCGCGATCCATCAGCCCATGGCACGCTTCCTTGAAGACGCCAGCGCCCAGATAGAGCAGATGCAGCGTCTCGAACATTGCCACCAGCGTATCAATCCACGGCAAGCCGAAGTAATTGGATAGGAGTATCCCGGCAGCCACCGCGCACGAGCTCGAGGCATCGGCGTGATGGTGGTGCGCCAGGGTCTTCACCATCGGACTGTTGGTCTCGATGCTCACGCAGCGCGAGTAGTAATACATGAACACATTGACGGCGATCGACAACAAGGCCCCCCACAGGGCGATGGGATGTGGCGCGGTGTGTCTCTGGTCGTGGACCAAAGTGCCAATCGAGTAGATGAACAGGAAGGCCGTGACGGCGAGGAAAACCGCGCTGGCCATCAGCGCCAAGATGAATTCGATCTTGCCGTGGCCGTAGGGGTGTTTGCGGTCGAGTGGCTTTTCCGAAACCGTCAAGCCGACGATAACCAATAGCGAGGTGATCACGTCCTTGAGCGAGTACATAGCGTCGGCCAGCATCGCCTGCGAGCCGGAAACCAGCCCGACGAAGGCCTTCATGAACAACAGGGCGGTATTGGTCAACAGCCCGAGCCAACCGATGGACGGGGAGCACCTCACGCAACCCGCACACCGCCTGTATCGTTACCTGTTCCTTCGTGCCGCGCGCACCGCAACCGCTCTAGAAAAACGTCGTTTTCCCGGGTGTAATAGTAGTGAACGGGACGTAATATCCCTTGATCTGGATCAAGTTTTTGCCGATTTCTCACGCTGATCGAGCGGGCTGGAGCCCTTATCCTTGGCGCGAATCGGGCGAGCCAAGGTGATCTTCCGCTTGCCGGGTCCCACGACATGAGAATCGGCAACAAGGGCAATGACAGGATAGGATGTGACGGCTCCGGCCGACGCTGGCGGCGGTTTCGCGCTAGCCCCTAATTCAGGTGCTTTCGTCTGGTATCAAAGTTACGTATTGCATCCCCGACTGCGACTCGAACCCCGGTCTATGAATCGGCAGCTCCTGGCATAGGCTCTTCCAGGGGCGCAGTAACGGCCTCGCCCGCATCCACACCCGATGGGGCGGATGACTTCAGGAACGCCGACACATCGTTGGTGCACAACTCGCATTGCTGGGTTTCGCCGAGGTGACAAAACACCTCCTCGACCGTGCCGGCACCGCTGGCGACGGCCGTCGAAATCTGGGTGTCATGCAAACCACAGCACAAGCAAATATACACCGCGTTCCTCGAAATTTGCGAAAACGCCGGGTCGACGGCGGCGTCGGAGAACTTCGCTGACTACGAGCAATTGTAGCCAACGCGGTGCGTTTCAATCAAGTTCTGTTGGCGTGTGGCGCTCTTTGTTTGGCGAGGGAATCCGCTAGGCAGGATAGTCCGGCGCGTCCTCATCGGTTGCCGGATCGTCACGGTGCATGAAAATGCGTTCGTAGACGATTGCGGCGGCTGCGGCACCAATCGCCGGACCGACCCAATAGACCCAGTGGAAGCTCCATGTGCCGCCCACTAGGGCCGGGCCAAAACTACGGGCGGGGTTCATAGATGCCCCCGTAATCGGCACGCCGACCAGATGGTCGACCAAGACAGCCACGCCGATCGCCAATGGCGCGAGCCACGTCAGGCCTTTGGGATCCATCGCCGTGGCGAAGACCGTGAAAACCAATATGAACGTAAGAACAATTTCGGTCACCAAGCCGCCCGCGACCGTTACGTCAAGACCGAGACCGTGGGCGCCCAGATTACCCTGCGCCAGCACTGGAATGACCGCAGCAATCAACATTGCGCCAGCAACCGCGCCAATGAGTTGCGCAAGAATGTACAGAATCCCGGCATCGATACTGATCCGCTTTGTGATCATCGCCGCCAGCGTAACCGCAGGATTGATATGGCCGCCGGATATATTGGCCGTCGCCGATACGAGCAGCATGATGGCCAATCCATGGGCGAGCGCAATTGCGACCAACCGCGCCGACGTCAGCTCGTCGCCAAGTAGACCGCCGGTTACAACCACGGTCCCGGCACCAACGAACACGAACAGCATCGTTGCGATGAGTTCGGCAAGAGCTGCGCGCAGCGCCGCCGGCGAAGACGGACCGTCGCGCTCGACAACTTTAGCCTTGGCTTTTCCTTGGCTTTGGCTTCGCGGCCGCTGTCGTCAACGTCAAGCCCATCAATCCCGAGCAGGTCGATGGCTTCGGTCACAGGATCGCGGCCACCGCGCTTTCGCGCAGAACCTTGTACCTCTTCCGCGTCAATCGTCGTCATTGCCCATCGCTCAACCGCGCGGGATGCCCGCTATGACGCGCCGCCCCAAAGACCGGAGCAGCGCTATGCCATAGTAGCGGCAGCCACGAAGCTTCCTTTGATCTGGATTAAGTTTTGACCGGATTACGGTCCGCCGTGTTGAGCGTCTCAAGAGCGGCAGACCAACAGGGTGGACGTTGCGCTCCGCCATCGGCGCGAGCGCATCAAAACGCCCGTGTCGGAGAGATCGCTACTTCAGTTCGATTAAGCCTTCGGTTCGATCAAACCTTGCTCGATCAAGTAGGGTTTGAAGTCGAGATCGGCATTTATGATGTCATCCATCAGGAAATAAACGAGTTCCTTGCGAAGAGTCTCCTGCGCCACTTTGCTGCTGCTGTGCTGGGTGGCGAGGTGGATGAGGTGATCCATCTTGTTGTCGAGGTGGCTGTGGTGTTCGACGTGCCAACCTCGGTTCGGATACCCCACCTGCTCTAGGAACGCGTCTTCACGCTGAAAGTGCTTCTTGGCGAACTCGACGAAGTCCGGAACAAGATGCTCGCACTCGTCAGGTTTGCCGGCATCGATTGCCGCCAAGATATGATTGATCATATCGGTCAAGCGGCGATGGTCGCGGTCGATCGGTTCGAATTCCAGTTCGAACGATGGCGTTACTTCGACCATTATGCTTTACCTCCTTGATCTGCAGTTGTTCCGTATTTCACTTGGGAGCAGACCGGTCCAGGTCCAGGTTCAGCTTCCTCCTTACGGTACACAAACGCATGGCGGGCATCAATTCGCGCGAGAATCGGGCCGACCTCGAAAGGATCGAAGTCTTCGGTCACGCGGGCCTGGAATTCGGGACCGTCCTCCCCCGCTCTCTTAAGGAGGATACTGTTGCTGTTGCCGAGCAAACGAGTCGATAATACCTCGACCGGCACACCTCCATGTGCGCCATTTTCCGTGCCGAGCATCAGCCCTTCCGGGCGAATCAGTACGTCTACCTTACTGCCCTCGTCCATCCCAGCGGTGTCGATTCGTCCCAGCGGACTCTCCACCGCGCCGGCAGTTACGATACCCTCGAAGCGGTTAACCGGGCCGAATAGCGTGGCTACAAACTCGTCCACCGGGTGGTAATAGATTTCGGATGGTGTCCCTTGCTGGAGCACCCGGCCGCCGTTGCCGAGGATCTTAATCCGGTCGGCCATATACATGGCTTCTTCCGGGTCATGTGTGATCATCAGCGTAGCAACACCGCTATCTCGAAGCACGCTCACGGTTTCCTTTCTGATAACAGCGCGCATGCTGGTATCGAGGCCCGAGAAGGGCTCGTCGAGCAGGAGTAGCCGTGGTTTCGGTGCGAGCGCTCGGGCCAAGGCCACCCGTTGCTGCTGGCCGCCGGACAACATGTGGGGGTACTTTTCAATATGGTCGGTCATGCCGACCTGCTCGAGCAGATCCAGGGCTCGCGCGCGGGCTGTTGCCGATTTAGCTGCGGGCAGCCCGAAGGTTACGTTATCGAGAACGTTGAGGTGGGGGAACAGGGCGTAGTCCTGAAACATGAGGCCGATACGCCGATGCTCAGGCGCAACCTGGGAACTGGGATCGGCGACGACCTCGTCGTCGATGGTGACCCGGCCCTCTTGCAGCCGCTCAAGGCCAGCCGCAATTCGCAACAATGTACTCTTGCCGGAACCCGATGGTCCGAGCAGGCAGACCAGTTCACCGGCCGGCACCGTAAATGAGACGTTGTTCAGGATTCGAAGGCCGTCGAAGGCATGCGAGACGCCGTGAATGTGCAGGCCCTTCACGTTGCCTGCCCCGCAGTCTCTTGGCCGGGCCGTGAACGGGCAATAGCGTAGCTCAGCAGAAGGACCGGCAGGATGCCACTGATCACGATCGCAAGCGCGCCGATCGATGCTTCTTCCAGCTGTTCATCGGATGCGAACTGGTGCACGAAGGTCGCCAGGGTTTCGAAGTTGAACGGCCGCAAAATCACGGTCATCGGCAGTTCTTTCATGCAATCGACGAAGACCAGCATCGCCGCCGTCAAGACGCTTCCTTTCATAAGCGGCATGTGAACGCGGCGCAACGTGCTCGCCGGTCCATGACCGAGGCTTCGCGCGGCACCTTCCATGTTGGGTGTAATCTTGGTAAGGCTGGCCTCCACGGTTCCGTACGAGAGCGCCAAAAAGCGGACCATGTAGCCGAAGGTAACGGCCGCGATGGAGCCGCTAAACAATAATCCGGTTGATATTCCGAAGGTACTAAGCATGAAAGCATCAATGCCGTTGTCCAGCGTCGTCAGTGCCACAATAACGCCGACGCCGAGTACCGCGCCGGGAACGGCATAGCCCAAAGTGGCGACCCGGGTAACAGGTTTCAGAATCTTACCGCCGTGCATGCGAACCCCGTAGGCCATGAAGATCGCAATTCCAACCGCCAAGACGGCCGCCAAAGCCGAGAGTCCGATGCTGTTTATCGCATAGCCGAGGACTTTGAAGTTGGCGGCATCCTCGAAAAAGACGACAGCAAATCCGACGAGCACCCCGCTCGGCAACAGGAAGCCGAACACCACAGGCAAGGCGCACGCGATAAAGACCAGCGTTTCGCGCCCGCGGCTTAACTTGTAACCCGGCAGGGCTTTGTATTTGGTGGTGGTGTGATGGAAGCGTTGCTTACGCCGCCCGAAGCGCTCCAGCAGAACCAGTAAAATTACAAAAAACAGCAGCAGCGACGCCAGCTGGGAGGCACCAGCCATGTTATTCATATTCATCCAGACGTCGAAAATTCCCAATGTAAACGTGCTCACTGCGAAGAAGTCGACGGTGCCGAAATCGTTCAACGTTTCCATCAGGACCAGCGTGACGCCAACAACCACCGCCGGGCGCGCCACCGGCAGCGCCACCGTGAAAAAGCTGCGCCATGGTCCCCTACCGAGCACGCGGCTCGCCTCTAGTACGCAGATATTTTGTTCCATGAAGGCCGCGCGCGACAGCAGATAGACATATGGGTAGAGCACCAGCGTCATCATCGATATGGCCCCGCCGAGCGACCGGATTTCGGGAAACCAGTACTCGCGCTTGGTGGTCCAACCGAAAATCTCGCGCAGCGTTTCCTGAACCGGGCCGGCATATTCGAGGATGTCGGTGTACACGTAGGCGATGACGTAAGCGGGCATCGCCATCGGCAGCAACAACGCCCATTCGAAGATCTTGCGGCCCGGGAAGCGGCACGTCGTCACCAGCCACGCCGTTCCCACGCCGATGATAAGCGTGCCAGCGCCAACGCCGGTGCCCAACTGGAGCGTGGTCGAGATGTAGGTCGGCAACACCGTTGAGACCAGGTGTCCCCAGATATCGTCACCCGGCGTGAAAGCGATCCCGACCACCGCGGCAACTGGGATAACTGCCGCGAGGGTGAGCACGATCGTGCCAAGCGTCCATCCATCGGCGCGCACGAACGCGGCCTTGACCTGCGCCGCGCTGAACGATCTGGATTGAAAAGCTTCCATGCTAAATACCGGGGCGGTAGTCGGGGGAAATTAAGTCACCGCCACGCCGGAAACGGCTGTTAAAACGGCACCAGGGCATGCCTTAAGGCATGCCCTGGATAGAAGCCCGATTTAAAAAACCCTACTCGTTATAGGCCACCTCGTCCATGATCTTACTCGCGAGAATGCGCTTCTCAGCGACGCGCGCGAGGAAGACATCGTCGGCCTTGAATTTGCCCCATGATGCGACTACCGGATGAAGCGGAACGCCCGGCTTCACGGGATACTCAAAGTTGCGTTCGGCATAGATCTGCTGCGCCTCATCGCCGCTCAGAAACTCGAGCAGTTTGATAGCGTTTTCCTTGTTCTTCGCACCCTTGGCTATGCCGGCACCGCTAATGTTGACATGTGCACCGCGGTTGCTCTGGTTGGGAAAGATGATCCGCACCGCTGCAGCCCACTTCTTTTGTTCCGGCTTTTTCTCATTGGTCACCATTTTTCCCATGTAATAGGTGTTGGCGAGAGCGACGTCGCACTCCCCCGAGTACACAGCCTTGGCCTGGGCGCGGTCGTTGCCCTGGGGCTTGCGGGCCAGGTTGTTCTTGAGCCCCTGAGCCCATGTCGTGGCGGCCGCTTTTCCCTTGGCCTCGACGATCGAGGCGAGCAGAGAGACGTTGTAATAGTGCTTGCCGGATCGCGTGCAGACCCGTCCCTTCATATGCGGGCTGGCCAAGTCCTCATATGTCTCTATTTCGCCCGGTTTGACCCGATCCTTGTGAACAAAGATGACCCGTGCCCGCACCGTGAGCCCATACCAAAGGCCGTCCGGATGGCGGTATTGTGGGGGAATATTGCTGTTCAGCGTCGATGAGCTGACCGACTGCAACACGCCCGCCAGGGCGTGGTTGTGAAGATTACCGATATCGGCTGTGAGAATGGCATCGGCGGGGCTGCTCAAACCCTCGTTCTTGAGGCGCTCGAGCATTCCCTTTTTCATGTAGACCAAATTGACTTTGATACCGGTCTGCTTGGTAAAAGCCTCCATCAACGGATCAGTCAGGAATGGCTGGCGCTCGGAGTAGAGGTTTACTTCCGCGGCCGACGCCGCCGCTGCCGTGGAGAGCGCGACAGCACCAACAATGGCTCCCAAAACGCGTGAATACTTCAGCATGATTTGTGTCTCCTTTCGACGCCCCGACGCTACAGGACCCAGAGTCATTTGAATTCAACTTCGCGAAACCCTCGATGGCTCATTTTGACCTGAGCCAAATCGAGAATTCTTTTGCAGGCCGCCATCGGCCACAGATGATAATAATATTCATTCGCAATATATGCCAAGCCTATTGTGTGCGAATTGTGGAACCGGCAGCCATACGACTTTTTAACCTAGGTTAGAGACGGAACCCGCCCCTACACCGCTCAATTTAGGCGTCAGAATTTAATTCTCTACAGGAGTTGGATCAGCAAATGCCGTGCAGGAAATTGCCAAGAAGATGGGAAACGAGATGACCGCGAAATGCCGGGAAGCGTACTACGGGCTTATAGTGAGCTGCGCGAGCGCGGCGTTGCGGAGATCCCTGCCTTCGCCGCTTCGGTGACGGTTTACGCGCATCATCATCCGGACTCAAATTCCGAAACCGCCACAGGAATCGTGGCCCGCTGGATCGATGGGGAAATCGAACAGTCCGAGATCGCGGAGCCGAGGGTCTAACCGAATAACGCCCTCCGCCCGGTCCAAACCGGCCAGGATCTTTTGTCACACTTCACGTCGAGATCGCGCTCAGCGTGACCTTGTGGACCGCGATAGCGGGCGTTGATACCCCAACGCCGGGAAATTTTCGCCTGCACCAGTCACCCGCTATCTTTACCGAGCTCGTCGCGCTCAAGCGCCGGATTCAGAAAGATATTTTGCCGGCCGCGCCCTGGACAATTAGTAACAATCCCGACTAATATTGCAAATGAGAGGCTTTCGCATAACGAACAAGTCCACTGCCTGATTTATTGAACCGGGCTCGGCCCAACGAGGGGTGTCGATGACATCGCGGCTCGAACGGCTTTGTGCCGAAAAGGGGATGAAGATGACCGGCCAGCGCCGGATCATCGCTCGGGTTCTATCGGAGGCGGTTGACCATCCCGACGTCGAAGAAGTCTACCGGCGCGCAAGCAAACTCAATTCCAAGATCAGCATTGCCACCGTCTACCGCACCCTGCGCTTGTTCGAAGAAGCCGGTTTTCTCGAGCGGCATGATTTCGGTGACGGTCGAGCGCGTTACGAAGAAGTACCCTCGAAACATCACGACCACCTCGTCGACGTCCAAACCGGGCGTGTCATTGAGTTTCAGGACCCCGAGATCGAGCGATTGCAGGACCAGATTGCCCTTCGTCTCGGCTACAAACTGGTCGGCCACCGGATGGCGCTTTACGGGACGCAACTCACCGACCCAGTGGACGAAACCTCGTAAAGCCAAACCCGCGCCCAAGGAAGACCCATCGAGACCGCACTAGCTTTCGTTAGGCCTTGCTGCCCTGATAATAGAGGTTGTCGCCGCCAGCGTGGTCGGTGGTGTCGATCACCTCGACGATGCTCGGTACCGCACCTTTGATAGCCACCTCGACGCCCTGCTTGAGCGTGACATCAACCATTCCGCAGCCCTGACAACCGCCGCCAAGTTCGACGTAGGCCCGGTCGTCGGCGATATCGATCAGTATGATGTAGCCACCGTGGCTGGCGATCGCTGGATTGACCTCTTTATCAAGCGGCTCTTGTATGATTCGCGCCTTGGGGGTGTCGCCCGCCTTGTAAGCGGCGCCCGCATCCTCCAAATCCCCCGCCACCACAGGTGTGGTGAACAACATGAGTGCGGTCAGGACGGCGCGCCCGGCCGGAGCTTAGCTTGAGCCGTCAATGCGAGATTCTGACGATCAGCCGGTCTTCGTTTTATTACGCGCCGAAGGCTGAGAGCCTTGGGAACTTGGCGCTGATGCGTCGGATC
>Ga0114999_10008873_pt1 | contig 11126 bp, 12 predicted proteins | sample ArcticOcean_MG_C_3_FD_89820 | JGI IMG/M metagenome (GOLD analysis project Ga0114999, IMG submission 89820) | Marine microbial communities from western Arctic Ocean - ArcticOcean_MG_CB8_126 | ecosystem: Environmental > Aquatic > Marine > Oceanic | place: Arctic Ocean: Canada Basin | collected...
ATGACCAAGATTTCCTAAAATTTGACGAACAAATCCCACTACAGATGTTTTTCCATTGGTTCCTGTGACCGCTACAACAAAACGAGGTTGTGTTTTATAAAACTGAGCAGCAATCATTGAATAACGATGACGTGGGTTTATGTCTGTTATCAATGGCACATTATTATTAGTTAATCCTGGATTTGTCCCTTTGGGTGCCAACACAGCAATGGCGCCACGTGCCATGGCATCGTTTATAAAAGTACGCCCATCAACTTGCGATCCAGGTAGGGCCACAAAAAGAAATCCTGGCTTGACCTCCCTTGAATCGGAAGTGACCCCAACAAATTTTTTATCACCGATCTCGACCGCGTTTATCACTTGGCCCACATCTCCATTCCAGGCGTCAATGATTCGCAATATCCCTCTCCAGAGCTGTGCGCATCTTATTTAAAAATAATTTATCGCTCATAATTTTTGGTGTAGTTGGATTTTTCCAACTAACCCTTTTTATCAATTTATTTTTCTGTTTCTTGATACTTGCTTGTTTAGATTTTTTTGTATGCTTTACAATTTTTGGTGTTTTAAAAACCACATCCAGTGCGGGTGCTATCCCAACAATAGGCCCCATCCGACGAACGATCCGACCGACAGCAGGCGCCGCAACCCACCCACCTGTTGCATAGTTGAATGTTTTTTTGATACCATGTGGCTCATCTATCACGACAAGAACAGTGTAGCGTGGATTGTTCATAGGGAAGGCCCCCACAAACGATGCTATTCGTGAATCAGTATTATAGCCCTTGCCGCGTTGCTTGTCCGCAGTTCCAGTTTTCCCACCTATCAAATAACCAGGAACTTCAGCTTTCCTTCCCGTTCCATCAGTTACAACCAAACGCATAAGGCGGCGCATTTGCAATGACGTTTTACTGCTGATTACCCGCTGACCCATTGCTGCACTCTCACGCACTTTCAATATAGTTGCAGGGCGTCGGATGCCCCCATTGACTAGACTTGAAATTCCACTTGCTAACTGCAAAGAACTTACAGCAATACCGTGGCCATATGAAATAGTCATTGTGTTTATCTGGCGCCATGGTGAGGGAATAAGTGGTTTTCCAACTTCTGGCAATTCTATAGCAGCAGCGTCCAGTAGGCCTAGCCGCCGCAAATATTTTTTTTGACCCTCAGTTCCCATATCAACTGCCATCTTTGCAGCACCAATATTGGAGGAATGCAAAATAATCTCCGGGACTGATAACCAACGATTTTTTGCGTGGTAATCCGAAATTAAAAATCTTGCAACCTTGATTGGTTGGCTCGCATCATACCCGCTTTTCATGGTTGCAGTGCCAGCATCTAAAGCCATAGCAGCTGTAAACAACTTGAAGGTCGAGCCCATTTCATAAACACCTAATGTTGCCCGATTAAAAGCAGCTTCAGCCAAAATGTTATTAGGCGTATTGGGATCAAAGTCAGGAAATGATGCCAGTGCAATCAACTCACCGGTTGTGACGTCCATGACAATACCTGCGCCACCAATGGCAGAAAATTCTTTAATTGTATTCGATATTTCTTCTTGTAAAATAGCTTGAATACGCAAATCTAATGACAATTGAATTGCACCATTACCAGATCGCAATTGTTGATCAAATTTTTTCTCAATCCCAGCAAGGCCATGGCCATCAATATTGGTTAAGCCCAAAACATGTGCTGCCATGGAGCCATGGGGATAGACGCGGCGTTCACCTTCTTGAAATGCCAAGCCTGGTATTCCTAAACGATTGATTTGAAAATGTTGCTGTGGCGTTAGGTTACGCGCTAACCAAACAAAACGTCCTTTCATACGCATTTTAAGCGCCAAATTTTGAGCATCAAGTTCTGTCATAACGCTGACTATTTTAAGCGCAGCCTCATCTGGATCTAAAACACTCTTTGGATCCGCATATAACGAAGCCGTGGGCAAACTCGTTGCTAGCAGCAAACCGTTACGGTCTGTAACGTCAGCTCGCCCAATATTACCGTTTGGTATTGACTTCGTCGATGCAATGCGGGGCTCTACACCGTCGTTCATCACAGTAAGGTCAACCAAGCGTGATGCAATAACACCAAAGGCCAAAGCAATAACAACACCTGAAACCAGCAACCGGTTACGTCCAATTTCAAGCGCTTGTTTACGTATACCATCCATCTGGGGTCGTTTTTCTGTCGACTTACTCAGTGAAATCATTGTGAAACACCCTTCTTTAACGTATCTTCAATCTTCTGATCAAGACCATCAATTTTTCTATTATCTACACGCATAGTTAATTGCTCAGACAAGTCTGATGCTCGTGTAAATTGAGCGTTCTCAAGGGGTCCCAAATCTAAATAACGAACGGTTAAATACCGTAACCGGTTCGGCTCATTTAGATGGCTCCATTCTGCTTTTAAAACGTGGACAGCCTGACGGTGATCAGAAATTTCACGGTTTATTTTAGTAAGCGTACCTTCGAAGTCTTGAACCTGATATTTGACAACAAACAAAGAAATTCCAGTCAAAACCGCCAATAAGGAGGTGAAAAGTGTAGAGCGCCTGATCATATCCACCCCTTCCTCATGCTGCGACAAGTACAGGTTCGGCGGTTCGTTCAGCCACACGTAATCGGGCAGAACGTGAACGAGGGTTCATTTTAACTTCGGTATCAGATGCTTTAAACCCTGATCGTTTAGTCACTTTGAACGTTGGAATGGTCACAATGCCTGTATCAGGTAAATGGCGTGAAGGGCGCGGAGCATCGCCAGTGCGATTCCTTAAAAATATTTTTACCCGTCGGTCTTCCAAGGAATGGAAAGAAACAACAGCGAGCCTTCCTCCAGGTGTCAATAATCGCTCAGCAGCTAAAAGCCCGCGCTCAAGTTCACCTAACTCATCGTTCACATAAATTCGCAAAGCTTGAAAAGTTCGTGTGGCAGGATCAATGCCATCTTTTGATTTGGAAACAACACTTCGAATCAGCGATGCCAATTGACCAGTGCTGGTAATTTCTTTCGTCCTCCGCAACTCAGAAATAGCATGTGCAATCCGGCGCGAGGCGCGCTCTTCGCCAAAATTATAAATTATGTTAGCCAGTTTTTCTTCATCAAAACTGTTGACAACATCGGCCGCAGTTAAACCCGTTGCGCCCATGCGCATATCTAATGGGCCATCAGCACGAAATGAAAATCCACGGCAGGGATCATCAATTTGCATAGATGAGACCCCAATATCCAAAGCAATTCCATCAACAGAACTAATCCCAACATCGCCCAACAAAGTTTCCATATCACCGAAGCAGCCATTCAAAACGGTTATTTGCCGGGGGTATACCTGTCTTAGATTTTCACCAAAGGTTTGTGCCAATGGATCACGATCAATGCCCCATACCTTGCATTTAGCCAACTTCAAAATAGCTTCCGAATACCCGCCCGCGCCAAAAGTGCCATCTACATATACCCCACCATCAAAGGGAGCCAAACCGTGGATCACTTCATCAACCATTACGGAAACATGTTCCCCGGGAACGGCCATCAGCGGCCCTCCCCTACATCATCGACTTTTGCCAGCTTTAGCGTTGCTCCGCGCGATTTTGCTCGTTCGAACGCCATAGCACTAAAGCGTTCGAAGGAAGTAGGATTCCAGACCTGAAACCGCGGCCCCTGGCCAACAAAAAGCGCTTCTCCTTTAATATCAGCATAGTCAGCCAATTCTGGTGGTAAAACAATTCTCCCCTCAGGGTCGAACGATAATTCACACGCATTTGCCAGTATGACGGAAGCCAAATCATCTTGGTCATCTGAAAATAAATCTAAGTCATCAAGACTTTGGCTGAGGCGCGCCATGAACTCTTCATCACAAGCTTCAAGAGCGCGTTGCTTAAACCTAGGATAGACATAAAGGCTTAATAAACCCCGGCCCTGCAAAGACGAGCGAAAGGGTTTAGGCACTGAAACGCGGCCTTTTTTATCAATCTTGTTGACGTGTTTGCCAACAAACAATGCCATTATGGCCCCCAAGTTAATACGCGTTTATTGCCAAAAACCTCTGGCATCTAGAAAGCAAGATTTCGCTAATTCCCTTACCCCACAGCCTGCAACACAAATCGTGTGAGCGAATACTTACCCATATGTTATATCCATGGGTTAATATGGGATATCATGGGAAAATATGGTCGTCAATGGGATATATATACAGGAAATGTTATTAACAAAGGGTTTCTATCAAATGCGAACTTATAGTATTATTGTGATAAAAGATTCAGATTTCGTTAAAGATGTAGCTGTTATGTAATCATTTTAGGTAATTTTTTATGTTTGACGAAACAGATCTCTATCCGCCAGTGAAGTTATTTCTGGAAGCTCTGGGCTATGAAGTTAAGGCTGAGGTCAATAGCTGTGATGTGGTTGCAAAAAAACCTAATGGCTCACTGATTATTATCGAGTTAAAAAAAGGTTTTAATATAGACTTACTCATTCAAGGTGTTGAAAGACTGTCCCTTTCTAGCGAAGTTTATATTGCTGCTGGATTTTATGGTCCTATTGCAAAAGGCTCCATCTGGAACAAACGCCGGCGTGGTATTTTAAAATTATGCAAACGACTGGGTCTAGGCTTGATGATGATCAATCTATTTGCTCAAAAAGACCCAAAAGTGAAAGTTCTTTTGGATCCATCACCTTACGATCCACGAAAAAACGCGCTCAAAGTCGGGCGACTAAAAAAAGAATTTAATGCCCGTATCGGTGATCCAAACGAGGGAGGGACTACTTCACGTACAAAGATCATGACATCCTATCGTCAAACAGCTCTACTTTGTGCCGAATTATTATCTAAATCAGGACCAATGCAGGCAAAAGATGTAAGAGACCTTACTGGGGTCGAAAAAGCAGGAAATCTGATGCGCAACAATCACTATGGCTGGTTCGAAAAAATTAATAGAGGAGTTTATGAGTTAACGGAGAAAGGTAAAGAGGAGTTACAGGCTTACTTTAAAGATTGAGCATAAAAATCAAAAATAAATTTTTCCTTATTTACCTCAAGTAAATATCATCATTACCATTACAACATAACTTAACCTCTTAAAACATGCTGTATGATAAAATCTCTTTTTTGATTTTTAAATAAATATTGTAATATCTATCACACTAGATAAATACTAGAATATAAGAGATTAAGTTGCCAACTATAATGAATACAACAAATAAAAAGGCCTAGATGCCTGATCATTGACTGATAAGTTTGGATCAAATAAACGTTTGGGTAAGTTAGGTTACGTTCCGATATTTCATGTCACGTCTGTGGAAAAACGTAAATAATTGGCCAGTTAGATTTTAGTTACTTTATTAAATAGCCTTAATCCTTTAGATTCAAACACCAAATCGCACAAAGTGGTGTTTCGACCGACTTAATCGCGTGGAGGACATCCGGCTTATTATAAACATACCCCCCCGTACCCGGCGACCACCATGGCTCCTGATTTTGCCGCCAAAGCCCATCACTTAAAACTATGTAAACTTCTTCAGGAAAATGGTGATGGTCTGGATAGGTTAAATGCCGGCGCATGAGGGTGACACCAACCTTAATATCATCTCTAACATGTAGACCCATTGGTCCTATTATTTCTGCATTAGCATGACCATTCATAAATTTTGGTGAATGGAGCCCGGGACGTCTATACCATTGCAATCTATTAGATATGGCAGAAAATGAATGAAATAACTCACTGCTATTTTTATCTCTCATTTTAGTGTTCGAAGCCAAAAAAATCATTTCATCTATAAGAGGGTTAATAGTTCCTAATCTGTTACTGGTTGGCGTTCCTTGACTGAGGATTTTTGCAATGCGAGACGCAGCCGTTACACCACTTTCGGATAAACCGAATGGAGTTTTCAGCATTTGAATAAGATGATCCCTAAAATCTGTAAGCAAAACTTCCACCTGTTTTCAGAATCACATCTAATCAATCGAACCAACGAAGATAACTACCAATCAATAATAATTTTCGTTTCATACTTTATTCAAACTTACCTAATACGTAGTTTTCAGGATATGTAATCTTTATCCATTCTTTGACTTTGGAGTGATTTCCAACATTTGAGCATACTCTTTTAAGGTTTGGAAAATTTGACAATAAAGTATCAGGGATATAATCAACCATTCCAGAAGTTAACCAGCCCAATAAACGCCAAATAGCTATATCTGCAATAGTTATTTGCTTGCCAACAAACCAATCACCTTTCTCATTCTCTAGAAGCTCCTCCAAGAAGCTAATCTTTCGAGTTAATGCTCCTTGAGCTAATTCTTCACGCATGGATTTTTTGAGATTTTCATTTTTTTCTGAGCCTGACGGGGTCAGTAACACATTTATGTCGGTTGCCATATCAATAATTTGGTCAATTAATGCCGCTTCAATCTCATTATCTTTAGGATAAAGACGACTTAACTTTCCACAAAAGCGTGAAATACCCCCAGTTTGGTTTATACTTTGTCCATCAATATTCAAACAAGGTATTTGCCTGAATGGAATGATCGTTCCATCATCAAGTTTGCCAATGTCTTTAGCCCGGAGAAACTCTTCTCGGCTTATCCGCGTATCGTCAAATTTTACATCTCCAATATGAAGAGCAATTCGTCCAATCTCTGCTCTCCAGAAAGGCGTGTCTACATAGATAAATCGAATATTCAAAGTATGGCTCCATTTATTTGTTTAGGCATTGATATTATGAGATATCAAACAACAGTTTCTCAAACTGGAAAAAAGAGCATCGCATAAAGCAATATGAACTAAAAAAACTGTTATATTAGAGGTTATAGTAAAAAATTAATTGGAATTCTCCAAAATGTATTAATAACTATGTTTCACTTCAGATAAATTGGAATTTAATCACCATATCGCAATTATAATAACTATCTATAAATTCAAAATGAATGATGGGCACATAATTTAATTACTCCATTAATACCAACAGATATGCGTATAATCATATCTAGTAAAATACCAGACGGTCTGTAAGCCGGGTTCTGTCCAAGCAGATCAAAGGCTCTCACCTTAAACACTGCTATAGATGGCCATTCATCTGGGACGTTCGTTACCGAACGCCTCGCGCAACCGACCCGGACGACGACTCGAAAACGTGCCTGCTGCCCAAAGCAGCTGGTCGTCCCTATTTGGTTTTGCTCCCGGTGGGGTTTACCATGCCAACTCCATTGCTGAAGTCGCGGTGCGCTCTTACCACACCCTTTCACCCTTACTCTATCCGTGGACAAAGCGGTTTTCTTTCTGTGGCACTTTCCCTAGGGTCACCCCCGCCGGGCATTACCCGGCACCGTGTTTCCGTGGAGCCCGGACTTTCCTCCCTTGAACAACACAAAAGCCCGTTCAAGAGCGACCATCCGACCGTCTGGCGATTTTAAACTACTCTGACAAAATTTATGGTCAAGTGCGAAATCAGTTTCGCCACTTATTCAATTATTTGACTAAGCCCAATAATTAAACGCGCGGTTTCAGAATCAATCCGCCCGGTGACACGTTTTGGTCGATAGTGACGCTGGAAAGCTTTCAGTGCCATAGAAAAATTTGATACATCATATCCAATACGGGTCAATGCACTCGCTAGGGCATTTAAATCTTGTTCCAAATGATCAGCTTGGGATGGCCACAATCCAATTCCCAATCCAGCCAAACTCTCCCAATCAAAAAATTCTCCAGGGTCTATCTTCCGCGTTGGTGCGATATCTGAGTGCCCAACCACATTTTGAAGTGGAATGGGATGTCGCGACAAAACATCTAAAGATAATTCAATCACGCTTTTCATTTGCACGTCTGGAAATGCGCAATACCCAAAATGATGTCCCGGATTGACAATCTCAATGCCAATGGAACGTGCATTAATATTAGTTCCCCCCCGCCAATAGGCGACACCTGCATGCCAAGCCCGGTCCGCCTCTTCTACTAGCGACCATATGGAACCATTTTCATCAATCATATAGTGCGCACTGACTTCTGTAGCTAGGTCGCACATACGATCGAGTGCTAACGACGCTGTTTGCATGCCTGTATAATGAAAAACAAGCATGTCTATATGAACATTAACGGGGCGGTGATCAAAATTAGATGACGTACGTTTTTTCAATTATTCACTACCGCTGTCTATTTAATACCGCGCTGCTTTGAGACCTGATCATAGGCCGCGTTAATTATTGCCATTTTTTTCGTCGCCAAATCGATGAATTCTTGTGGCACTCCCTGTGACATTAAGGTATCAGGGTGGTTTTGACGAATAAGTTTACGGTAAGTCGATTTAATCGTTTTTTCATCCACATCTTTGGTCAGGCCCAAAATTTCATATGGGTTGCCTTCACCATTAGCACTTCCTAAATGGATAGCTTTTAAACGTTCAAACTGATGCGAATTGAAACCAAACCGGGCTGAAACTTGGGCAACAAACTCAAGTTCTTTGGGGTGCACAACTCCATCAGCCTTACTAATGATAAATAAAGCTGCTATTAATTCTTCTAACACAGTTGGTTCGTGTGCAAATAAACGGCCCACTTGTTCGGCGTAAGGCTCGAAACCTGTGGATTCTTTTTTTGCTTCGTTGAATAAATCACCAACGTTTTTGATTTCGTCTGGTGGGATTTGGAATAATTTTTTAAATGCCACCACTTCGTCAGGTGTGACCTGTCCATCAGCCTTTGCCATTTTAGCACATAGCACAATTACGGCTGTAGTAAAGGCTACTTGGCGGGTATCAGAATCAAATTCAACACCGTCCGGTGATTGAATTTTAGCACGGTCAACAGCATGACCGGCCACCGCACCTAATATAGCGCCCAGCGGTCCGCCTACTGCAAAACCAGCAACACCACCTATCACTTTTCCCCAAATACTCATATTATGTCAGTTACCAGAAAGGGTTGCAAATGACCAGTCCTTCCTTGAAAATTAGATGTTCGTATTCGTCCAACAATGAGTAATTTCAAGGCAGGTTCCTTAAAGTCCAAACCGAATGTCAAACCCAATAAATTAAACTCGAATCTTTCTTCTTTATCAGCCATTAACCCAGCCGCCCAAAAATGAGATTTGATATCCAGTTCCATTTGGTGTTTTTGAAATAAATCCCCCTCAAGAATGTAGTCTTTACCAATAGCCGTTGGCGGTAAATCCAGTTTTAATTTAGAAATCTGTTGGGCAACAAAAGCCATAATTGTATTGGAATTTGGTCCAGGCCAGACTGTGTAGGTATCTCTGTAGGGGAAGGGGAGGGATAAGGGTAAGGGTAAGTGTGAGCAACAAGATCAATTTTACGGATCACGTCATCAACTCCTTTCCCCAAATATCAGAAATAATTTTTGGGTCATTGCCAAACAAAAACTTCATAAACCGTAAAATGATCAGCATTTGCTGGCTTAGTTGCAATCCAAGTATGAACCCCGAATGCCCCCCGCCAACCAAATGCCCGCGCTGCATATACTTGGACGCTAGCTTCTTAATGGATTTTTGGATTTGGCGCAGTACCTGCGCTTTTTTGGCTTACCGTGCGCCAATCAGCCATAGAACTTTTCCCAACAACTATTTCAACTGCCAGTGTCACACTGACCAAAACATTTATCCAAATGAATGTGCGTATTAGACGATGCATATATGGTTACATTTTTATGGACCAACCCACTTACCTACCAACGGTTTTAGTAAAACCGGATAAACGTACATGGGAAACTGGGCTAGAGCGAAATACAGCATGATATCAGGGTCACTACTAGCGGGTAGAACAGCTAAAATTATCCCCATGTTTCTACTACCACTCGCAAACCCTAAAGTAATAGCATCCCTCAAACCTATGGATTTAAATAATCCAAAGCCAATCAATTGTAACAAAGCATTAGCTGCAAATGACAACAATATAATCATTAATATTCGGATCGGGTCTTCTATAAGAAGGGCCGTCACCCCATCCATAATCGCGATAGCAAAGACTGCCATCAGGATTACAACAACACCGTCGGATTTGGTTTCCCAGGTTGTTATCCGTTTTGTTCCAACATATTGACGGCATAAAATTGATACCCCCAGGGCCGACACTAGAATAGCTGTCAGACGACCTGCCATTTCCCAAGCGCTCATGTCCAATCGAACGTTCATAAACTCAAAGGCGATAATTGGCATTGTGATGGGTAGCAAAAAGGTTGCTCCAATCATAACCACAAGCGCTAATGCCCCGTTCAAACCCATCATCATGACCATGGCAGGAACTGAATTTAGAGGTGCACTAGATGCCATTAGAACCATAGCTATAGCGATCCCAGGTGCAACATCTAAGTGCATCACGCACGACCATATAAGCGTTGGAGATCCAATCAGAATCCATAACAACGAAATACTACTAACCCGCCAACGCCCAATACTTAATTTAACACTTAGCCAATTTAGCCGGACCATTGCTAAAAATAACAACCCCCATATAGCAGGTGTCAACAAGGGGTTTAGAGCACTTGCTAGGCCCGGCAAGATAAGTGCCACAAAAACACTAGATGCCATAAAAACTGTTGCATGGCGGCCTAAGAATTCTAAAAAATTCATTATCATACTCTATTTTTTTCTGGATATTACGGTTATCCTCGTACATTCATAACAACATCATGAGTGAACATATACAAACAGTCGTTATAGGCGCAGGCGTTGTTGGTTTAGCCATTACTCGTAAATTAGCAATGAGCGGCCGAGAAGTCATCTTATTGGAGACCGAAGATGCAATTGGAACCGCTACAAGTGCACGTAACTCTGAAGTTATTCATGCAGGGATATATTATCCCAAGGGCAGTTTCAAAGCGCTCTTTTGCGTTGAAGGCAACAAGCAGATGTACGCCTATTGTGAGGAACGTTCAATTCCACATAAACGCATTGGTAAATTAGTTGTTGCAACGAACAACGATGAAGTTCCTGATCTTGAAGCAATCAAACAGAAAGCCGCCGCTAATGGGGCTGAAGAGCTCCAATTCCTAAGTCCTAGTGAAATCACGAAGTTAGAACCCCAAATTGATGTTGCAGGCGCGTTATTTTCACCATCTACCGGTATCGTCGATAGTCATTCTTTAATGCTATCGTATCAAGGAGAAGCTGAAGATCACGGAG
>Ga0114999_10008874_pt1 | contig 11126 bp, 9 predicted proteins | sample ArcticOcean_MG_C_3_FD_89820 | JGI IMG/M metagenome (GOLD analysis project Ga0114999, IMG submission 89820) | Marine microbial communities from western Arctic Ocean - ArcticOcean_MG_CB8_126 | ecosystem: Environmental > Aquatic > Marine > Oceanic | place: Arctic Ocean: Canada Basin | collected...
ATTTAATTTCAAAAGGCGCGAATATTCAATGACTTCAGAAAGTTTTTTGCAACGATGACAGTGGAAATTTTCCTTCTTGGCGCCGTCCTTCTGGCTATCGGGCTGATATTCACCTCGACGCTCCGGACCGCCACCCCGCCGCTTCCCACATCCGCCTCGGTGCGCGAAACCCTGTTGGCGATGCTGCCGGAAACGATGGATGGTCCGGTCTACGAGTTGGGATCAGGCTGGGACGGGCTGGCGCGAACCCTGGCCCGGCGCTATCCGTCTGCTCCGGTCCGGGGATTCGAGGTCTCGGTGTTGCCATGGTTCGTGTCCCGCGTTTTTTTAGGCGTGAGCGGACCTGAAAATCTTTCTCTTACATGTAAGAATTCCCACGCCACCGATTTGTCTGATGCGGCGCTGGTGGTGTGTTACCTGACGGGCCCGGCGATGGAAAAGCTGCGGCCAAAACTGGAAGCTGAACTTCCCCCTGGCACGCTGGTGGCGTCCAATATCTTTGCCTTTCATGGCTGGCAGGCCATCGACACCCAGACCGCGCCCGGCATGTACAAAAGTCAGGTCTATCTGCATCGGGTCGGCTGATTTACAGAGTAGCGGTGACTTGCTTCAACCAAGCCGCCGTCGTCTCATCGACCAGCGGTGTAATTTCGTCCCGCACCCGTGCGTGATAAGCATCGACCCAGGTTTTCTCGCTTTTCTCAAGCCGGCCGGTGTCGATCAGCGCCCGGTCGATGGGCGCCAGGGTCAGAGTTTCGAAGGAGAGGAATTTCCCCGCCGTGACGCAGACCAGATTTTCGATGCGGATGCCGTAGGCCCCAGCCTTGTAGTACCCGGGCTCGTTGGAAACCACCATGCCCTGCTCAAGGGCGACGTGGTTGGGGGCCTTGGAAATGCGCTGCGGGCCTTCGTGTACGCCGAGAAAATGACCGACCCCGTGGCCGGTGCCGTGTTCGTAATCCAGCCCCTCCGCCCACAACGCGCGGCGCGCCAGGATATCGAGCTGGCTGCCGCTGGTGCCTGCGGGGAAGCGAGCGGTGGCGAGCGCGATATGGCCCTTCAGCACCAGCGTAAAATGGCGGGCCATGTCGACTGTGGGGATGCCGATGGCGACGGTGCGGGTTACGTCGGTGGTGCCGTCCAGGTACTGCGCTCCGGAATCGACCAGATACAGCGACCCGTCCTCAAGCGCACGGTCGGTCCCTGGGCTGACACGATAATGCACGATAGCGCCGTTGGGCCCGGCGCCGGAAATGGTGGGGAAACTCAAGCCCCGGAAATGCTCATTGTCCAAACGCATGGATTCCAATGCTTCGGCGGCAGAGGATTCCGTTACCACACCCTTGGCCGTGGCATCAGCCAGCCATGCGAGAAACCGGGTCAGCGACGCGCCGTCGCGGCGGTGCGCGGCGCGGATGCCGTCCAATTGGGCCGGTGTTTTTTTGGCCTTCGGCAATTGGCACGGGTCGGCCCCGGCTTGTACCTTGGCGCCTGCGGCGTCCAGGCGTTGCAGGGCCCAGGCCGGGGCGGTTTCCGGGTTCAGCCGGACGGCCTTGTTCTTCAGGGCATCCAGGGCGGGACCGAAAGCGTCGGGCTCCCGGCAGCGCACGTCCGGGCCCAGATGATCCTTGATGTCCGGCGAAATTTTTCGTGAGTCCACGAACAGGTCCACCCCACCCTCGGCGCCGATGATGGCGAAGGCCAAGACCAGTGGCGAGAAGGGCACGTCCGCGCCACGAAAATTCAACAGCCAGGCGATGGAATCTGGCGCCGTCAAAACGGCGGCATCGATGCTATCCCCGCGCAATGTGTCCGCTACCAAGGACCGTTTTTCGGCGGCCGGTTGCCCGGCGAAGGCCGTGTCGTGGATGATAATGAGCGATGATGGAGGCTCAGGCCTTTCCGTCCACGCTGCGTTCACAGGATTTTCCGTGACCGGCTCGAGAACAGCTTCGGCCTTTTTGCAGGCGGCCTGATAGCGGCTTACCTGGCCCGGCGTCATCAGCCAAGGGTCGTAGCCCAGTTTCATGCCGCCTTTAAGGTTTTCGGTAACCCAGGCCGTCGGCGGGCCATCGGCCAAGGGGCAATGCTCGAACAGGCCGCCGGGGACTTCCGCTTCGGCCTGCAGGGTATAGCGTCCGTCGATGAAAATTGCCGCCTTGTCCGCCAATACCACGGCCAATCCCGCCGACCCGGTAAAGCCCGTCAGCCAAGCCAGCCGTTCCGAAGAGGCCGCGACATATTCGCCCTGATGTTCGTCGGCGCGGGGCACAATGAATCCATCCAGGCCCAAGCGTCGCATCTCATCGCGTAAAGCGGCCAACCGCGCCGGGATTTCGTCCGTGGCTGTATTGATGTCCGGTTTATTGCTCTGAGACACTGGATTCCCTCTGTTTTCTTTCCCTTGTTTAGCAGGCAATCGAGCGGCTGTCATATGCCAACAACAGGTGGCATGGCTAAAAATTTCTCTCAGCTATGCATTTTATGCAATGCTGCGGTGCAGCAATAACGCTTCAATTATTTCCGCAACGGTATATTTTAAAACCGCGAAGGCAGCCCGATCACAACGGCCTTAGAGTAAGGCCACCTGCCGAAAATAATTTTATGCCAAGGAAAAACATCATGCGCGATCAGCAATACCCTGAAAACAAAGTCATCGATTTAACCACCAGCCAGGTTTGGAATTCCGACCCGCTCAGCACCTCGGTGTTGACGGAAAATGCACGCCTGATTGCACTTGCGAAGGTCTTCGGTCAGGCTGCTGAGAGTTTGATTAAAGCTGTTCGGGACTGGAACAACCGTAAAAACAGACCCGTGAACTTTCCATCTTGCCTGATTATATGCTTAAGGACATCGGTATCCGGCGCGACCAAATTTCGGCCGTTGTCGACGGCAAAATTGATGTCAGGTCCGTAGGCTTGAGCCCGATGGGCGATCTGTACGCTCCTGTGTTGGGCAATGCCAAGGACGACACGCGGCCGGCGACCTAATCTTAAAACGGTTCGGTTACCGTTTAGTGCCGATTTTCTTTTTCGTGTAACCGCGCATTTTTAAGCATTGCTCGAACATGCGGCGCTCGTCCCGCCCGGCATCATAACGGGCCATGTTGCGGCTGAGGGTGGTGGTCTCGCCAAAACCGGATGACCGGAAAGCCGGTCCCTCTTGGCGTATGTGTTTTTCAGCCTCCCGCCGGGCCTTGGTACGACAATCCCATCGGTCCCGGGTCCAATCGTCCCGGCTGGCACCGGGCTTATCCCAGGCGACAGGAGCGGTGGCGCATGAAGCAGCCAACAGCACCGGTATAAGTATTTTTGCCGCGGCCCAAGATGGCTGGCGCGTCTTCACGGTTTGAGGCATTGGCGCAAGAACGCCACTACGTCCGGAGAATCCCATTCCGAAAGGCCCTGGACGCGGCCGATTTCAAGGCCTTCCGCATCAATCAGCAGCGTCGTCGGCAAGCCCCTGATTTTAGACCCCCGCATAACTTTTCCTCCACGGTCGATCAAGGTCTCCAGATTACGGATTTCATTGATTCGTAAAAATTTTTCCATGACCGATGCCCCGGCCCTGTCTTCCGAAAGCGCCAGAACCTCGATTCCGTCCGGGCCCAAGATCTTTTTCAAGTGGTCCAGTTGCGGCATTTCCTTGACGCAGGGCGCGCACCAGGTCGCCCAGAAATTCAACACAACACCCCGTCCCCGGAAATCGGCCAAGGTCTTTTCCGTGCCTTTAGAATCGACAAATGGCTGTTTGGTAGCCGGGTGAGGCGGGCTGGCGGCCTGAAAGTCCTTGAAGGCTTTACCTGCGCCCGTGCATTTTCCGGGTTCCGTTGCGGCCAATGGACGTGATAAGGAAACACTCAGCGCAAGCAGCAGTCCGAGAAAAATCACTGCGGTACGGCAAATGGACGTGGAAGGGCTATTGAACAGGCGTTTCAAGGTTTGGTTCCTTCCGGCGTCTCGATTAGGTTTAAGACGATGGCAAAAACTTCAAAAAAGTCCGGGTCCGGCAATTCGGTCCCGGGGACAAGCACCGGCGCAAGTGGTATCTGGGGCGGGCGGTTTGACGCCGGCCCCGCCGATATCATGCAGGAAATCAATGCCTCCATTGATTTCGACCAGCGCCTTTTTGCCCAGGACATAGCCGCCTCGAAGGCCCATGCGGTAATGCTGGTCAAGACCGGCATCATATCCGAAGACGACGGCGATGCCATGGCAAAGGGCCTGGACACCATTTTGGGCGAGATCGAAAAGGGCGAATTTGATTTCAAACAAGAATTAGAAGACATTCATATGAATGTCGAGCAACGTCTCGGTGAGTTGATCGGCGATGCCGCCGGGCGGCTGCACACGGCACGGTCGCGCAACGACCAAGTGGCGACCGACCTCAGGCTATGGGTGCGCAATGCCCTGGACCAGCTGGACGGAGATATGAAAACCCTGCAATCGGCGCTGATAGACCGGGCCGAAGAGCACGCAGGGACCATCATGCCCGGCTTTACGCATTTGCAATCGGCGCAGCCGGTGACCCTGGGTCATCATCTTTTGGCTTATGTGGAAATGCTGGGCCGTGACCGGAGCCGGGCATCTGATTGCCGCAAGCGGCTGAACGAAAGCCCCCTGGGCGCCGCGGCCCTGGCCGGGACAAGTTTTGCCATCGACCGGGACATGACCGCTGGAGATTTAGGTTTCGACGGCCCGATGGCCAATTCCCTGGATGCCGTATCGGACCGGGACTTTGTCCTGGAATACCTCTCCCTGGCGGCCATATTGGGCGTCCATCTGTCCCGTTTCGCTGAAGAAATCGTTCTTTGGTGTTCGGCCCAGTTCGCCTATGCCCAAATGCCGGATGCGTACTCCACCGGCTCCTCGATCATGCCGCAGAAACGCAACCCCGACGCTGCTGAGCTGGTACGGGCCAAGGCGGGTGGGCTTATTGGCGCGCTTAACACAATGCTGGTGGTGATGAAGGGGTTGCCCTTGGCTTATGGCAAAGACATGCAGGAAGACAAGGTGCCGGTGTTCGCCGCGACGGACACGCTGACCTTAAGTCTGGCCGCCATGACCGGTATGGTCCAAGGCATGGTTTTTGATACGGAACTGATGAAGGCTGACGCCGGGAACGGTCATGCCGCGGCTACGGATTTGGCCGACTGGCTGGTCAAGGAATTGAATATGCCGTTTCGAGACGCCCACCATGCGACAGGAGCGCTTGTTAAGCTGGCCGATGAGGCCTCAATGGACTTGCATCAGTTGAGTCTGGACGACATGCAATCGGTTGCCCCCGGCATCACCGAAGCGGTGTATAATGTTCTAAAGGTGGAAGACGCCGTGAACAGCCGCAACAGCTTTGGCGGCACCGCGCCTGAGAGGGTGCTGGGTGCCGTTGCCGAGGCGCGAAAGAGGTTTTTGGACGAATGAGCGAGTTATCGAATATGCTCCGGGGCATCCTACAGGCCGGTGTGGTCAGCGCCATGATCCTGAGCGTGGCCGGCTGTGGCGTCAAATCATCGCCGGCGCCCTCGGCTGAAGAGATTTACCCGCGTCAATATCCGGCCTCCGGCCCGAAACCGGCCATCGGCACGGCTCCGGCCAGGACGGATCAATCCGGCGAGGATAAGGGGGCCGGCGTGCCGCGTTCGTCCCTGGGGTTCCCCTTGGAATATCCGAACCGGGCAACGTATAAATAACGCTATCAAGGTTCATAAGCCATGGATCACTTTCAATACCAGAATGGTGAATTGCACGCCGAGGCGGTGGCGGTCCGGGACATCGCTGAGCACATCGGCACGCCTTTTTACTGCTATTCGACAGAGACCCTGGAACACCATTACCGGGTTTTCGCCGAAGCCGTGCAAGGCCTTGACGCCTCCATCTTTTATGCCGTCAAGGCCAATTCCAACATTGCCGTGATCGCGACCCTGGCGCGCCAGGGCGCCGGGGTTGACGTTGTCTCGTCCGGCGAAATGAAGCGTGCCCTGGTGGCCGGAGTGCCGGCGTCGAACATCGTTTTTTCCGGTGTCGGCAAGACGGCCGACGAAATGGCTCTGGCGTTGAAAGCGGGATTGCTGCAAATCAACGTGGAAACATTAGCCGAACTCGAGATGTTGTCAGACGTGGCGACGTCGCTGGGCATTGACGCCACTGTGGCCATTCGCGTCAATCCGGACGTGGATGCTCAGACCCATGAAAAGATCACCACCGGTAAAAGTGAAAACAAGTTCGGCGTTGATTGGGCGGCGGCACCCGGGGCCTATGCGCGGGCGGCGGAATTGCCGGGCATCCGCGCCATCGGCGTCGCCGTGCACATCGGATCGCAACTTCTCGACCTGGAACCGTTTCGCGAAGCCTATGAATTAGTGGCCGGCCTGGTGATAAAGCTCCGTTCCGACGGACATACCATCGAACACCTGGACTTGGGCGGCGGGCTTGGAATTTCCTATGGCGATGAGCAACCACCGTCCCCTAAGGACTATGGCGCCATGGTGCAATCCGTGGTCGGTGATCTGGGGTGCCGGGTTTTCTTCGAGCCGGGACGGCTGATTGCCGGCAACGCGGGGATTTTGGTGGCCCGGGTAATCAGGGTCAAGCAAGGCTCGAGCCGGTCCTTTACCATCGTCGATGCGGCCATGAACGATCTGTTGCGCCCGGCGCTGTACGATGCCCATCACGGCATTCAACCCGTGACCGAGCCCCCCGCCGGCGCGGACCAGATGATGGCCGAGGTGGTCGGCCCGATCTGCGAAACCGGGGACAGTTTCGGTAAACCAAGGTCGCTGCCCGTTTTCGAGCCTGGCGACTTGCTGGCCATCCGCACCGCCGGGGCTTATGGCGCGGTGATGGCGTCGACCTATAACACGCGCCCGCTGGTGCCCGAGGTGATGGTCAGCGGCGCCAATTTTTCAGTGATCCGGGACCGCATCTCCGTCGATGATATGTTGGCCCGCGAAAGCTTTCCTGAATGGCTCACTGATGACGTTGGGGTTCTGCGCGAGGCCGGGGAATGAACAATCCATCCCCGCAACCGCCCGGCCGGGCGCGGCGCAACCGTTACCGGCTGTTTCTGGAACTGGCGCGGGCATCTTTGACGTGGGAACGATTATGGCCGTGCGCCTGGCCGGCGGCTGGTGTGGCGGCGCTGTTTGTAGCGGTCGCCTTAATGGACTGGCTGCCGATGCTGTCATTCTGGTTGCATTCCCTGATCCTTATTGGATTTGCGGCGGCTTTCGGGTTCATGGTCCGGGGCGGGATAGCCGGATTTAGGGCGGTGGATGAAAAAACCGCCGAGCGCCGCCTGGAGCGGGACAGCCAACTCGAACACCGGCCATTGACGGCGCTGAATGATTGCTTGGCGGTGGGCTTTGATAGCCCGGAGATGGAAAATCTGTGGCGGGTGCATCTGGCGCGCATGGCCAAGGCGGCCTCCAGGCTCCGGGTTGCGTGGCCGTCACCGAGTCTGGCGAGGCTTGATCCTTATGGAATGCGCGCCGTGGCCGGGTTGTTATTGGTGATCGGTATGGCGGCCGCCGGCGGCGACGCCGTGGGGCGTTTGGAACGGGCCCTGGTGCCGAAGATGCAGGTTGGCCTGAACGGTCCGTTCGAACTCAATATCTGGATCACGCCACCGGCCTATACCGGTATGGCGCCGATCTTTCTCGCAGGGCCTTCCTTGGTACCGGAGGGAACGGGCAGCCTAAAGGTTTCGGCAACGGAAGCCCCCCCCCAGCCGCCAATCAGGGTTCCGGTCGGCTCCACATTACTGGCCCAGGCGGCGGGATCCGAGGGCGCTCCGGAATTGGTCATGGGCGGCCGCACCATTCAGTTTGCCCCTATAGGCGATGGTGAGGGCGCTGCCGGGAATGATGCTGATAAGGGTGTCAGTTACCGCCTGCAGACGGTTTTGCAAAATGCCGATGGGGTCGCCGATAGTATCGAAGTTCGCTTAAACGATCGTCCTCTTGCCCGCTGGCCGTTACAGGTCGTCGCCGATGGACCGCCGGAAGTGGAATTCACCCGTGCCCCGGCCCGTGCCGGCCGGGCCCAGTTGCGCCTCGAATATGAAGCCCGCGACGATTATGGACTGGCCGGCCTGCAGGTGGTGATCCGCCATGCGGAAGGCCTTACGGTGCCCGGCAAACGAGGCCGGGGTGACGAGGGCGCTTTCATTCGCGCCGAACTGGCCTTGCCGGGACAGGGCTCGAAAAAAATTCAAGGCTCAAGCTTGCAGGATTTCAGCGCCCATCCGTGGGCCGGGCTGGTGGTACTGGTGGAACTGCAAGTCCTGGATGCGCGCGGACAGGCCGGGGAAAGCGGCACGGTCAAGATCGTCCTGCCCGAGCGGGTATTCAATCATCCCGTCGCCCGAGCCATCGTCGGCGCACGCAAGATGCTGAACAAGCCGGATTTCGAGACCGTCGACAAGGTGGGAGAGATTCTCGACAAATTGCTCAGCCGTCCGGAACATTTTTTCGACGATACGGTGGTCTTTCTGGCCCTCAGCGTCGCCGCCAGCCGGCTTATCCATGACGATACCGATGTAGGTATCGGAGATGTTCAGGCGTTGTTGTGGAAAACCGCGTTGCGTTTCGAAGACGGTGAATTTGTCGTCGCTGAACGCGATCTTCGAAAACTCCAGGAACAACTCCAACGGACCTTGAAAAACGGCACGGACAAGGCTGAAATCGACCGCCTGATGAACGAACTGCGCCAAGCGCTCGACAAATACATGCAGGCGCTGGACGAACATCTTCAGCAACAGGGCCTCGACCAATTGCCCGAGGCCCCTGATGGCGCCACCGTCGATAGCACCGACTTACAAAGGATGATCGAGGAAGCGCGGGAACTGGCGAAAATCGGATACCTCGAAGCCGCCCGGCGTATGCTGTCAAACCTGCAACGTGTGCTGGATAACATCAAAAACGGCATCCAGCGTGGTAAGCCCAACGAGCAGGTCGCCAAAGCCAGACGCCTGATGGACAACCTCCGCAAGCTGACCGATCGCCAGCAAAAATCTCTCGACAAAACCTATAAACGCTATCGCCAACGCCAGGCCGAAGGCGCCATGCGCGGACGTTCTGAACGAGGTCGTGGCCGCCAGGGCGAAAAGGGCGGAAATGCTCAAGGGACCCAGGAACAACGAAAGCTGCGCCGGGACTTGGGGCGCCTTATGCTGGGCATGGACGAGATCCTGGGCGCCATCCCGAAGTCCTACGGCGAGGCCGAACTGGCCATGAAAGACGCCATCGGCGTCTTGACGGACGGCGATGGGCGTGGGGCGGTGCAAGCCCAGACGCGGGCCCTGGACCGGTTGCGCCAGGGCGCAAGCCGCATGGCTGAGCGCATGGCCCGGCGTCTGGGCGACGCCTTCGGCTTCAGGCCCGGGCGACAAGGCCGGCGGTCCGGGCTCGGTTCCGATCCATTCGGCCGCCGCCCGGGCGGAGGGTTCGGGACATCCATCGATGACGGCGGCGTCAGAATACCCAGCCATTACGAGCGCCGCCGGGCGCGCGAGTTGCTGGACGAACTGCGCCGCCGCGCCGGCGAACACCATCGTCCGCCCCCGGAACGGGACTACATCGACCGTCTGCTCAAACGCTTTTGATCGGACGCGTTTTCGGCCAAGAGCAACCTGCACTTGAGTGAGGACAGGTTGCTCTGATTATGTGGGATCGATCAAATTATCCGCCATCATATGATGGCGGTTTGATCTCGTTCTTTTCGCCGGTGGAACGCCGGTAAAGGTTACGGTGTGGCCCAAAACCTTCAGCAATCGGACCGTCGTGTCGGCAAGCCGGCAATGGGCGCTGGCGACACGGAGGCGCGCCGCGAACCAGGAACGCCGGTTCGGCGGTGCAGGCGGCACGGGGCCGCGTGATCGTTTCATCATCGTTTAGGTTTCCTTCTTCGCCTGTTGAACGAAACCCCGGTTCTTGGGTGACCGGTGGTTTCGATTCCTGTCGGTAATGAAAGACGCAATATTCGCGCCATATGGACGACGGCAAGCCCTAAAGGTGTCTTAAGCCTAAGAAACCAGCTGTTTTTTCCGTGGTAGAGGCAAAAGAGGGGGGGTAAGAAAAATATTCTCAAGACGCCAATCGACCGGCAGCATTTACCCGTTTGGCTGCCTGAGGGCGGCTATTTTTTCTTGGCTTCGGAAAAGGTAACTTCGAGCCGCCGGGCCAGGGCGGAGGGTTCCGGCAGCTTGGCGCTGAATCCGATCTTGGCTCCGGGCGGCAGGCGGTTTTTCAAGGGTGCGGCGATAACGTGCTGAACCTCTTCACCGTCACCATCGTAAAGAACGACCCTGATCATCGGCACCATGCGTTCTTCTTCCGAGACGTTGGCCACATCGCCGCGGACGACCAGAATATCAACGCCGCTTTCGACTTCGCGTAAGGATTTGACGTTTTGGATATCGAGGCCTTCCCCAATCTCGCTGCCGCCGATGTCGATCATGTCGTAGAGGCCTTCCGCCTCGGGCACCATGTCGATGATGAATGAACGACCGAAGAACAACCCGGCGCCCAGCGCCAGAAGGAGTACGACGACGGCAATGGCGATAATTTTTTTCTTGCCGCCCTTTTTCTTACCATCGTCATCTAAGTCGTCATCGTCGCCGCCGGAAAACACCCCGGGAATCGGATCCGGGTCTTCAATGTCGTCGAGGTTATCGATGCCATCCTCACCACCGGCGTCCGAGCCGTTGGAAAAGAAGGCATCCGTCTCCGTGTCTTCGCCGAACATTTTGTCCAATTGATCCGGTGACAAGGCGTCATCTGCGGCGCCGGTGCCTTCCTCTGATACGGCTTCCGGCTCAGCCGCGGCTTCTTCAGCGGGGGCCTCGGCAGCAGGTGCCTCAGCCTCGGGTTCCGGCTCAGGTTCTGGTTCCGGCATGGGCTCGGGAACCGGTTCGGGAACAGGTGCTGCAACGGGTTCAGGGGCCGGTTCAGGAACAGGTGCTGCAACGGGCTCGGGGACCGGTGCAGGGGCGGGCTGAGGCGGTGCGGGTGCCGCCGCCGGCGGAGGTACCGCATACACCGGGGCCGCCGGAACCGGGGTCTGGTGCCAGGAATTGGTGCAGTTCTGACATTGAACGGTTTTCCCACCACCAATCATGGTGGGGGCGAC
>Ga0114999_10008884_pt1 | contig 11121 bp, 9 predicted proteins | sample ArcticOcean_MG_C_3_FD_89820 | JGI IMG/M metagenome (GOLD analysis project Ga0114999, IMG submission 89820) | Marine microbial communities from western Arctic Ocean - ArcticOcean_MG_CB8_126 | ecosystem: Environmental > Aquatic > Marine > Oceanic | place: Arctic Ocean: Canada Basin | collected...
ATGATTGTCAATCACATAGCAGGACGTGAGCCGTCTAACGGTGTTCTGCAGATACACACAGCGTAGGGGAGCAAACCATGTCCAAAGACATGATGCGAGCATTTGAGCTTTATCAGCCGGATAGTATTGATAATGCGGTGGAGTTACTGGGCCGAGCTGGTTCGGAGAGCTGGGCACTGGCAGGTGGTAATGACACGCTGGACTGGTTTAAGGATCGTGCGAAGTTTGCTGCTTCGGTGGTGGACTTATCGGGCATAGATGCGTTGCGAGGCATACGCGAGACTGCTGAAGGGATCGAGATAGGTGCCCTAACCACGCTTACGGAGATAGAGACTAGCGCTTTAATTCAGGAGCGGTACTCAGTGCTTGCAGACTCGGCTCGGCGAGTGGCGAGTCCGCAGATCAGGAACACAGGGACCATTGGCGGGAATGTGTGCCAGGACGCTCGGTGTTGGTACTACCGTTATGGGTTGGATTGTTATCGAGCCGGAGGAACGACCTGTTATGCGGATACCCCAGAAGGACAGAACCGCGAACATTGTCTGTGGGGGGCGGATCGGTGTGTAGCTGTAAGTCCTTCTGATACAGCGCCGGCGCTGGTGGTGCTGGACGCACGGATGGTAATCCAGAATGCTGAGGGTGAACGTGAGGTGCCGGCTGAGGAGTTCTTTATTGGTCCTGATGTAGATATCGAACGGATGACAGTGTTGGAGCCTGGGGACTTGTTGACGGCAATTCGCATTCCTAATGATTGGGCGGGAGCTCGGTTTTATTTTGAGAAGGTGGCGGATCGTAACAGCTGGGACTTTGCGTTAGTGAACATAGCTAGTGCGATGGTGGTGGAGGGAGATATTATTTCTCGGATCCGTATAGCAGCAGGCGCAGTTCAGTGCGTTCCTCGGCGATTGAATGTGGTGGAACAGGTTGTGACAGGGAGTGCGCCGGATGAGGCCACCGCAGCACTAGCTGGTCAGGCAGCGGTGCGAGGGGCCACTGCGTTGAACTACAACCACTTTAAAATCCCTTTGCTAGAAAACCTAGTTAAGCGTGCTATCAGAGATTCATAATCTAAGGTTTTTTCAGGTATTCTTTTTAATTCGGGTAAGTACTTAATGGAATTTTTTCGGGTGAGCCGAAATGTCTGGGGACAGGAAATACTTCAGGGAATATCCTGGGATCTTTTGTCGATTTTTTTCGGTGTTGGTGTACTGTTTATAGTTACACATTTGCTTTACTGCTGGTTTTTGGCTCCTAAGCAGAAATAAGATGATGGATATTGAGGGACAAGCTGGCACTGCACGAAGTGCCACACAAAAACTCATCAGACACGCGTTTGTTGACCGACTGTTTCATTGGGGCACAGCACTGACAGTCCTGATCCTCCTTGGCACAGCATTTTTCCCAATTCTTGGTTGGAATTTTGCATGGGTAACCACTCATTGGATTACAGGGATAGTGCTAACACTGTTAATAGTGTTTCATACAGTGCGAGCCTTGTTTTGGCAGGACTTGCGTTCTATGTGGATTGGGTTGAAAGATATTTGCAGAGGAGTTCAACTTGCTAGGTGGCATCTAAGGATTTCTCAAACATTTCCTGGCTTATCTGGGAAGTATTCATTGGCCCAGAAATCAATACATCTTCTTTTTACGTTGGTGGTTGGCGCCACAATAGTTACCGGCTGTATGATGCTTGCAAAAATAGACACGCCTTGGTGGGAACGTAATCCTTACTGGCTTGAGGAAGGGACTTGGGGTGTAATCTATGTTTTGCATGATTTCTCCGCGCTCATGCTAGTAACCATGATTATGGCTCATATTTACTTTGCTCTTCGTCCAGAGAAACTTCATTTCACACGATCTATGATTCTAGGATGGATTACTCGGGCAGAGTATAAGAAGAATCATGATCCAGCTCGTTGGCGAGTTGATGTTTAGTTGAAGCTGGACCGTTAACGATTTGAGATCTTGATTAAGGAGAACAGAAGTTGATTTTGAGCGAACGAATTGATGCTATTGAATCTGGTTATGAGTTTATGCTCGCCTATGCAGCTCAAGGCCGTGGTACGGATAGAGATGCAGGTGGGTCAGGAGCAGGGTTTGAATTAAGGGAATTTCTCCAAAAAATGGAAAAGGCTTTGGATGGATTAGGTTCTTTAATAAAATCTGCGATAGAAAGTCAAGAATCTAATCTTGGGTCGTCAAATGCTTTTCTAGATGCTGTTGAGGAGGATGCGAAAAAATCACTTGGGCTTGTCCGTTTGATTATGGCTCAGCCAGATGTAAGTTCTATGCTGATTGATAATGCTAATGCTTCTATCCACTTAAGAGCGTTGTTGACGGATCTTTTTGTTATTGATGAAGCTTTCGATTTCTAGAGGTAGCATAAGCAATAAAAAAAAGGTCTTGAAGCCGCGATTTTTTATGAGAATATAAAAGTTGAAACAAAAGAATCGTGTAACAACTGTCGATAACAATAGATAAAGTAACTGTGATGGTTGGTTTCTGTCGATAATATAATGAGCGAAAAGGCATCAGCGATACGCAAATGGGTGTTCATTAAAGAATTTAATAGCATAGTTTTTTTATAGAGTTTTCAGAGACTAGATTTTAGTGAATCTTATATTTGATAGTGGCTTGTCGATTGAAGTGGTCCGCACTAAGAGAAAAAAAACCGCATCAATCAAAGTGGCTGATGGTTTAGTGCAAGCAGTCGTTCCTAACCAACTCTCAAATACAAGGGTTAAAGAGCTTGTTCAAAAAAGCATTCCTTGGATACGCAGGAAGCTGCGAGAACAATCACAGACAGTTACTCATAAACCCAAGAAATATGTAAGTGGTGAGAATTTTTCCTATTTGGGAAGAAACTACCGTCTTAAGGTTTTATCTGGCAATAATTGTAAGGTCAAGCTTCTTCGTGGAAATCTGGAGGTAATAGTCTCTAGAAATTCTCAGGAGTGTAATATCCGCAATGCTTTGGTTGATTGGTATGAGTGCCATGCACTTGAACGACTGGCAGATAAAACCAAGCGATATTCAGGGATTATAGGTGTTTCTCCAAATTCCATTTCGGTGCGGGACTATCAATCTCGATGGGGATCTTGTTCCTCAAATGGCGATATACGCTACAACTGGCGGATCATTATCGCTCCGCATCAGATTGTTGATTACGTGGTAGTGCATGAGCTTTGTCATCTTAGGCATTTGAACCATTCGCCTGCATACTGGGAGTCTGTGAAACAAGTGCTTCCAGACTATCCTATCTATCGAAAGTGGTTGAGAGAGCAAGGAGAAACTTTAAAAATTTAACGCTTAGAAGAGCATAAACTTCAGCGAGCTAGAAGCCTACAATATTTTATTGATTTCAGTGGAGCTGATTTTTTACGTGACTTTTAGATCGCCCCATTTAAAAAAGCTAAAAGAGCATCCATAAATACACGAATGTAGATCTAATATTTTTAATTGAAAGTGGTATTTGTTTAAAACGAATACCTAATATAAATAGCTCGTTATGTTTTTATAGCAAGAAAAAATATTCTTGATTGAACATAGAGTTATAACAGCGACGAATATCTTTTTCTGCGGTACACTCGCTTCAATTCATCGTCTAGATTAGCTACTAATAAGGAACAGACAGCAATGACACGTTTATTTTCAGTACTATTAGTTATCGTTGCCGCCCAGACTGGCTGGACCCAGGACTTTTCTGGCGTTGAGATTAGAACCACTCAACTTGCAAATGGTCTTTATATGATGGAGGGGGCTGGCGGCAATCTGGCCGTATCTGTTGGCGAGGATGGTGTTTTTTTGATCGATGATCAGTTCGCGCCACTCAGCGGAAAAATTATGGCTGCCATTGCTGAGTTAACAGATGCTGAAGTAGAATTTTTGGTAAACACTCATTGGCATGGTGATCATACGGGTGGCAATGAAGCATTCGGAAATTCGGGAGCGATTATCGTGGCCCATGACAATACACGAGTACGAATGACCGAAGAGCAGCTTAGACAAATCTTTGATACGACCTATCCCCCTAGACCTGCAGACGCTTTACCGATCGTCACTTTCGATGATGAAATGACGTTTTACTGGAATGGTGAAACTATCCGGGCTTTTCATGTGGATCCTGCTCACACTGACGGCGACGTTATTCTCTATTTTGAGAATGCTGATGTGTTTCACATGGGAGATACCTTTTTTAATACGTTCTATCCATTTATTGATGTTGACAGCGATGGCGATATTGATGGAATCATTGCTGCAGGATACCGAGTCCTTTCTATGGCAACCCCGGATTCTCAGATTATTCCTGGACATGGACCTCTAGCCACTGCAGATGACTTGAACGAATGGCTAAAAATTATGCGGATTACTCGAGAAAGCATGCAAGAGCTGATCGATGAAGGATTATCGGAAGATGAGGCTGTTGCTGCTCGCCCAACGGCGCAGTTTGACGAGTCTCATGGCGGTGGTTTTATGAACCCTGAAACTTATAATCGTCTTCTTTATCAAAGCTTAAGTAGGTAGACAGCTCTCTCATAGGGCGATAGTCTCAGGCTTTTTCGGTTGGGCTATCGCTCGTATTCTGTGGTGAAGTTCTGTGCTCGTGCCGGGTTTATTTGACTCATGGTCGAACGTGTTTAAAAGTCACCTATATTCACTCGTCCTCGTGTTTCAGCTAAGAAATGAAACAATACGATTGCAAGAATAGTTCACTATCAGCTGGTATCAATATAATGACAAAAAAAACCATAGAACCTCGTGTTTATCCACCTTCAGCGACACAGTTAGATGAAGCACAGGAGCGAGTTTATAAGGCAATTACCTCAGGCCCGAGAGGGGAAGTGGTCGGCCCTCTGGGTGTCTGGCTTTGGCGACCAGAGCTAGCGGACCGAGCTCAGCGTCTTGGAGAATATGCGCGTTACAACACAAAATTGCCACCTAAGCTTTCTGAGTTGGCAATCCTTGTAGTGGCGAGATTTTGGGGATCAGAATTTGAATGGTGCGTTCATAAAAAAATCGCTTTAGAAGCGGGTTTGAACCCTGAAGTAGTGGAGGCAATCAGAGTTGGTAAGGCGCCTTCCCTGGAAGAGCAGAATCAGGTTGTTGTCTACGAGTTTAGTCGGACGTTACTGGAGCAGAGAGCAGTTAACGACGATCTATACGAGCGTGCCATTGAGGTGCTTGGCCAAGAAACCACTATCGATCTGGTGGCAATCCTGGGTTATTACTCTTTAATTTCATTGACTATTAATGCCTTTAGAGTGTCTCTGCCAGAAGGCTCAGAACCAGAACTGTAATATCAAACAACTACTGTAAGGTACCTTTTCTTAGGAACTCTCCGCGTTCCGCAGATTTAATTATCGTTTCCTGAAGACTAGATTTTCGTAGTACTAGTAGTGGAATCTCCACTCCAGCATTGCCCAGGCTCCAAACCGTACGGAACATGTGGGCTAAGTTGTGAACGGGCTGATCATCTACCCTGACCACTATGTCACCTGGTCGAAGTCCTGCCTTGTCTGCCGGGCAGTCACGGTACACGCAGACAACGGTTAGTTCATCGTTTTCATCATGTAACAGCATTCCTAACCAAGGACGTGGTGGTAATGATCGGCGCCCATTATCGCAAAGCTCATCAATAATGGGTGTCAGCAAGTCGATCGGGACAAACATATTTACAGTTTTCCGAGATTCGCCTACTTCAAAACCTTGGATAACTAAAGAGCCAACGCCACAGAGTTTTCCGTTCGAATCTACTAAGGCGGCTCCAGACCAATTTTCACAAGGAGGCGTAGTGAAAATGGCTTCATCGAGTACGTATTCCCAGCGGCCAGCGAATTCTTCTTTTGCTACTACGCATCCGTTGATAGTTTGCGAATCATTTTTCTTGCTAGTGACAATAGAGATGGCGTCACCAATTCCTAGGGCACTCGAGTTCCCCATCTGCATTGCAGGGCCGGGTAGTGGCATCATAGGCTTTATTAGGGCAAGACCACTCCGAAAATCATTGCCCACTACGTAACCTGGGACAGCATGACCATCTTGAGAAGAAAGCCAAATGTCGCAAGCTTCATTGATCAGATATCCAACGGTGACAATTAACCCGTCATCGCGAAGGCGGATACCATGGCCAGTTCGTTCAGTTCCCAGAAGACCGGCGGTCATAGCATCTTCTGGTACGTGAGCCTTTATGGATACGAGTGCCCCAAGGGAAAAGTCAGTTAGCAAGTCTTTTGAGTCGTCAATCTCTAAGGGGATATCCATCTACGCTCTCTATTAATTCGTTAACGTCTTTGATAAGCAGGCTTATGCGTTCCTCATCTCGAACTTCTAGTCCATTCCGTAATCGATTAATAATCATGACAAGGTTTTGCCTTATCATGACCAGATCCTGAATTGGTACAGCGTACCCTGCTTCTTCAGAGACCGCGAGACCATTTCCAAGAGATGCTGCGATATACCTGGATGATTCGAGTATATGGTCGTCATACCCAAGCCTCGTGGCGCTAACCATCCGCAGCCAGTGAAGACGCTGATTAGGGTCAAGTACTAGAGCACGTTCTATCAAACGCAGAGCATCATAAGCATATCTTTCCGTGTTTACTGAAACGCTAGTGCGCCATCCGGCCCTAAGCTGTACTGCTGCTGAATACCAAGCATCGGTAACGCTGCTGCGCCCAAGTTCAGCATCAAGTTTAGCTAAAGACTCCCAGTCTTGATTTTGACCATAATGCCAGCCTTCTAGTACGGCTCTGGCCGGTCCGATTATGTTTTCCGCAATGATTTGGATATGCTCTGGAGCATCTTCAGTTCCCACTATGCCGAGCCAGTCTTTAACCAGGTTGTAGCGAGCTTGCATGTTTCTGGGGTTTGCATTTATTGCCTCTAAAAATGCCTGCCTCGCACGGTCTATCTCAAAGTTAGATTCATATAGGATTCCGTATAGTTCAAGTTGACTAGACTTATTGATAATTTTTTCTGCAAGCCGCTCGAGTCGGTTGTATTGCCCGAGCTGAAGTATTCTCCGTGCCAGATACCCATAATCGATTATGTTGCCAAACTGTGTATGTACCCAGCTATCGGATTGGAGTAGTGGGTCATAGGGTTCGAATAGTTCAATGAGCTCAGGTAGTAGCAATCCATCTGCCCGGCTATTGCTATGTGTTGCCATTAGATTGTTGTTATCTGTGCTTAATGGAGAGCCATGTGCAAAAGAGCGAGTGCCTGTTTCATCCATTGCTAGGGCTGCAAACAGGTCTTCAGCACTGTTCATGCCTAATCGGCTGTAGTGCATGATGTCTGAGTTAAATGGTTGTCCACTACTGATTAGCTGGCTCTCTAGATCAAGCGGTGCATCTGAAGCTAAAAATATTAGTACTTGTGCTGCGGGATGATAAAGCCTGACATTTGCGAATTCAGTCACTAATGTTGCGGCTAGAGTCCGCAGTAGCTGTTCATTGATGAATTCCGAATTCATCCATTGTACAAAGACTCCATCATCATTGAGATGGGTTTTAGCCTCAGCGATGAACTCTTGTGTGAATAGATGAGATGCCCCCGCTGTCCAGGGGTGGGACGGCTGAGAAATGATGGTGTCATAGGTTTTGCTAGTAAGGCGAAGGGCGTTACGAGCATCATTTATAACGATATTAAATCGAGAATCTTCAAGAGGATCTATATTTCGCAGGCCTTGCAGTTGGCTATTTGCTGCAATAACCTCAGGTTCAATTTCAATGACATCGATTTGACTAACAGAAGTAGGGATGCCTTCTAGCGCAACGCCACCACCAAAACCGATAACAAGCATATTTTCCGTGCTGGGTCTTGCGGTGACAGCAAGTGCTGTAAGCCATTTTTCTGGGTCTTGAACTGGAGGAGAGCCTTTTGCTGAGATAGAGGCTTCAGGTAAGCCGTTTGTACGCAGGTAATAATAGCCATCCTCTTCAACCATGAATACGGTAGATGAACGCCCCACGCCGTAGTAGATTTCGCGGGGATTACTAAGATAGTTAGGAATAAAGCCAGTGCTAGATATTGCTGCTATGGGTCTTGACGGCTTATAAACTAGTATGACTGCTATTAACAAAACAGCGGTGAGCCCTAGATAGACTGGTTTAGGCTTTGCTATTGTGGCAAGAGCCCATAATGCAAGCCCGAGGTTGAGAACGATGGCAATGCGGATGGTTCCTTCGAACCCAAGTTCTGGTATTAGGTAAAAGCCCGCAAGAATTGCACCAATTATTGCGCCCACCGTATTCCATGAATAAATGCGTGCCGTGCTAGTCATCGCTTGCTTTTCGTCCTTAGCGAAAACACGAATGGCTAGAGGTAAGGTAGCGCCCACAAAAAATGTGGCGGGTAGCATGACTAGGGCAGCATATATTGCTATCTGATGGGTGGTTAAATTTGATGGTATAAGTGGGACCATCCATCTATACACGGCAATAGAGAATAGGGCTATTAAAACTTGAGAAAATGCGAAGGCTATGATTGCGCGCTCTCGCGTTCCCGCCATTTTCCCTGCTAGAGCACCGCCGATTGTAATGCCGGTTAAAAAGGCCGCAAGCATTGTGGCAAATGCATAGATGCTTCCGCCCATCACATGAGACAGCATGCGAGTCCATAAGACTTCATAGATAAAAGAGGTGGCTCCAGATATCAGTATCAATGGCAGAATCCAGCCTCGATTAGAAAGAAATAGCTTTTTCAGTTTGTTTTTGTGCGTCAGGGTAGTATCAAAAAATGGAAGTATGCATTTGCCGATAAAATTAACCGTAGAATTCGAGTTTTCTTTCGCTAATTCATGGGTAAATCGAGGTGAACGTGTTGCTAATAGGGTTGCGATGCAAAAAACAGCTGCATTTACAGCTACGCCAATCCAGACTGTTCCGTTTAGACCAAGTCTCGGTAAAAGAATAAATGCTGCCACAAGAGTTCCAATAACAGCCCCACCCGTGTTGGCTGCATAGAGCAAAGAAACCCTTGGTCCGAGTTCCTTATTAGTTCGGACCGCATGGCGTGTCAGTAATGGGAGGGTAGCCCCCATAAGACCTGTTGGCAGTGCTAGCACTAAAAAGCTAGTCAATAGGTAGAAAACTGGTTGTCCAATTGTGTCTCCATGAGGTGGTACAGGTTGATCGCCGAGCACAGAGACATAAAGATTTCTTGCGGCTAGCAGAAGGAGTGGTACGGTTAGCGCAGATAGAGCTATACCTATTTCCAGCAGCCCATAGACTAATACTGGTCGTTTTACTTTTGATGCGTATCGTCCTGCTATCGTTGCGCCAAGAGCCAGACCACCCATGTAAGCTGCTAGCACTGTTGCTACGGCAATTTCACTGGTTCCAAACGTTAGTGAAAATTGTCTTAGCCAGGCTGTTTGGTAAAGGAGAGCTGCAAATCCTGATAAAACAAAACAGGCAACAACAGCTGAAAGTGCAAGCTCGTCCCCTTGGTTCTTGGGTGGTAGTGCGGACTCCTTTTGAACGGTTGGTGCGTTCAGCTTCTTTTTTTTATGGCTTTTCATTTGCAGGCCTCGCGTATGCCAATAAGGATATAACACTCTTTAAGGTCTATTTTTTACAATAAATAGACTAGAGATTTCGGTATTATGGCCGCCTCAGAACAATAACATTATTCAAGTTAGCGTCTTAGAATAGCCCACCACCGAGCGATATTAAGCAGACTTGATAATGAGCCAGCGACGTAGGTTAGTGCCGCTGCAGTTAGCAGAGTGCGTGCACCGGACTCATCGCCTGGATGTAGCAGTTTTTTGGATGAGAGTAATGGCAGCGCACGCCCAAAGCTCGCGTCAAATTCAGTAGGTAATGTAAGACAATGAACTGCGATGCCTGATCCTAGTGTAAGAAAACCTCCAAGTAACATTATTATTCCGATAGCAGGCGCCCGTGTGAGGGCTGCAGTGAATGGGGCTATCATAAGGATGCCCGCGCCAATTTTTTCCACAGGTCTAACCCACCTTACTAGTTTGGTTCTCCATTTTAGAGGCTTAAACCCTCTAGCATCTTGTATTGCATGGCCAACTTCATGTGCTGCAATTGTAATTGCTGCGAGTGAGCGACCGTTGAAGTTTGCTTTAGATAGACGAATTACCTTGTGTAAAGGATCATAGTGATCCCCCATATCGGATATCTCTGTTTTTACGTGTCTTAGGTCGAGGTTGTTTAGCAGTTGACGTGCAAATTCACCGCCACTATGGGCATAGCGATTTTTAGGACGGCTGTATCGAGCGATAACAGCCTTCACCCACAACCCTGGGCCGATCGTTAGAATAAAAAAACCTAATACAAAAATGATGATATGCATAGGTAAAATCCGTTTTATCGATGTAAGTTAAATCTATTTTTCTTTGCTTGGAAGAGACTTTTTTGTGGCAGCATCGTTGCGACGGAATATCGCTTTCTACTTGGTTTTGAGCTTCTCGTAATAGGCGTATGAGATTCCGATTATTAGAGTTAGGGTGAACGCAATGAGGCAATTATGCGTTCTTCCATGGTCAAACTGACGCTAATGGTTGACTCGTCGGTTAGCAACTGGCTCCAAAGCTTTAGTGGCTTCTGTGAGAAAATAAGATCTGCTGTTGCGGGGACAACTTTCCACTGTCCTATAGCAATTTCTTGATCTAGTTGACTCACTTCCCAACTTGCATGTCCCGCATAAAGTCGAAGTTGTCTGTCAGTGTATGCTGTTTCAATAATATTCTGGAGAAACTCAGGATCAGTGCTCAAGTAGATGTTATCGAACACGGGCTCTGCCTCGGGCAGGTTAGTTTCAGGATCATCGATTAGAGCTAGTACGTTGGTACGCGCCATTGGCCCACCAACAAAGATATTTTCACTATAATTTTCCATAAAACGCATATTTGGAAAAACAGTTGATGGAATAACCCATGTAGGACGGTTGATTGCTACGCCGAGTACACCTTCAGGCTGATGATGCAGCAAAAGTATTACAGTTTCTGAAAATCTAGGATCACGCATCTCGGCGGTCGCTATCAGAAGCATTCCTCTAGCAGGTAGCTGTGAGAATGCAGGAGCAGACCCTAGGATCATAAGTAGTAGTAAGCGTAGCGCCATAATGATGGAATGATACTCCGTTAGCGTA
>Ga0114999_10008890_pt1 | contig 11118 bp, 8 predicted proteins | sample ArcticOcean_MG_C_3_FD_89820 | JGI IMG/M metagenome (GOLD analysis project Ga0114999, IMG submission 89820) | Marine microbial communities from western Arctic Ocean - ArcticOcean_MG_CB8_126 | ecosystem: Environmental > Aquatic > Marine > Oceanic | place: Arctic Ocean: Canada Basin | collected...
AAGGTGGCACTCCACATCAGCTGCAACAAGGAGCTCTGATAAAACCTGTCCACGATCATCAGCACCAATCACCGCCGCCAACTGCACGTGTGCACCTAACGCTGCAATATTGCAGGCAACATTTGCGGCACCACCTGGTCGCCGCTCGGTGCCTTGCGTCCTAACGACAGGAACTGGCGCCTCGGGTGATATTCGTCCAGTATCACCAAAGCGATACTCATCAAGCATCACGTCACCGGCAACGAGCACTCGTAAATTAGTGAAGTCAGGAATATTCAGTGTCAGAGACTCGCTAGCTTTTGAAAACAGAAATACATTATTCCACGTTTTCCGTCTACGTTGCTCTAGGGTTGCATTGAAAAAAACGTCCAGCTTCAATCATAAAAGATTACTGAACGGACCAATAGCGAATTTGTAATACATAGAACAGCTATGTAAGCACTTTTAGCGCCTCAGTATCAACCGCACTTAGAATACCCGCAATTCAAACACGTCAAACAACCGTCCATCATCACACTTGCTGCGGTATTACATTTACCACAAAGTTGAGCACCATCTGGAAATTGATTATCTGCAAACGCATCTTTTTGCACATCACGCGCCTCAAAGTCGGCACGCTTCTTTTTTATCATTTTTTTCTGTTCTTCACTAGGTGTCTCCGGTATTAGAAGACCTATTTGAATTAGATGGCGTTCTATGATGTATCCAAGTTCTGCAATTATTGATGGCATGAATTTTCCGCCTGGCTGCCAATACCCTCCTCTCGGATCGAACACGGCCTGTAACTCATCTACGAGAAAGGTTACATCGCCACCCTTGCGAAACACAGCAGACATAATTCGAGTGAGCGCAACTATCCACTGATAATGATCTAGATTTTTTGAGTTAATAAAAATCTCAAATGGACGACGCTTTTCATGCTTAGTCCCTTCATTAAGAACTATGTCATTAATCGTCACGTACATCGCATGCTCGGAAACTGGCGTCTTGACCTTATAGGTTGATCCAACAAGCATTTCTGGACGCTCAAGCTTTTCGTGCATCCGAATAATTGTCGCTTCCTGAGCAGGCAAAGTAGAACTCTGCTCAACAGACTCGCCATCCTGATTTACGCTGTAATCAACTATTTTACCTTTCACCTCAATGCGCGACATCTTCATTCTTCCTATTGTTTATGTCTCTAGACCCCCAGTAAGGCCTACCCCCAAGCACCTCTTCAAGCAAGCTATAGTTTTCCGTAATACCCTTCTTTCAACGCATCAAAAAGATTCGCTGCGGTATGCACTTCACCGTCGTAAAAAATTTCTTCATCTCCCTTCGCCTTAACTACGCTGCCATCCTCCAGGGTAAATTGATATGTTGTTTTTTTAAGATCCTTTTCCTTAACCAAAACCCCCTGAAAAACCTCTGGGTTAAAGCGAAATGTTGTGCATCCCTTTAACCCTTTTTCATACGAATAAAGGTAAATATCCTTAAAATCTTTATATGGATAATCCGTTGGAATATTTGCTGTCTTAGATATAGAAGAATCTACCCATATCTGTGCGGCTGCCTGTATATCCACATGTTCTTTTGGCGAAACGTCTTCAGAAGACACAAAATAATCAGGCATTTTTTGCCCTGGATCAGACGAGTCCGGGGTAGCATCTGGATTAATCATTTCCCGATAAGCTAGCAGCTCAAAGGAAAAAACATCTACCTTCTCTTTTGTTTTTCTGCCCTCTATGATTACATTTCGGAAATAATGATGCGCAAAAGACGGCTCTATTCCATTACTAGCGTTATTTGCCAATGAAAGTGAAATGGTGCCCGTAGGCGCTATCGAGCTATGGTGAGTAAACCGTGCACCCTCATGTTCAAGCTTCTCAATTAACTCAGGAGCCACTTCCGCTATTTTATTCATGTAACGACTATAGCGAGCATGCAAGATTCGTCCTGGGATACTATCGCCAACGCTCCATCCATCTTCCTTCATTTTCGGACGTCTACGAAGCATCTCCTCTGTGACATCAAAGTCTTCGGCAAGAATAGGTGCTGGGCCTTTTTCTCTAGCCAGTTCAAGTCCCATTTCCCAACCAGCTACCGCCAGCTCTCGCGCAACATCCTCGGTGAACTCAACTGACTCCGGGGAGCCGTAGCGCACACCAAGCAAAGTCAAGGTGGAACCGAGCCCCAGAAAACCCATTCCATGACGACGTTTACGTTGAATCTCCTCGCGCTGAATACTCAATGGCAACCCATTAATATCAACAACGTTATCCAGCATACGCGTGAATACTCGAACTACCTCGCGATACTCTTCCCAATCAAAACGTGCTTTTTCAGTAAACGGATCGATAACAAACTTTGTCAGATTGACCGAACCTAGTAAGCAGGCGCCATAGGGCGGCAACGGTTGTTCGCCGCATGGGTTTGTGGCCCTAATATCCTCACACCACCAGTTGTTATTAAATTCATTAACTCTATCAATAAGAACAAAACCTGGCTCAGCAAAATCATATGTAGATGACATAATCACGTCCCACATTCTCTGAGCTGGAACTGTCTTATATATTCGGCACGCAACCAGAGCCTCTTTGTTCTGAACATATCCTTCTTTGACTGGCCAATCTCTCCATAACACCTGGGACGGGTCACCCAAATCGATCCCATCCTCTTCCGCTTCCTTTGCAGTGACCGGAAAAACCAAAGGCCATGGTCGATCGTCTTTAACTGCCTGCATAAATTCGTCGGTAATCAACAGAGATAGATTAAACTGCCGAAGGCGTCCATCCTCACGCTTAGCACGGATAAACTCCATCGCGTCTGCATGACCAACATCAAAAGTGCCCATTTGGGCGCCTCTGCGTCCTCCAGCCGAAGACACTGTAAAACACATTTTGTCATATATATCCATGAAAGAAAGAGGGCCAGAGGTACGTGCCCCAGCACCTGAAACATAGGCCCCACGGGGCCTCAGGGTTGAAAACTCGTAACCTATTCCACAACCAGCTTTGAGCGTCAGTCCAGCTTCGTGAACCTTATCTAAGATCTGATGCATTGAATCTTCAATAGTGCCGGATACCGTGCAATTTATTGTGGAGGTCGCTGGCTTGTACGCCTCTGCACCAGCATTAGACATAATCCGACCGGCTGGTATCGCTCCTCTTTGCAACGCCCACACGAAACGCTCGTACCAGTAGTCTCGTCGAGACTTGTCCTCAACGTCTGCTAGTGCCCGAGCGGTTCGCTCATATGTTCCCTGTATATCCTTATCAACCGGCTCACCAGATTTGGTCTGTAACTGGTACTTGGTGCTCCAGATGCTTAGCGAGGCATCCTGCAAAGGTATATCCGTAACCTTAGAGGTATTTAGCTCTAGCACTGATTTCATTAGTGTGTCGTCCCCCATTCCTATTCCCAGCCTGATTCACGTCAGGCAAACGAATCCACTAGGTAGCTTTTAAGCTACTCATTTTCTATTTTTTCCGCGAAGTCTTGTAACACAAGATATTGTGTTTCTTTATAGCTAGAGTAGGCTTCTCTTAGGCCTGTGTCAAGGGCTCGTTTCAACTAAGAAAATACAAATATATCTAATAATAACAACATGTTATAAAATTATCCTTAAATATTATTGAATTATTTTAAGAAACTTTTTATTAATATCCTAATCACAACATATTGTGTTGTGATATCCTCAGGTAATACACTTTAAAGCCACAAGATATCCACAAACTTAGGTGTAATGGGAGTTAGTCAAGGGGCTCAAATTCATACGCTTACTATGCGAAATCACAAAAAACTGATATAGCTATCATTAGCAAAGCACCTATGAAAAACCATGGCACGTTGCAAGCAAGAATAGGTGCACCTGAACGAAATTAGCGCTAAAGCCAACTAATCTCACCGCAAAATAGTAAACTTGAAGCACACCGTACAGATTAGCTTTCACTGTTAACTCTGTTTTTTATTGCCTGTTTCAGGCCCGCACGGATTTTTTGCGACGTTACTTACGAACTATGCATCCCATAACAGACTGACAGGAAATAAAGGTAGCGGCTTAGAGGCAATTAACTTATGAAGACAACAACGTTTTTCAACATTTCTGACCTTACCAAGTCAATTGGCGGTTTTAGTCTAAGCCTTTGTCTAGCGTTTGGTGCAGCCCAAGGGCACGCACAAACACTTCCTCAACAAGTTGCAGGCCAGGAATTGCCTAGCCTAGCGCCCATCATTGATAGGGTCGCACCCGGTGTGGTCAATATTTCTGTTCAAAGCAGCGTGGAAACAGACAATCAGCTATCACAAGATCCTTTCTTTCGGCGATTTCTCCCACCAGACAATAGACGAGAAGTACAAAGTGCCGGGTCGGGGGTCATTGTAGATGCTAAAAATGGGTACATCCTCACTAATCATCATGTTATTGAAAATGCTGATGAAATCACTGTATCCCTGATGGATGATCGCACATTAAAGGCAGAGGTGGTTGGCTCTGATGCTGGATCTGATATCGCGGTACTCCAAGTAGATCCAGACGGACTTCTAGAAATGCCGCTAGGCAATTCTGACGAGCTTCGGGTGGGTGATTTTGTATTTGCAATAGGAAATCCCTTTCGACTTCGCCACACAGTAACTTCAGGGATTGTCAGCGGGCTTGGGCGCACTGGCATCAATCCGGAAGGTTACGAAGATTTTATACAAACCGACGCCTCAATCAACCCCGGCAACTCCGGCGGCGCGTTAGTGAACCTAAGAGGGGAATTGATAGGAATTAATTCAGCAATCTTCTCAAGAAGTGGTGGAAACATCGGTATAGGGTTCGCAATTCCAGTGAATATGGCTCGCACCGTGATGGACCAACTAATCGCCTTTGGCACTGTTCGTCGGGGTCTTTTAGGCGTCAGCATCGCCATGGTCACCTCGGATATCGCAGAAAGTTACGATCTAGCAGATACCTCTGGGGCGTTAGTAACGGTGGTTGGGTCAAACTCAGCAGCAGAAGCAGCTGATCTTCAAATAGGAGACGTTATTACCAGCGTCAATAACCAATCTATTGAGAATCCGAGCGCTCTACGGAATGCTATTGGGCTCATGCGTCCTGGCGATGAGGTAACCGTGGGTTATGTTCGTGAAGGCAACTCGCGAGTGGCAACAGCCACGCTAGGAGAGTTGCAGTCTGCTATCCCAGAAGAAGAATTGAAATCGAAGAGCCTTGCTGAAGTTGACCCTGCCTTTGAAGGAGCCATATTTGAAACTAATAACTCATCACGATCCGAATTCAATGGCGTCTTAGGTGTTATAGCAACATTAGTTGAACCCGATAGCGCGTCTTTCCTTAGCGGATTGAGAACAGGAGACGTTATTACACATATCAATCGACAAAGAGTTCAAAGCGTCAACGCTGTACGACAGATAGTAGGGGACGCCCGTTCAGTGATCCTACAAGTCTCTAGGGATAACCGTGGCGTATTAATACTAATGCGTTAAATATTTCTTGACTGCTACAAGTTTGCTAGTGCCGTTCAGGCTTCTTAATGAGGGCCTGTCAGCCGCATGCGTAAGTCTTACCGCTCGCTGGTTGCGTCAATTATTTCGACTACTTCATGCAAACTGTTTGCCCCCTGGTTCCATAACTGCATTCTGTCACGCCGTTCGCTTAGACTCAGCTCTCCCAATAATTCCATCTCGCTGAAGAATCGGTTAAGCCCTTGAGTTTCAAGAAGCCAGCGTAATCCGGGCAACCATCGTCTATAGGTTGCTACAGTTGCCAAATGTGCATTATTTAGAGGTCGATCAAACCAGCCATCGTAGTCAGCAATTCCGCCCCAGCTTTCTTTAAGAACCTCATATTCCATTCTCATTAACTCAAACGCGGCCTCCTTTGCTGTTCGTTTCTCCTCATTGGAAATAGGGCGAGAAAAAATTACTCGAAGGCGTTCCTGTTGATTATTTACGAGGTCACTGAAATGTGTTCGTTGTTTCATTCGCTCTCTATAAGCTGTTGCCGCATTCTGCTCACCAATGCGCGTCAACCATAATCCCGTACCGTACTCCTCCACTGCAGTCGCAAACGCTTCATTAAGCTCGCTATCATCCTTGAGGTAAAACCTCTGATGGGCAAGCTCGTGAAGAATAATTGAAGCGCCATTCTGGCCACCACCATCAATCATGGTGTTAAGAACAGGATCCTCAAAAAAACCGAGTGTAGAATAAGCTGCTGCACCAACCACTGCAGTATCGAAACCATTCACCTTGAGGTATGCCGAGAAACGATGCGCTACTGATTCGTCAAAGTACCCTCGATAACTTACACACCCAGCAAATGGAAAACACCATGTTTTTGGATCCACAGCGAATTCTTTCGCTGCAATAACATTCCAAACAACCGCCGAACGCTCAAGATCTACATAAGTACGATAGCTTCCATTATCTGGAAGATCGAGCACATCTATAGCGAACTTTCGGGCTTCTACAATTTGTTGCAATGCAACTTTGGTCGGCTCATTCGTATCGGCACTGCCAAGGATCTCGTTAATTGGCGCTCGCTTACGAATCAACTCAAGTTGCCCACCAACAGCCTGCCAGTAGTAAGGCAATGAACATCCTGAAATCACCCCACTAAAGCAAATCAAGACTAATTGAGTTTGCCAGAATTTCACCCTTGCGACCATAACATGCATAAAGGCTGCGGTATCATATATACATGAAGATCTTTGCCGTTGGTGGTGCTATTAGAGATGAACTTCTCAATCTCGAAGTTTACGAGCGAGACTGGGCCGTGGTTGGGGGCAGCGCCAAAAATCTTATTGCAAAAGGATACAAGCCTGTTGGCAAGGATTTCCCAGTGTTTCTACATCCGAAAACGGGAGAAGAGTATGCTTTAGCCAGAACCGAACGAAAGGTTGGGCCGGGGTACCACGGCTTCAGTTTTGACACATCTACTGAAGTCACTCTCGAGGAAGACTTGGGCCGCCGCGATCTCACAATCAATGCAATGGCACGAGATTCAAATGGCAATATTATCGACCCATACGGTGGACAGGTCGATCTAGAAAATAGATTACTACGACATGTTTCACCTGCCTTTACAGAAGACCCTCTCCGTATTCTTCGAGTCGCCCGCTTCGCAGCGCGTTTCAATAAAATAGGATTTACGGTTGCGAAGGAAACCGAAAAACTTATGAGAAAAATGGTGTCTGCGGGGGAAGCAGATTCACTCAAGCCAGACCGTGTATGGCAGGAGACTGAAAAAGCTCTGTCGGGGCCAACACCTGAAGTCTACTTCAAGGTGTTACGAGACTGCAGCGCCCTTTCCACAGTATTTCCTGAGATTAACGCTCTCTTCGGCATTCCACAATCAGAAAAATGGCATCCTGAAGTAGATACAGGCATCCACACTCTGATGGCATTGAGTATTGCTGCGCGGGTTACCGATAGCGTAGCTGTGAGATTCGCGACACTCACTCACGATCTTGGTAAGGCAACCACCCCGAAGAATATTTGGCCAAAACACCATGGCCACGAGGAACGATCTGTTGAAATTCTAAGGAGCTTCTGCAAGCGTTTGCCTATACCCAAACGCTACCGTGAGCTCGCCGTCGCCGTAGCTCAACAACATGGAATGGCACATAGGGCTAAAGAGCTTAAGCCGAACACCATATATAAGCTGTTCGAGAGTCTAGATGGACTAAGACGCCCAGAACGTTTTGAAGAATTCATTCTAGCTTGTGAAGCTGATGCACGTGGGCGCGCCGGTTTTGAAAATCATCAATATTCCCAAGCTGATCTGCTTCGAACAGCACTAAATGCTGCACGTAAAGTTCAAGCAAAGGATCTGGGGGAAATAGAACAAGGTCCCAGTCTCGGAGAAAAGCTAAGAAAATACCGGGTCAAAGCAATCCATGCTGCGCTTGCCAAAAAAAACTGACATAGAAACCAAATACTAAGCATTAAAAAATCAGAGCCGGCCTCGGAAGTCACGTCCCGGCAAAGGGTTTAGCTGCAAATTATGACTGAGTAACAATACCTTGAAACGCTCACCCATCTCTCCTGGCAATACCAGAGTCTTTAAAGCCTGTGCTGTCTGAATTGCGGCTGCACTGTTGGCAAAGTCTAGCTGTCTTATTGCGCCACCATTGACAAGGAACTGACCTTGAGTGGTATACCCAGCTACCGACAAACCTGCTTCTTCAGCCGCGCGAGCACAAGCGCTAAAATCAACCCACGTGCTGATATCCTGAAGCCCTGGCCATAAAAAAGGATCATGATGCATGCGATGCTTAAAGTAACAAGCCAAGGTGCCGCTATTACGCTGTTCATGATAGTACTCTCGTTCCGTCAACCCGTAGTCAATAGTTAGAATCGCTCCCTTTTGCATTACGCCTGCAATACTTGAAATCCATGCGTTGCGTGCCGGTGAGATTTCCGATCTAAATCCATCTGGAAAAACATGACCTAAGCGAGCTTCAATAGCTTCAACCATCTCTGACAAGGGAGCTTCTTCTGCTCCCTCAGCCCATACCAGCGTTCCCTCTTCAACTCTCACACCAAGCGGCCGAACTTTACATCCTCGTTTAACAAAACAGATAGCAGGAAATGCGTCTAGTACTTCGTTGGCAAGCACCACCCCCTGAAAAAGCTCTGTTGGCAACTTTTCAAGCCATTCGACCTGGATCTTAGCGTCAGCGAGGCGAGATCGTTGTCGCGCCCTAAGTTCAGCGCTTGTTTCGAGTATGCAATAGCGTGGGGCTATAGATCTCGCACTTAATGCACTGATCAAACCTTCAGCAAGACGACCCGTTCCAGCTCCAAATTCAATGATCACTGGGTTATTCATTTGCGCCAAAATATCAATGATTGGCTCGGCTAGGGATTGAGCAAAAACCTCCGATAACTCTGGAGCTGTGATGAAATCGCCTGCGGATCCAAATTTTTGACTCCCATTATTGTAGTAACCTAATTCAGGATCATAGAGAACTCGGTGCATATATTGGTCAAAACGCATCCATCCGCCGCCTGCAAACAGCTCTTGGTTTAATTGCTCACTGAGCTTGCAAGAAATATCTTGCCCATGCAGATCAGGTTTTGGAAGATGGATAGACACTGTGGTTACTCTCTTAATGTATTGTCTAGTGTAACCTCTGGTTTTTAATCATTGCTCGGAGCCACTGTGGTCGACCAAATTCATGAACAAAGCCTAGCGGGTCGTTGGGTACTAATCACAGGCGCTGCAAAGCGCATTGGCGCAACTATAGCTACCAGACTTCATGGTGCGGGAGCCAATATCGCCATCCATTACTTTGCAAGTGCTGATGCTGCTGAAGCGTTGTCTAAACAACTTAATGCTAAACGATCTAATTCAGCTATTACGGTACAGGGAGATTTAAGAAAGATTGCCGATCTGAAACGTATGACCCAAGAGGTTATTAATCAGACAGCGGGGCTCTATTCCCTGATCAATAATGCATCAAGTTTTTATCCAACCCCCTTAGGCGAGGTCACAGAAGAACAATGGGATGATCTAATCGGGTGCAACTTGAAGGCTCCATTGTTTCTGTCTCAGGCGCTGCTACCACATCTTCGAAAAACGATGGGTATCATCATCAATATTGTTGATGTGCATTCAGAACGTCCATTAAAAAACCACCCTGTTTATGGCGCGGCTAAAGCCGGCTTAGGAATGCTCACCCGGTCCCTTGCAAAAGATCTAGGACCTGAGATTAGGGTTAATGGCATATCTCCAGGAGCGATACTTTGGCCAGAATCTGGAATGCCAGAAAATATTCAAGATAATATTATTCAGCAAATCCCTTTAAAAAGGGCTGGAACCCCAGAAGATATAGCAGCTGCTGTTTTATTTTTAATGCGCGATGCCCCGTATATCACAGGACAAATTCTCAAGGTTGATGGGGGACGAAGCATCGGATGGTAACACTCACCCACAGCACACCAGAGATACCTCAAACGTAACATCTCTCATTACAACACTTTTAGGCATATACAAAGACTCAATGGGTATTTGTAACTAGCCATCTGCAAGTTATTGTTCGCAATACTCCCTTATTAGCAATATATAATTTGAGAAACCTCTATGCCTGATAGACCTAAAAATTGGCGAGATAACGGTGTTAAAGTAATAAACGGTACGCACCTTGACAGCAACACGCCACAAACACTTGGCATGCACCGTGCTGCTGCCATTAATCGTGCTACGGCGGGTGCAAATAAGCTTTGGGCGGGCACTGTAACCATCCATGCGGATGCAAAAACTGGAGTACACCATCACGGAGATTTAGAAAGCATCATTTATGTTGTAAGCGGCCGGGCGCGGATGCGCTGGGGAGAAAAATTAGAGTTCGTTTGTGAAGCAGATCCTGGGGACTTTATCTATATCCCACCACACGTGCCCCATCAGGAAATAAACGCATGTGCTGATAAGACACTCGAATGCATTCTAGTGCGCAGCGACCAAGAAGCCGTCGTCGTTAACTTAGAAACACCTGTCGCCGAAGATCCAGGTGAAACATTTTGGATAGACCCAATCCACGCCGATCCAAATGCGAAATTTATATAACACTTTTATAAAGTAAATGACGTAGAAAAAAAACCTCAAAATCATTCAGAAAATTTTATTGAAACGCATGTTTTGCATTGGTCCGAGCAATTAGACCTGTACTATATTCTCATCATTACTCAGGGCTGCCCTCATTCTGTTTGCAACCTTTCTTAACAACCACGCATCCTATAAATGAATATTACTTAAATAAGAGGCTATAAATAATGCAATTAAGATACGTCAATATGCGGTTGCCGATAATTGCGATGTTTCTGTCTATTACAGCATTTACTTTTATCGTCCCAATCGATAGCACGCAAGCACAATCTGGGATGGGAAACGGTATGAGACCCGAAGGTATGAGACCCGGCGGTATGAGACCCGAAGGTATGAGACCCGGCGGTATGAGACCCGAAGGTATGAGACCCGAAGGTATGAGACCCGGCGGTATGAGACCCGAAGGTATGAGACCCGAAGGTATGAGACCCGAAGGTATGAGACCCGGCGGTATGAGACCCGAAGGTATGAGACCCGGCGGCAAAGGTACTACTGAAGATACTGAAATTATTAAGAACCTTGAGGAC
>Ga0114999_10008891_pt1 | contig 11117 bp, 10 predicted proteins | sample ArcticOcean_MG_C_3_FD_89820 | JGI IMG/M metagenome (GOLD analysis project Ga0114999, IMG submission 89820) | Marine microbial communities from western Arctic Ocean - ArcticOcean_MG_CB8_126 | ecosystem: Environmental > Aquatic > Marine > Oceanic | place: Arctic Ocean: Canada Basin | collected...
CGAATTGTAAAGGATGGATTCGCAGGAAAATCCATGTAACCCGTTGAAATAATTGGTGGGCCGTACTGGGATCGAACCAGTGACTTCTGCCGTGTGAAGGCAGCGCTCTCCCGCTGAGCTAACGGCCCTGTTGGCTCAAGCTTTATCACAGTGGATAGCGGGGATCAAGAATAAACCGAAGCTCCAGGGTTTACGAGACTTCATCAGTTTCGCTATGATGACTCAGCTTGATGAACGTTCAGCTGCGGATAGCGGCATACCAATGAGAAGGAAGCAGAGACATGGTGGAACTTTCACACAACGAGGTGAAGTATCAGCTTGAAGCGAAAGAGCATGACCTCTACGGGTTTGGTGTGGATGTGTACATGCTCGAGGGTGACGGCTCTCGGCACAAAGCGTCCATTGCCTTTATCCCGGGGCGCGATGAGAGCGCGGCTACCGTGCAGACCGAGCAGTGGTTGAAAATCGCGTTTCCGGCAGAGATGCAGGGCAAGAAGAAAAAATAGCGCCCGGCGATCTTTAGCGAATCGCCCTCTACGTTGCAAAAAGAAGTGACCGAGCCAGAAACCATCCATGCCGACGCAGCGCCGCAACCGACCGGCCCGTTTGTCCAGGCTCGCCGCGCCGGCAATATTCTCTACATTGCTGGACAGCGTGGCATCGACCCGGCGACAGGGGAACTCGTTGAGGCCGGCATCGAGGCGCGCGCTCGCCGCACATTAGAAAACCTCAAGGCCATTGCCGAGGCGGCCGGCGGCTCGATGGCCTCGTTCCTTTCGACCACCGTCTACGTCACCGACATGAAGGCCTGCCGACCGGCGGTCAACAAGATGTACGAAGAGTATTTCGGCGAGAACTTGCCCACGCGCACCATAGTCGAGGTGCGGGCCCTCAACCAAGACGACATCGTCGAGATTGACGCAGTTGTCCTTCTTCCCGACACCACTTCTTAACTAAGGAGCCCCGAAACTCACCCGCACTATTTAGGCGGGATAACGGGCAGCATCACGTATGCGCCCTGCTCGCCGCCGGTGTGGAGCGTCACCTTGCCGCCATAGACAGCCATCGGCCGGCTGTCGGGGTCGGTGTGGGTCATACCCCCGGTTCCTCGGGTGCCGTAGTGGAAACTCTTCCCGAACTCGCTCAGGTCTCCCGGATATATGTAGTCCTGCCCTCGAACCGACAGAGCTAGCCGCCAGCCAGCGGGGACGACGATGCACGAGGAGACGATCTCGACATCGCATTCATACACCTCGCCCGGGGTCAGCATTTCGGCCTTGTCATGCGGGTGGTAGGGTCGGTATTCCGTGCTCTTCTCCGGGTCCAGCGCCCGGTGCGAGACGCGCAGCCACCCATTGGCAATTGCGGTGTTCGGATCGGTAGAGCCCATGAAGGTCTCCTCCCGACCGTCCGGGTCGAAGAGCCGAAGGACCAGGAACAGATCGGCGTCCTCCGTCGCTGAGGATGCGAAAATCTTGGAGGCCATCGGGCCGGTGATCTCCATCGGCTCCTCAAGCGGGGGCATCCAGAAAGTGACACCGTCCCCGAGAGCCTCGTATTCTACTTGACTTGCCTTCGACACGGAGTCGGGGGCCAAGGTCTTGCTCTCCGCGTCGAGGTAGAACTTGGTCCACTGGGTGCGGGCGAGCGGCCATTCGTTCTCATCGCGTTTCTCGAACTTTTTGCCGGGGTGGCGGATGTTGAGCGAGACGCGCGGCATTTTATCCCAACCGTTGTCTTCATCTTTTAAGAAGTGGTCGAAAAAGCGTTTTTGAAGATCGAGGCCGTAGTTGTTCGAAAAGAGTGACCAGTGCGAGTCGCCGTGCGCCTCGAGCCATTTTTGCTCGGAGCCCGCCTCCATAAATCCGTTGAAATTTCCCCGCGGGTGGATTCCCTGGCCGCCCCAGTTGGCGCACGAGAGAAGCGGTATCTTGACCTCAGAGAAATCCGCCCGGCGCTCCTGATGCCATTCATCATCGAATGGGTGTTTTTTCAACTCGTCGAAGGCGTTGACGCGGTTCTTAGCCAACTCTTCTTCTGACAGCGTTATGGGGCCAGTGGCCGACTCGCCCGTGTTCGGGTTTTTTAGCCCGTTCTCGCCCCGGCCGTTTTGAATGTTTATTACCTGATGCTTTGACCAGCGCTCTAGAAACTGGCTCAAGATGCCGCCGTGATATCCTGAGTCGCGGTAGGCGTCGTTTCCCCCTTCCCAGGGGATGATGGCGGTCAAGTGGGGCGGGTGCTTGGCCGCGATGCGCCACTGGTTCCGGGAGTAATACGAGATGCCGAGCATGCCGACTTTGCCGTTGCTCCACTCTTGGGTGCCCGCCCATTCGATGCACTCGTAAAGATCATCTATCTCTCTGGGCGAGTTGGGCGACATGAACCCCTCGGAGCAACCGGCGCCCCGCGAGTCGAAGCGGACGCACACATAACCATGCGGAATCCATCGCTCGGGATCGGTAACTTCCCAGTTCTGGTACTTGTTGGTCGAGCCCTCAAGAATTTCGGGATAGTCCTCGACCATTTTATTCCACTGGAACGGGTAGCCATCCTGGTAGGCGACCCCCTTGGCGTAAATCCCGTATGTCAAGATTGTCGGGTAGTTGCCGTCATCATCGGGCCGGTAAATGTCGCAACGCAGGACAACCCCGTCGTCCATCTTGAGCGGTACGTTCCAGTCGATGCGCATGCCGTCTTTGACTTCGCTTTTGAATTTGCTCATCTCTAGCCCCTCGTAGTTCGCAAAGAAAAAAAATTAAATAATCAGTGCCGATTCGGTGAAAGGCACCTAGCTGTCCTGTTTTTCCTGCTCGGCGAGTTTTTCCTTTTTCAGGCGGGCCACCTCGGCTTTTACGTCGTCGATCACGTCCGTGCCCCAGAAAATTTTTCCCTGGACGACGAACGAGGGGATACCGAAGATGCCGAGGCTTTTACCCTGGGCCCGCTGGCTGTGGATGGCGGCGAGATAGCGTTTCTCGGCGATTACCCGTTTGATCTCCTCGCCATTTAGGCCGACATCCTCACCGCATTTGGCGAGCACATCGGGATTGTCGAGCTTAAGATCCTCCTCCCAGCGCGCCTTATATATTCTGTCGCGGAATTTCTTGAATTTGCCCATGTCGCGGGCATAAAAGGTGGCCATGTGGGCGTTTGTTGTGCGGTAGTCGTCGCCGGCTGGATTGATGGGTACACCGTATTTGTCAGCCAGGGGTTTGTGGTTGGTCTTATAGTTCTCGATTTTATGCTCGGGCGAGTAGCCGGCGAACTCCTTGTCGGGCGGGCGGCCCTCCCAGCTTACCCACTCGACTTGAACGTCCGGGTCTTTCTCGATTTCGGGGGTGCCACCCACGGTGGCTACGTAGCAGTAGGGTCAGGTGAAGTCGGAATACTTGACGACAATAATTGGTTCTTTTAGCTCGCTCAATGTAAGCCCTCCATATTGGGAAATACTTTAGGTAATCGAAAAAAGAAACCCCGGGTGGTATCCCGGTTTTGTTCCGTTCTGATTATCTGTCCTATACCACTTCCGCGCGGTCGTGGTCGATAGGGGCGTCTCCACCAGGATCGACCCAGATGCCCCGGCCTCTCGCGAGAGAAACGGCTGCGGCAATTTGGCCGGACTCTCCCTCAAACTCGCACACCTGCCACCCCGAATCGACACTCACGTCCCCCCGGATGATGTTGATGGTCAGGGAAAATTTCTTACCCAACTCCCAGAGAAAAGGCTTTTGCACCTCCTCGGATGGAAACGTGAAAACAAAACGCCGCGTCTCGACGGGAATCGGCATCGCATCAATTCCGATGGGGGTATTTTTCTCAAGACGGCTCAGGAAATTGCCCACAACTCGGGTGAGGTGGTCAGACTGGACCAGAAAAGCGTCGTGTCCATATGTCGATTCAATGTTGTGAAGCTCGACCTCGTGACCTAGCTTTTGAAGGTTTTCGGCGATCTCGATGCTGCAGTGCGGAGGATAGAGCCAGTCCGAGATGAAACAAACGAGAAGGCACTTCGTATGCAAACGCTCAAGCGAGGCTTTGAGGTCCGAATGGCCTCTTGACGCGTCGTAGAGATCCATCATCCTCGAAAGATACATATATGAGTTTGCGTCGAAGCGATCAACGAACTTTTGTCCCTGGTGATCGAGATAGCTTTCCACCTCGAATCGGGCGGTGATGTCCTCAAGGAGCTGGCCCCTGTCCCGCACGCGGCGACCGAATTTCTCCCACATGATAGGGCCGCAAAGATAGGTGATGTGCGCGATCATGCGGGCGACGCTGAGCCCCTTTCTCGGGCCGCCGCCGGGCTCATATTCACCCTCCCGCCAATCGGCATCGGCCATGATGGCCGTGCGGGCGATCTTGTCCCAGGCGATGCCCATCGGCGTTAGGCGGGCGGCTCCCGCGACCGGGATGACGGAGTCGCAAAAATCGCTGTGGCGCAGTCCCCATTCGAGTGTCTGCATCCCGGCCATCGAGCCGCCTATAACGGAACGAAGGTGTTTCACGCCCAGTTCATCGAGAAAAATTTTCTGAAGACGGACGGTGTCCTCGACGGTCACGACGGGGAAGTTCGCGCCATAGGGACGCCCCGTCCCGGGGTCTGTCGATGTGGGACCGGTGGTTCCCGAGCATCCGCCAAGATTGTTCGTGCAAATTACAAAATAGCGGTCGGTGTCGATCGCCTTGCCGGGGCCGATCATCGGGTCCCACCAGCCGGGCCTGGGGTCCGCTTCACTGTGGTATCCGGCCGCGTGGGCGTCTCCGGTCAAGGCGTGAATGACGAGAACGGCGTTGTCCCGCGTGGCGTTAGGCGCGCCATATGTTTCATAGGCCACACTCACATCGGTCAGTTCCCTTCCGGATTCGGTTCGGAAGGGAACTGAGAGTTTGTGATGCCTGGTTTCAGTCAGTCCTATCGAGTCTGATTTGGTGCTCAAGTCAAACATCCCTCGCAAAGTTTTTTTCACCTGGAGAGGCAACGGGGCCGCTTGGCGTAAGGGGGAATCACTCTTCCCAGGAGGAATGAATTTTCCTCTCTTTTTTACTCCTCATCAAGGGCGGTGGGTCTAATCGCCTCGAAAAGATTCTTCTATTAGCCCGCTTGTCCCTTGGCCTGTGGGTTAGGGCCTGATACATTCGAATTAGACCCTATTTATGGGACGGAAACACGGTATTTTCTTAGCCGAATTTCTTGTCTGAAAAGGTATTTTCATGATTGTCCGCCCGATGAAGGATAGTGTTCGCCTAATTCCCCAGCACGATCATGCGCGAGCTGCGGGTTCTCTCTTGCGCCATTGGGTTGGGCTGGATTCCGTGCCCGCTCTGAATTCGGAGCTTGCTGTCGCCGTTTGGTTCGCTGTGGACAACCACGATGTAGGCTGGTGTAAGACCGATGAGAATCCAAGCTACGATCCGGTGACGAAATTGCCCTACAGTTTTTTTGGAACCTCCTCGGAGGAGGCAACGGAAATTTGGTCTAGGGGCATTGCCGTCTGTGCGGATTATCATCCGCTATCGGGTTATTTGGTTAGCGCCCATTTCTCACAGCTTGCCGAGGCGGGCGGCCGAGGCGCGCCTCCGGATGTCCTTGAACACCTGGGGAAATTTATTCGTGTCGAGTCAAACCGCCAGAAATTGTTGAGCGAGCAATTCACCGATTCAGAGGAGGCGGGGAGGGAGGGGGCATCGTTGCTTTTACGCACATGCGACACGCTCTCTCTTTTAATGTGCCGGGCTCCCGAAATCAGCCCGCCAGAGGGACAAACTCATCCAATGACGAGGTGTGGATTGAAGATTCGGGCCTCTAGTGGAGATTGCCTTGAAATTTTGCCTTGGCCGTTCGATGTGGAATGCCTTGAACTCCAGTTTCCGGGTACAACGATTCCTGGGCCGCGCTTTGAGAATGCCGAGGAGTTTCAGGAGGCCATGGAGCGGGCCGAGCCGGAAGTTTTTCATGGCTGCTTGATGCCTATTTCATGAATCGCGGTGAGGTGGAATGGTCGCCGAATCACCAGCCAGTTTTGATGTCGTAGCCGGAGTCATCCGAAGGGATGGGCGCATTCTGATTTGCCGCCGTCCCGAGGGCTCCCACATGCCGGATAAGTGGGAGTTTCCCGGGGGCAAGGTTGAGGCGGGAGAGACGCCCGAGGAGGCGTTGGTCCGGGAGATCCGGGAAGAGTTGGAAGTCGAGATTGAAATAGGGACTCTCCGCTGGAAAACCTCTCACGAATATTCTGATCGAAAAATTCATCTTCGATTTTATGAGTGCCGCTGGTTGTCCGGCGAGCCTCAGAATAATGGCGTTGCAGCACATGAATGGGTTCTTCCGGATGCGCTTGGCCGAGTCGACTTCCTTCCCGCAGACGCGCCCCTCATTGAAATGTTGAAAGACACGGGCGCTGTCGCTTTGGGTGCTGACTTGCCCGGTGATGTGGCCGAAGCCTACCGGCAGTGCGAACTGATGGCGGCATCTCATTATGAGAATTTTCCCGTCGCTTCCAGATTCTTGCCCGTCCGGATTCGGCGTCACGTGGCGGCGGTCTATGCCTTTGCCCGGTGCGCTGATGATTTCGCCGATTCGCCGGATGGGGGAAATGACGATGAGCGCCTGGCCAGGCTGGATGACTGGGAGCGCGCGCTCGATGCCGCCGCCCGGGGCCGGGTGTGCGCCCCGGAGATGGATACCTCCCCGGGGGGGGTGAAAAAAAACGTTTTTCTCGCGCTCGGCGATACGATTCGCGCCCACGATCTTCCCGCTCAGCCATTTCGGGATTTGATCGCGGCCTTTCGCCAGGATGTGATGGTCAGCCGCTACCCGGGATATGACGATCTTCTCGATTATTGCCGCCTGTCGGCCAATCCTGTCGGTCGCATCGTGCTTATGCTCCACGGCATCCGGGATGAGGCGTCCCTTCGCGCCTCGGACGCCATTTGCACAGCTCTTCAAATCACCAACCATCTTCAGGATGTAAAGGAGGATTATCTTCGAGGCAGGGTGTATCTCCCCCGGGCGGAGCTTGAGGCCTTTGGCGTCTCGGAGACAGAGTTTGCCGGAGACGCGGCAGGGCCCGAGCTACGGGCGCTCATGGTGTTTCAGGTCCGGCGTGCGCGCGATCTTTTCGGGGAAGGGCTCCCGCTGCTGAAAAAAACCGGTGGCGCCCTGGGCCGGGAGCTTCGGACGATATTTCGCGGTGGCCTTGCCGCCATCGAGTCCATCGAGCGGGCCGGATATGACGTGATGAAGGGCTCGCCGCAGCTGACCTCGCGCGATAAAGCGGCTTGCGCCCTCGCGGCGGTTTTGCCGACCGCATCTCTTGAGCATCGCCTCGGCCCTGATGTGAATGCGCGTAAGGATTGGGACTATTGCCGCTGGTATGTCCGCGCCAGCCGGTCGAGTTTTTATATTGCTTTTTTATCCTTGCCCCCTGCCCGCCGCAGGGCGTTATCGGCGGTGTACGGCTATTGTCGGGTTGTTGACGATATTGCCGACACGCCGGGTGACCCCGTTGAGAAAAAAAGACGTCTCGATGCCTGGATGGACGCGGTCGCCCATTTGAATGAGCGGGAGCACCGGCATCCGATTTTGTGTGAGCTTGTTTCCGCTGTTGCGGCTTATGACATTTCCACCAGCGATCTGCTCGACGTTTGCCGGGGCGTGGCGATGGATCTCGATCAAAGCCGCTATGAGACGTTCGATGAACTCAAGGGTTATTGCTACAAAGTTGCCTCGGCGGTTGGTATGGCGTGTCTCAAGGTATTCGGGGAAAACTCCCCGGCCGGGGTCGAATATGGCCGCACCCTGGGGCTTGCGCTTCAACTGACGAATGTTCTTCGTGATTTATGGGCGGATGCCGAGGATGGCCGAATATATCTGCCGCTAGAGGATTTGCGCCAATTTAGTGTGACGGAGGAGTCAATCCTTAAGGGGCAGCGCGGCGAGGCGTTGCTTGAACTGATGAAGTTCGAGGCCGAGCGGGCGCTGGGGCTGTATGATAGTGCTGATGCGCTCCGCCCTGATGGAAGCCGTTGGCGGCTTTTCCCCGCGCGCTTCATGGGCCGGGTCTACCGCAAAGTACTTGAGAATATGCTCGCGGCGAATTTTCTGGGGCCTGGCTTGAGGCCGTCTCTTTCCAAATCAGAGAAACTCCGGGAGGCTTTCCTCTGTCTGCTCGGGATGTAAGCGGAGAACCCGGCCAGGGAGGTACCGTTGTCATTGGCGCGGGATTCGCTGGTGCCACCGCAGCGCTATCGCTCGCCGAGGCAGGCGAGCGTGTCTGTCTGCTCGAGGCCGGACGCTCGCCCGGGGGGCGGGCGAGGAGTTTTCTTGACCGCCGCTCGGGACTTGAACTCGACTGGGGACCCCACCTGTTCATGGAGTCGAATCCCGCGCTCCGGGATTTTCTCGACCGAATCGGTGCCACCCTGGATCTTCATTTCGAATCCTCACTCAATATTGTCTACCGGATGGCTGGCGAGGTGGCGGGGGATGCTGTACGGCTTGAGCGCCTTTGTTTCCCTAAGTGGGGAGGATCGTTAGGCGCCCTTTGGGCGTTGATGCGCTGGCGGGGTCCATCGCTTGGCGAGCGGATATCCATCCTGAAAGGCCTTGTCAGGCTTATTCGAGAAGAATCGGCTTCGGGCGGCGAGACGGTGGAGAAAATGCTTGCAAGGCTCGGGCAGGGGAGCGCCGAGAGAAAATGGTTCTGGGAGCCGTTTACACGCGCGGTCCTCAATATGCCGATGAGCGAGGGAAGCGGCGAGCTTTTCCGGCGGGTGGTGGCCGAGTCATTTGGAGGTGGCCCCTCCGGCGCGACGCTTGGTGCCCCGTCGGTGGCGATGCGCCCATTCTGGGGAGATCGCGCCCTTCATGCGATTCGCTATAAAGGGGGCGAAGTTCGAACCTCCGTCTCGGCGAGCCGGATAGAGATTGAAGGCGACTCGGTGCGAGGTGTGACGCTGCTCGGCGGTGAATTTATCTCCGCCGCCCGGGTGATTAGCGCGGTGCCGCCATCCGCACTGCTTGACTTGCTCCCTGATGAACTTCTCGGACAATCTCCCTGGCGTGATTTGAGCCACCTGCGGCCCGGCCCTATTGCGAGCGCATATATTTGGTTGGACCGCGATGAATCTGGCCCGGTCTATGAGGCGCTTCTCGGGGAGCCGTGGGAGTGGCTCTTTAGGCCGGGAGGAGGAGGGGGTGGCCCGGAGGCCCCGATTGCGCTACTCACGGGTGGCGTGGATTCCATCGCAGCCGGCCTGAGAGGCGGGCTGGAGTTCGCGGCGCGTGAAACGGCCTCGCGGATTTTTCCGGGCGCCACTGTCCGGCGTGTTCTCATTGTCCGGGAGAGGGCGGCGACATGGGCGAACGGGGTGAATGAGCAGTCCTTTCGCCCATGGGCGGAAACCCCCGTCAAAGGGCTCATACTCGCTGGGGACTGGACAGCCACCGGTCTTCCGGCAACTTGCGAGGGTGCGGTTCGAAGCGGTCTCCGGGCGGCGGAGGCCGCCCTGGGTCCTGAAGGGTTTGAGCAAATCGACCAAGGGTAATAGCATAAGCGGGTTGAGCCATCTTTTGCACATTTCTTCCCTAGGCAGGCATAAGGGGCAAGCAGTGGAATTGAGCGATTCACAACTGAACGCGCTTTGCGCGCTTCTAGAAGAAGATCAGCCGGCTACAATCGAAGCGCTCGACAAGCAAATCTCCTCGATGGACGACGATATTCTGGCTCGTCTTTTCGATCGTCTTTCGATAAGTGAGGGCCGCAGGGTATCCGTTCCGCCCGCTCTTTTGGAATATCACCACACTTGTCTTGAGCTCAGTTTTTCTGATTGGGCGGTAGCTACCTCGGAGGGGGGGCAGCTGGAGGACGGGATGCTCCTCCTGGCGTCGTTCGGCTATCCCCTCGAGGATTCCTCCCGGTGTCTTTCCGAGCTAGATCAACTGGCAGAAGAGCTCCACTACCGTCTCAAGGGCGTGAGCGAGCCAGACGAAATTGTGCGCCATGCCACCTACTACCTGCATGAGGAATTGGGCTTCAAGGGAGGCAGAAAAGATTACTATGATCCCGATAACTGCTACCTCAACCGGGTGCTCGCCCGCCGGGAGGGGATGCCCATCACGCTGGCAGCCGTTTACATCCTGATTGGACGGCGGCTCGAACTTCCTTTCCAGGGTATCGGCATGCCCGGCCATTTCATTCTCAAGTACGATGCTCCCGGATCTCCCATCTATATCGATCCTTTTGACGGGGGCAAGGTAATCTCACCGCAAGAGTGCGCCGATATTGTGCGTGGGATGGGATATCATTTCGACTTGCGTTTTCTGAAGGAAACACCCGATTTCAGGATTGTCGAGCGAATGCTTAATAACCTGATCGGGATTTATCACCGGGATGGGGACGAGAAGCGGTCTCGCCGCCTCGTTCGATACCGGGAAACTATCCAACGCGGATAGCCTCTGTTTCCGATTTGCGGAAACAAAGGGTATGTCCTTATTTCAAGGAGTGAGCATGGATCAATTCTCAGCTTCCAACAATATTACCTTCGGTTCACAGCCGACGAGCGAGGATCTCAAGGAACTCGCCGCCCAGGGTGTGAATACGATTATCAACACGCGGCTGCCGGGTGAGGACCAGGGGGAGCTTACCCCCGAGCGGGCCAAAGCCGAGGCCGAGGCCCTGGGGATGTCATATCTCAACATTCCCGTGAGTGCCGCCGAATTTAGCGATGAGTCACTCAAGGCGGTGAGCGATGCGCTGACAAACGCGACTGCCGATGGCACGGCGTTTGTCCACTGAGCGGCTACAGGGCGAGCCGGGATTTGCTCGCTAGCGCACCTCGCGGAAGAGAATAATTGGTCGAGCGCGGAGATGGAAAAGGCGGCCGACGCGACCGGTTTCAATTGGCGCGAGACAAGACTCACCGAAAGATATAGGGAATTCATCAACAGGCGCGGCTAATGCCGCGACGTTTTATATTCACTGGATTTTTTGTTGGGAGACGAACGCAATGGCGGAGAGTACAGAGGGGTTGAACCGTTTTAGCAAGCGGATAACGCAACCACCCTCGCAGGCAGCGTCCCAGGCCATGCTCTACGGAGCCGGGCTCGACGAAAA
>Ga0114999_10008894_pt1 | contig 11115 bp, 17 predicted proteins | sample ArcticOcean_MG_C_3_FD_89820 | JGI IMG/M metagenome (GOLD analysis project Ga0114999, IMG submission 89820) | Marine microbial communities from western Arctic Ocean - ArcticOcean_MG_CB8_126 | ecosystem: Environmental > Aquatic > Marine > Oceanic | place: Arctic Ocean: Canada Basin | collected...
ATTCTTTAATAACAATCTGACTAATATCTCCAGATCTTACTAAGAGTTGAAACCCCTTTTTATCAAGTGTTGAATTTAAAGATTTTAAAGAAGCACTATCCCATTTATTCCGATTAACATTAATCTCATTTTGAATATTTCTTGTTGCAAACAATGGGATTACATCAGCAGATTCTATAATAGCTTTTTTTAGAGCGGGATTATCTAAAATCCTAGGGGTTCCATTAAGTAAAACTATCGATTTAAGCATCTTGTAGCTTTCGGTTTTTTAGAATTATCAATCCATCCAGATTTACTTTTATAAAAAACTTTATCGCACCCTAAACTTTTTACTTGATGGACAACAGGTAAACCCATAACAAATCGTGAACTTACATATCCCGTTGCTCCAAAAATTAATATATTCACAAAAATAACCTTTTATTGGAAATACCTAAAATTACATTCGTTATCAAATATGAAAAACGGCATGGACTCATAATCATCTAGTTTAGATACTTGATTCCCAACAATGCGGTCAATTAAGCTAGGGTGTTCATAATATTCAGGGACTACCACCATATCAACATTATGCTCTAAAGCAGTTTTCTGTATATTGATAAATCCATGCTTATTTGCCAATAAAGCCTTTGAATTCAAATTAATGTTGTTTATGTCATTCATCTGCTTATTCAAATTATTTCTTCCTAGTAATTCCAAATCTCGGCTATTTAACAAACCTTTCCATCTCTGCCCACTTTGAGAACTTCCTGGTTCTACAAAAAAAGATGCCGCAGACAGGTCATACAAAATAATTTCCGCATCAAGCTTATGACACAATTCAGATGTCTTCTTTATCATTGAAGTGTACTGAAAAGGTAATGTGTCTTCTGGTTTATCGTGTGTTAACACCATAATTTTTTTAACTTTTTTTCCAATAAGAGACAGCAATTCATCTGGATCTGTAGGTTGATGATTTTGGCTCAAATAGACTGCATCTAAATGCTTTAATAAAGATTTGATTACGCGTTCATCAGAAGAAACAAATCCTTCAAACATTTTGCCTGGATCAAAGAGTCTCCCTTCTGCAAATTGGCCTTCTGATACTTCCCATCCAACAAATGCTATGGGGGACGGGGATTCAGATACTAAAAACCATTGGTTCTCTACGAGAGTAACTGATTTTGGAATTTCTACCCACGTTGTTAAGGAATTTTTATGCTTGTTTTCAGGAGTGCCAATACCAAACGCTTTAATTTCAATACCACTAGCTACCAGTTCTTCATACCTTTCAATCTCATTATCTAATTTTTCAACAGATTGAAATCCTACATATAAAGATGAGGCTTGATTTGAAATTAATATCTCGTTCTCAATCTGTCTAGTAATATCAAGCATTTTTTCCGATGAATGAATAAACTCAAACCCTTCTATAGGTAAGCCTTCTTCCCTTAATGCTTCATCCATTTTCAGTACTAATTCTCTAACACTGCTTGTGTTTTTATCTGAAGTGCTCTTGTCTAATTGCCACTTAAAAGTCATTTTGATTTGCCTCTGAATAATTTTACAAAATTTCTAAAATTTTTTACTTCAACATTTTCCGATAAAATTATTTTTTGCATTCTATTTGGGTTTGCATTCTTGCCAATAAGTATCAATTCGGAACCTTTCCATGAAAGTATTAAATCAAGTTTCCAAAATAGTAATTTATTTGAAATATTATCTATAGTTTTCCTGAAATCTATTAATTTGAAAAACGGAGATACATTCTTGAAATTTAATCTTATTAAATTCAGATATATATGATCTGATTCAAATTGGACTTCTACTTCCATCTCGTCCGATTTGATACAAAGTAACCCTTCTGCATATAAAATATTTTTTTGCTTATCCATTAATGAACTTAATTGCCTTCAATATTCTCGAAAGTACTTAAGCTAATTGTTCCATCAATCGTCCATTTTGCTCTTTCAGTATTATCTGCTGTTGATTGCGGAACAAAAATGTCAAAATTTTGAAACCCATAATTAATTGTCGTTTTTCTTTTATTTAAAAACTCATAAAGACCTTCTGCTAGTTCTATCCATGAGTTAAGTTTTGTTTCTTTTGTCATTGCCACTCCTTTAATTTAAGCTGCTTCCGATTCTTTTAATTTTGATACAGGAGAACGACCACACATAATGCATTTAAGTAAACCTATTTCCATATCAATAATTTCCACATAGTCGCCTCCACACCTAAAGCATATATTTTTGTTCTCCATAGCACTCTCCATATAATTGATGATGTAATTAATATATACTTAATTGTATTATATTGCAAGTCAGTGTATTAAAGAACAACGAATTATAATAATACGATGCCGCTTTCTTAATTGCTTACGTTTAAAATTTGTAACCCTTATCGTATAATCAAAATATTGATTAACTCTTTAAAAATGAGGTGCCTAAATGGTAACTGTAACAACCGAAACAGAATCAAAATACCAAATAGCACACTTATTAAGAAGAGCCGGATTTGGAGCAACCATAGAAGAATTAAATTATTACAAATCTATCGGTTATGAAAAAACTGTTGCGGAGCTTTTAAATCCTAAAAAAGTCACAAGGCTTCCAGATCACATTGTGTCTCGATACCATACAGAAACATCTGCAACCATGGGACCATATGGAGGCCCAACTGAATGGATTTATCGAATGATATCAACGAATGCACCTTTAAATGAAAAAATCGCTCTTTTCTGGCATACGATTTTTGCAACTGGCGTAAGCAAATTATCAGGTAATATTCCTATGGTACGTCAAATATCCATGTTCAGAAATAGTGGATTAGGATCATTTCGGGATCTTTTGATAAGTTTATCAAAAGATCCCGCCATGATTTACTGGTTAGACAATTGGACCAATCACAAAAATGAAATTAATGAAAACTATGGACGTGAATTACTAGAACTTTTTTCTATGGGAGTGGGTAATTATGCTGAAGACGACGTAAAAGAATGCGCTCGAGCATTTACAGGGTGGAGCATTGTAAATAGTGCCTACATAGATGCACAAGCTGCAAAAGATTCTTTTCAACCATATGGAAGATATGCTTGGCAATTCCAATATTTACCCGAAGATCATGACGATGGCGAAAAAGAATTTTTAGGAGAAAAAGGTAATTTTACCGGCGAAGATATAATACAAATTATTTGTAAACAAGAGGCAACCGCAACTTTTATATCCAGACACATATGTAGTTTCTTCCTTGCAGACGAAGTTCCTGTAACACAGTGGCCATACGTTGAACCCAACAACCCTAAACTTATAGAAAAACTAAAAAAAGTTTACTTTGAAACTGATTACAACATAAAAGAAATACTAACCGCTTTATTTTTGTCAGAAGAATTTAAAGACAGGTCAAGTTTTTATAAAAAGGTGAAAAGTCCATCTGAATTGGTTATCGGAGTAACGCGGCTAACGGATAAGTTCGGAAACGGGCCTAGGCTCGATGCTAGAAATGTATGGTTAGCAATGGTCAATATGGGTCAGCATATTTTCAATCCCCCAACAGTGGAAGGCTGGCATGGCGGTGTGGAATGGTCTGATACCGGAACACTCGTAGAAAGAATCAACTTTTGCTCTGAACAATTTGGAAACACAGAATCTCCTGGTATTAAAAAAATGATAAATAGCCTTGTAGATAAATACGATGAAGCGCCTTTGGAATTCATAGATTCTTGTATGGAAATATTAGGTTCTATAGAAATAGAAGCGGAAACCAAAGAAACACTAATATCATTTGCTAAAGAATATAAAGCTGAAGGTTCATTAGATGCTACAAATTACGCTAAAACTATACTGCAATTAATAACAACTACTCGCGAATATCAATTATGTTAATCAGGAAAACCAAAATATGGTGACAGCAAAATCGGAAAACTTTTCTCTAAAATATAAAAAAACAATTGGGTTTTCAGGAAAAAGAGGTCGCGGTTTCTTTTATCCCCGAGATCTGGCTATAGGCTCTGACAAAAAACTATACATACTGAATAGGTCTCATGAAGTTGATTCTTACGCAGAGCCCGAATCAGTAAGAGTTGCCATATGTGACCTTAATGATAGATTTTATGGTGATGCTGGTCATTTTGGTGAGGCTGACGGACAGTTTATGTGGCCCACATCCGTAGCTTTAGATTCTGAAGGAATGATCTACGTAAGCTGCGAATATAAAAACACAATAACCGTATTTGACCCTGAAGGAAATTTTCAACATAAATGGGGCAAATCGGGAATAGGAAACGGTGAATTTTCAGGTCCTTCAGGAATCATATTTGATAAAAATGACAATTTATGGGTTGTAGACCATAAAAATAATCGCATCCAGCAATATGACAAATTTGGAAATCAAAAACATTCGTTTGGAGATTCAGATTTACTTAATTTACCTTGGGGAATCAATTTAGATACACATGGAGATATTTACGTAGCAGATTGGGGAAATGACAGGATATTAAAATTTTCGCCGGACGGAGACTTGGTTTCTGAAATGACCGGAAACGGAGTACTTAAAAATCCATCCGGGGTAGCTATAGATAAAAATGGAATTATATATGTTGCTGATTCTGGCAATGAACGCCTTCAAGTATTATCCTCAGACGGAGAACCCATATTTTCAACTAGGGGACAAGCAACAATGTCACAATGGGGGCAAGAGTTTTTAGATGTAAACCCAGATGAAGCCGATCCCCGAAAATCAGCAAATCTGGAATATGATCTAGACATACCTGAAAACAGTTCACCTCACACTATTTCTTCCTATAGTGATAAACTTTTTTGGGGGCTTACCGCTGTGGCTGTTGATGAAGATTCAAGGGTATATGCAGTAGAAACTAATAGACATCGCATACAAGTTTTTGAGCCAATTAATTAAAATTTTAAAGGTGGTTAATAATGGCTGAATATATACCGAGCCCAATCAAATGGGTTGCAGATCAAGTTGAGCTTTACGAAAGTAGCGGAGGACTTGAAGGCAATACTTTATGGGATACAGGTCAAATTACAGGTATGTCATGGGATACTGGAATGCCTGTAGTTTTAATAACTAGTATTGGAGGAAAGACAGGAGCTATTAGAAAAAATCCTTTAATGAGAGTTGTCGATGGTGACAATTATATTTTAGTTGCTTCGCAGGGGGGGAAACCTAAACATCCCGTTTGGTATCATAATTTTAAAGCTAATCCAAAAGTTGAGCTAAGAGATAAAACTAAAGTGGTTGATGTGATTTTAACTGAAATTCCTGAATCTGCTGAGAGATCTAGATTATGGGATTTAGCGGTAGCTACTTACCCTCCATTCGAGGTTTACCAAAGTAGGACTGCCCGATTATTGCCGATTTTCTTATCTAGTCCCATATCTTAATTAAAGGTGACAAATAATGACTGCATATATACCTAGTTCAAGAAAATGGGTTGCAGACCAAGTTGATCTTTATGAAAGTAGCGGAGGGCTTGAAGGCATTACTTACAAAGTAGAAGGTGACCCTTTACGTGATACAGGTTTACCTGTAATTATAGTAACCCATACTGGATTGAAAACTGGAGCCGTCAGAAAAACTCCTTTGATAAGAGTTGCCGACGGAGATAATTATATTTTAATTGCTACTTATGGAGGGAGTCCAACTCATCCGGCCTGGTATCACAATCTTAAAGCTAATCCAAAAATTGAGATAAGAGATAAAACCCAAGTGTTCGATATGATTGCAACTGAAATGCATGAATCTGCTGAAAGATCTAGATTATGGAATTTGGGGGCAGCAATTAATCCTATTTACGACGAGTATCAAAATAAACTTGAACGACTGGTCCCTCTTTTCCTAGCTAGTCCAATATCTTAATTTTCTGAACAAATACCCTAAAAGGAAATAAAATGAGACTAAAGAATAAAGTTGCTGTTTTGGCAGGTGCTGGAGTAAGAATGGGAAGGGCAACAGCAATGCTTTTTGCACAAGAAGGAGCGGCTGTCGCAATTATTGCTCGTTCTGATGATCACTTAAATGAAACTGCTCGCAGAATAGAATCTTTCGGTGGGACATGTTTAGTTTTCACATGTGATTTAACCAACAAATCTGCCGTTAATGATGTTGTAGAAAAAATAGTCACTCAATTAGGTAAAATTGACATACTTTATTCGGCAGCAGGAGGAAATTTTGATCCTAGTAAAGAAGCTGACAGTATTGATGAAGAATATTGGAATGAAACCATCTCCGTAACAATGAACAGTTTCTATAATATATATCAAGCCGTTAGGCCAACAATGCAAAATCAAGGTGGTGGATCAATTATTACGGTAGCTGCAAGTGATAGCGTAAGACAAGAAGGGAACTCCGCATATGGAGCTGCTAAAAGCGGCGTTATTGGATTGTCTCACCACTTAGCCAAAGAATTATACGTCGACAATATTAGAGTTAACTGCATCTCTGCAGGATTATTTAGAGGAGCTCTTGTAGGGGACTCAGTACCTGTTGCGGAGCCAACCTTACATAGAACAGGATTTCCAAATGATATTGCATATGCGTCATTGTTTTTTGCCTCAGATGAATCAGGTTGGGTTACCGGACAAAACCTCGTGGTTGATGGAGGTGTAGATACAGGAACAAGGCCCCTATGGAAACATGAAGGTGATTTCTCTTCTAGGTATAATTCAAAATAATGACTAAAGGCTGGTTTACATTAGTCGCAGTTTTTGCATTATCGACTGGATTGATAACTGGCGGAATTCTGACAGGCACCCCTGAAATTATATTACCAGGTGTCGGCCTTGGGATTTTCCTTTATTTTATTCGCAATTACCTAAAGTAATATTATAATATCAAAAATATTGGGTTGAATTACCCGTATTGGTTAGTTTCCTTATCGCTAGGCCGCACATGCCAGATCAATAACACAATCCAGCCAATAATTATTGCAAACCACAGTAACAACCACCATCCTGATTTATTTATATCGTGAAGCCTTCTGACTCCCACAGATAGAGATGGGATCAAAACAATTAAAGAGGAAATTAAATTCAAAATTCCTATCGATGAAAATGTATCTATAACCTGAGTAACAAGTGACAAGAGAGTCGTGAACAGACAAAACCACCAAAACTCAGCTCGGGTTGCTCTACCCTTAAAATTTACATAATTATTAAATGCTAAAGAGATAGCGTCTGGAAAAGAAACAGCTAGTCTTTTTTGTAAAGAAGTCCCACACATTTTACAAAAACTAGCAGAAGCATCATTTTCCGTGTCACAGTGATCGCAAAGCATTACATTCCTGCCTTCTTATATTTCATACAATCTTATTTTTATCAAAGCAATATAGAGAATATCTCATAATTTCCAATAATAGCCGCACAATCAATATCCCATCTAAGGCAGGTCGTATTTGTTAGTTCCTTTATCACTTCTCTTAAAAACTAAGAAACCCATCAGTATCAATTCGACAAAAGGCACTATCGCCCATAACATTGTCCACCCTGACCTCCCAAAATCATGAAGCCTTCTAACTGTTAACATAAAACCTGAAGCAACCGCAAATAGAAACCATAGCAGAGTCAATATTCCAAAACCACCAAATATTGCATCGCCTATAAGGGCAGGTATAAGTAATACGCATAAAAATAATTGATACCACAAATATTCAGCACGCGTTGCCCTTCCATTAGAATTAAGGCAATTTTCTAATCCTAATCGAATTGCTTCTTTAAAAGAAACCATTTTACGACTCGTAACTTCTCCTGTGAAAAATGAGTTGGCTACTTGGGGATAATCTGTTAATGACTCTCCACATTCTTTACAAAAACTAGCATAACTATCATTTGCACTACCACATTGCGAACAAAACATTAAATTACTGCCTTCTTATATTTCATACAGTCTTATTTTTATCAAATCAATCTTGTAGTTTCAATTAGCTTTTAACTAACATTTGAAGCGAACAGCTTGTTTCCATTTTCCATTAAGTTCCGCATCATATTCATGAGTACCTTTCGATTCTACAGTTAAAGAAGTTTCATAAATTAACCACAAATACGTAATATTTCTATACCCTAAAGAACTATAAGACATACTTCCATAAACTGGGGTTACTGGCTCATCTCCAAAAGTTACTTCCCAAATTCCGTCCCCTCGATATTTTTCCATTAAAACTTCGCGGCCTTCATAAACAGATGCGTTATTTATTTCAATAAGCACATGATTACAAATTTCTCGCGTGTAATTACTGTCTCGATCTTGAACAAGCCTTTCTTTAACCATTGCAATAGCTTCTCCCTGAGAAAATACAGGAACATCTAATAGATATTCTGAATACCCAACAAGCAATATCGATAAGCTTACTAGAATAGACCCTATAACCACTCCAAATTTCACAATATTACTCCTTTTTAACATATATAAACAAATATTAATGTATTATATATACCTACACAGCAATGTTAATGCATTATATCAATATTTTTATGCATTATTGTGCTTTCTTTTATCTCATGTGTAGATTTGCTTTGATTTAACAAGTACAATTGTATTTTACAACGTTATTTCTTAAAGTGTGGTCTGGAGGTCATATGAAAATAACTTCCGTTAAATGTTTAATCTTAGATAAAGAATTTCCGTATATCTTCATAGAAACCGACGAAGGAATAACAGGTATAGGCGAATGTTTTAGAAGGCAGCCTAAGATAACAAAAACAATAATTGACGACCTTCTCGCCCCTGCAATTATTGGAAAAGACCCCACAGAAACAAACTTGCGATTCCAAGACATGACAATTGCAGGTAACGCACTCGTTGAGATGGGTGGAGCTATTTGGATAGGAATTGCCGCTTTAGACATAGCCCTTTGGGACATAAAAGGTAAGGCATTAGGAGTACCAATATATGAATTGCTCGGAGGAAAAGTCCGAGAAAAAATGCCAGTTTATGCTAGTTCCATGAAACGAGGTATGACGCCTAAAGAAGAAGCCCGTAGAGCATATTCTTTTATACAAGAAGGGTATAAAGGATATAAATTACATAGTGCAATTCCAGGAAAAATTGATGACCCTGCTGACCAAACAATAAAAACTGTCACTGAAGTACGAAAGGCCATAGGTGACGATATGGATATACTCGTTGACGTTAACGGCGCTTACTCTAGGCATCACAGTATCGAAATCGGGAAACAGTTAGAACAATTAGGCGTGTTTCATTTCGAGGAACCTCGACCACATTATGACTTAGAGGGATTAGCACATGTTGCTGACAATCTAGACATCCCTATAGCATCAGGAGAAAATATATACACTCTTTATGAGTACAAAGATCTTATTACAAAAGGAAAGGTAGATATAATTCAACCAGATATCGTAAAATCACCCGGATTTACCACCTTAATAAAAATAGCCAGCATAGCTGAAGCATATGAGATTCCCATTACCTGTCATAACACTCAACCAATATTAAGCACCGTAGCGCACGCACACTTTGTAGCCGCAACTCCAATAGCCACTTATGACCAAGAATATAATATAGAACACATATCTATAAGAGATGACTATCCCATATTAAAAGAACCTCTCAACATAAAAAACGGACTTATGGAAATACCAAATAAACCAGGATTAGGAGTTGAATTAGATATGAAGATGGTTGAAAAATTATCTTCCTAAAAAAGAATATAATTCAGATATGCCAAAAGATACAGAAGTTCCTTATAAAAAACTTGCGGAGATTATTAAAGACGCAAGAGAGGCAAGGCAATTGTCTCAAAGACAATTGTCAGCAACTATCCAGATGAGTGGAAGTTACATAGCTCATCTGGAAAACGGCAATATCCAACCAACTGTTAAAACATTAAAGAATCTCTCTGATGCTCTGAGATTGCCGTATGCCGTACTAGCTGTATTGTCAGGATATATCGAGCCTGAGAACTACGATCGATTATCAGATATCAGTGACTTATCAGATGAAGAATGGAAATCCGTTTTAGATTACGCCCAATTCATACGAGATAAAAGATCAAAGCCTACGTAGTAAACAAAACAGGGTTACGCATTAGGGGAGCTATCTGTTCTTCAGATAATTCTATAGCATCTTTTTTGTAAACTTGAATCCTGTGATTGCCAAAATCAGTAATAAATAACCTCAAATCCCTATCAACTTTAACAGTCATGGGAACGCTTAATGTTTGAGTTTTCTCGAAATCAGCCATTGCTCGAAGCCTCAAAGTGACAGGATTGGCCATAATATACATTAACCCTGATTTTGATAATGTGGCATCACCATAAAAGCTCTGTATGTATTTGCCTGTTCTGTCAAAGAGTTGAACTCTATCATTTTGCCAATCAGCTACATAAATATCTCCATGAATATCTACTGCTACCGAAGAAGGTCTTGATAGTTGGCCTTTTTCAGTACCCGAAGAACCAATAACTTGTAACTGTTTACCCTCAGGACTAAATTTAACAATCCTATCATTTTGCCAATCAGCAGCATAAATATTATCTTCAGAATCTACACAAATACCCCAAGGATTATTTAAAACATCTTCACCGATAGTTTGTAAATGATTTCCATTTTTAGTAAACCTTTGAATCCTATTATTCATAGTGTCCGACAAAAGAATATTTTCATTTGAATCAAATGCCATTCCAGAAGGCCTATTGAGTTGAGTTTTTTCAACTCCATGAGTACCCCATGTATCAAGATGGTTACCTTCTTTATCAATAATGACAACAGTATGTTTAGCTTCATCTGTAACATATAAGTTTTCTTCTGAATCAACCAACAAACCTGTAGGCCATTGAAATAAATCTGTTCCTCCGATAGTCCCTAAATTTTCATCTTCCCAATTTATAACTCTTATATATATTCCTAAATTTATATTCCGACATAAAACATAAATATTTTTCTTCCCGAAACCTATATCCATAGGATTGGACGTAACTCTTCTTTGTCCTAATGTAATATCATAAGGAAATCCTGATCTAAGTAACTCGTTATGCATTGACATAAAATTCATCTCTTAAAGGTTTTATCTGTTCGAAATCACCCAAGACGATCGGTGACGCTTCAAGTCCTAGCCATTGCTCTAATATAGTCCCATATATGCCACGGTAATCGATCGTATGC
>Ga0114999_10008895_pt1 | contig 11115 bp, 7 predicted proteins | sample ArcticOcean_MG_C_3_FD_89820 | JGI IMG/M metagenome (GOLD analysis project Ga0114999, IMG submission 89820) | Marine microbial communities from western Arctic Ocean - ArcticOcean_MG_CB8_126 | ecosystem: Environmental > Aquatic > Marine > Oceanic | place: Arctic Ocean: Canada Basin | collected...
ACCGCTGACCGCGCTGGAGGCGGAAATCCTCGAGGCGAGGGACGCGCTGCTGACAGCCGAGCGCGCGGTGCTCGATCGCGTGCTCGCCCAGCTCGCGGCGGCGGGACCGGCGATCCTGCGCGCGGCGGCGGCGATCGCCACGCTCGATGTCGCGGCCGGCCTCGCGACGGTCGCGGTCGACCGCGGCTACGTGCGGCCGAAGCTGGCGAGCGGCGGCGCGCTCGCGATCGAGGACGGCCGCCACCCGGTGGTCGAGCACGAGCTACCAGCGGGCGAGTTCGTGCCGAACGATGCGGTGCTCGATTCAGAGTCGGCGATCGTCGTGCTGACCGGACCGAACATGGGTGGCAAGTCGACCTACCTGCGTCAGACGGCGCTGATCGTGCTGCTCGCGCAGTGCGGGAGCTTCGTCCCCGCGCGTCGGGCGCGGATCCCACTGGTCGACCGCATTTTCTCCCGCGTCGGCGCGCAGGACGATCTGGCGGCCGGCCAGTCGACTTTCATGGTGGAGATGGTCGAGACCGCCACGATCCTCCATCAGGCGACCGAACGCTCGCTCGTGATCCTCGACGAGGTCGGACGCGGTACCGCGACGCACGACGGACTCGCGATTGCGCAGGCGGTGGTCGAGTACCTGCACGATCGCCCCGGCGGCGCACCGTGGACGCTGTTCGCGACGCACTTCCATGAACTGACCGCGCTCGCCGCGACGCTGCCCAGGGTGACGAATCGCTCGGTGGCGGTCAGCGATGCAGCTGATGCCGACGGAACAGGTGAAATCGTCTTCCTGCACCGGATCGTCGCCGGGGGCGCGGACCGCTCCTACGGTGTCCACGTCGCGGCGCTGGCCGGACTGCCACGCGCGGTCGTCGGGCGCGCCCGCGAACTGCTGCGCGCGTTGGATGCAGCCCCGCGCGGACAGACCGTCGAGGCGGGAGTGCAGGCGCAGCTGCTGCCGCTGCAACCGGCGCCGGAGCCACTGATCGACGAACTTGCGGAGCTGGAGCTCGATGCCGTGACCCCGCTCGAGGCACTCAAACAGCTCTACGAGCTGCGCGCTGCCGCGCGGCAGCGGCTCGGGGCGGAGGGCTAGCGTGGGTGCGACTCGCCTCGATCGACCGAGCGCACGAGCTGGGCGTCTGGCGCTACTCGCGCGGGGCGGTCGGGATGCCGGAGGTCGGTCGTGCGGTACCGGGGATGGCACGACGCTCGAAGCTAGTCCCAAGTGCAGCCGCGATGTCGAGCAATCCGGGACCACCGTTGTCTGTGGGCTGCAACGAGCGCAGCAGCTGAATCCGCAGCAACGGCGCGCCGAGGGTCGGCGCGCGTTCACGCAGCAACGCCGCCGCGCCGGTCACGATCGCGGCGGCGAACGAACTGCCGCTGCCGCGGATGTAGGGGCCGTAATCGCAGTACCAGCCGAGTTCGCCACAGAGCTCCGGCGGGAGCGGACCGATGATCGAAACTCCGGGCGCCAGCAGGTCGACTTCGGGGCCGCTGCCCGTGAACGACGCCAGCCCCGTGTAGTCGAGCGCGCCATCGACCACGACGCCGCTGGCGCCGACTGCGATCACGCCGGGGTAGGCGCCGGGGTAGGTGACGGCGCCGGGCACATTGCCGGCACTCGCGACGATCAGCGAGTCGGCACGCTGCGCGTGCTCGATGGCCTCGCGCAGCACCGAGGAATCGCGGTCGGTGCCGAGCGAGATGTTGATTACGTGCGCGCCGCGGCGCACCGCGTAGCGGATGCCGGCGGCGACGGTCGAGACCCGTCCGACGCCGGTGCAATCCAGCACCTTCACGGGCAGGATGCGCGCGTCCCAGGCGATCCCAGCGAGGCCAATCGTGTTGTCACCGGCGGCAGCGGCGATCCCAGCGACGATGGTTCCGTGACCGGCGTCGTCCCAGGCGCGCCAGTTCGGCGCGTTCTGGACGTAGCCGCAGCTCGGGTCGGCGCTCAGCGGGGTGACGAAGTTGCAGCCGCCGACGTCGTCGACGCAGCCGTTGCGGTCGTCGTCGCGCTCGTTCCCGAAGCGCTCCGCGAGGTTGATCGCGATCCGGTCGCGAAACTCCGGGTGGTTGTAATCGATCCCGCTGTCGACGATCGCGATCACCGTGCCGCCGGCGCCGGTCGTGAGCTCCCACGCAGCGGGCGCGTGTACCGCTTCGAGATAGCCCGATTGCACGACGTAACGGAGGTCGTTCGGCACGATCGCGGCGTAGACGGCGATGTCGGGCTCGACGCCGCGCGCGAGGCCTCCCGCGGCGACGGCTGCCGCCAGCGCTGCCGGATCCTCACCCGGCGGGACGGCGAGCCGGACCGCGCCGGAGGCCTCGCTGCCGGGCTGGACGTGGTAGCCCTGCAGCTCGAGGCCGTGCGCGAGCGCGGCGAGCGAGATGCCCGGTCGCGGTTGCACGAGCAGCGCGTCGCTGCCCGCCGGGACCGCGAGCACGGTCGCACGCGCCGGCGTTGGGTGCACCGCGTCGGTGACGCCCAACAGCAACGCGATGACTGCGATCAGCGGGACGAGCGCGAGAACGCCGCGCTGCCGCCGCCGCGGGGGGCGCGATCTGGCGGGTGCGGGAGCGTGGGCCGGCACAGTCAGGTTGGGTCCCGTCGCTGCGCGGTGGGGCGCCGCTGGCCGCATATTAGCTGCGATTGCAGGCACCCGCAAACTGTCACTTCACTGACTGCGAAGGTCGTTCGATGGTGACATCGCCGCCGCGCCGGATCGCGGTATTGCCACCGGCGATCGCCGCGCGGATCGCCGCCGGTGAGGTGATCGAGCGCCCGGCGAGCGTCGTCAAGGAACTCGTCGAGAACGCGCTCGATGCCGGCGCGACGCGGATCGAAGTGTTGATCGAGGGTGGTGGAATCGAGCGCATCCGTGTCCGCGATGACGGCCACGGGATCGCGCCTGATCAGGTCGCGGACGCCTTCGAGCGGCACGCAACCTCGAAGCTGCGCCATGCCGAGGAGCTCTACGACGTGGAGACGCTCGGCTTCCGCGGCGAAGCACTCGCCTCGATCGCCGCCGCGGCCGATGTTGATCTGACCACCCGCCAGCACGCCGAGGCGGCGGCGGCGACCGCGCGTCTGCGCGACGGCCAACTCGAGCGGCTCGGTGCGGCAGCGGCGGCACCGGGGACGACGGTCGACGCGCGCGAGCTGTTCGCGGCACTTCCTGCGCGGCGACGCTTCCTGCGCAGCGCGAGCGCTGAGGCACGTGCGGTCACGCAGGTGCTGGTCGACGCGGCACTCGCGAGCCCTGCAGTCGCGTTTCGCCTCGAGAGTGGCGGGCGCGAACTGCTGCAGGCGCCCGGCGGCGCGCTGCGTGACGCGATCCGTGCCGTGCACGGCACGGCGGTCGCGGACGCGCTGCTCGACGTAGATCACGAGGCGACGGCGACGGAGTCAAATGACGAGTCCACGGCAGTGGACAGCGCCACGGACGCACCGCCCGCTGCTCGTATCGAAGGGCTGATCGGCCCGCCGTCGCTGCATCGCGGGAACCGTCGCTACCTACACCTGATCGTCAACGGCCGTCCAATCGCGTCGCGCTCGCTGATGACCGCGATCGAGCAGGGTTACCAGGGCCTCGTCCCGAACGGCCGTCACCCGGTCGGCGTGATCGCCGTCACCGTTCCGGGCCCGCAGGTCGATGTGAACGTCCACCCGACGAAGTCCGAGATCCGCTTCCGCTTCGAGCGCTTCGTGTTCGCGGTCGTGCGGCGCGCGGTGCTCTCGACGCTGGCGGAACTGCCCACCGCCGCGAGCCCCGGGGCCGGCTGGCTGACCACTTCCGCGACGGCGTCGTGGCCCAGCACGAACGGACCAGGACAGCGCCCGACCGGTGGCCGGGACGTGCTGGCTGGCGCCCAGGCGGCGGTGCCGTACTGGTCGATCGCCGGAGCTGCGGCGCCGAATCCAGCGTCGGATCTGCCGCCGGCCGAACGAGTGATGACCGATCTGCCAACGGAGCCGCCTTCCGCACTGATCGAGGCCTTACCGGCGCTGCGTCCGCTCGGCCAGGTTAGGGGTACCTACATCGTTGCCGAGGCGCCCGACGGCCTCTACCTCGTCGATCAGCATGCCGCCCACGAGCGAGTGATGTACGAACAGATCGGCGCGTCCCGCGGCGTCGCGACTGAACCTGCCTCGCAACCGCTGCTCGGCCCCGTGTTGCTCGAGCTGAGCGCACCGCAGGCGGCGCTCGTGGTCTCGTTGGTCGACGAGCTCGAGGCGGTCGGCTGGTCGCTCGAGCCGGTGGACGGACGCGCCTGGCTTCTGCGCGCGGTGCCGCAACTGCTGCACGGCGACGTGATCCGCCGTCGCGAGTCGCTCGACCCCGCGCTTGCCTTTCGCGAGCAACTCGACGCACTCGAGGCTGAAGAGCGCCTGACCGGCCCCGATCGCGTAGTGGCGTCACTCGCCTGCCGCTCAGCGGTGCGCGCCGGCGACCCGCTCGCCGCCGAACAGCAGCGCGCGCTGCTCGCCGCTCTCGAGCAGGCCGAGATGCCCCAAAGTTGCCCGCACGGCCGGCCGACGATGCTGCACCTGAGCGACGCGGCGCTCGCGAGCGGCTTCGGACGTAGCTGATCGACCTCGCGCGGGCACCCGTGACTGAGGGATCGCTCGCGGCCCCGGCTGGGTTGAACCGTACGTCACAGCTCGCTCACGCCTAGGGACGATCCAGTGGGACGCTTCCCTGGCAGCGGGTGCGCGTCTGTCCCGCTATTGAGGCCGGTCCGGGGCGCCCACGCTGGATGAATGCACCACCCCTGGGCGCGCGTCCTGGGCGCCGCGGTGTTCGCGATCGGGTCCGCCTCGCTTGCTGCTGTCGCCATCGGCGGCGTCCCGGGGGCTACGCCGGTGTCTGCCGCCACCCATGTCGCTCTGGCCGCCGATCCAAGTACGGCCGCTGCCCCGCTGGTGGTGTCACCCCTGGAGCAGGTTCCGTCAGCCGAACCGACGGCAGCCACCGCGACGCTCGACCTCGTGGGTCCGCTGCCCGAGGACGCGGCGGGATCGACCGTGGAGATCACGGTTTCGCTAGGCCCATCACCTCGCTTGCCCGCACTCGACCGTCCGCTAGGCTAGTTCGCCAGTGCCGAGGTAGCTCAGTCGGTAGAGCACGCGACTGAAAATCGCGGTGTCGCCAGTTCGATTCTGGCCCTCGGCACCAGACCGAAAGTAAACACACCCGCCTCGGCGGGTGTGTTTACTTTCGAGGGTGGCCTAGCGATCAGCGCGCGACGCGACACGGCGTTGGGCCTCTGCGTTGCTGGGCGGCCTCGGTCGGTCCTATCGTCCGAGGCTGGGTGCGTCGGCAACAGCCGGGTGCGCGAGCCTCGCGAGGGAAATTGCGACCCGATGAGCGACCTGACTCCTACCTCGGTCGGGTGGAGAGACCACCCGCGATACCCGGACCCGTTGGTACACGTGCTGGACGAGCGCTTTCGCCAGTACGTGATCTTCAACGCTGCGGTGGAGCGCTTGCACACTGGGTCGCGCTAGGCCGAGGGGCCCGTCTACCTTGGCGATAGCCGCACCCTGCTGTGGAGCGACATCCCGAACAACCGGATCCTGCGCTGGGACGAGCAAACCGGGCAAGTCAGCGAGTTCCGACATCCGAGCAACTTCTCGAACGGGAACACGCGTGACCGGCAGGGCCGCCTCGTGAGCTGCGAGCACGGTGGGCGGCGCGTCACGCGCACGGAGTACGACGGTAGTAGCACGGTGCTGTTGGACGAGTGGGACGGCCAGCCGCTGAACTCACCGAACGACGTGATCACGAAGTCGGACGGATCCGTGTGGTTCACGGATCCATCGTTCGGGATCCTCGGTCGCTACGAGGGGCATCGGGCGGAGCCGGCGCTCGGGTCGAACGTGTATCGGGTCGACCCCTCGACGAGTGACGTCGCGGTGGTGGTCGATGACGTGGCGGGACCGAACGGGCTCTGCTTCTCGCCCGATGAGCGCGTGCTCTACCTCGTGGATTCGCGCGCGATGCCGCGTCGCCAGATCCTCGCGTTCGATGTCGCCGAGGACGGGCGGATGCTCAGCAACAAGCGGGTCCACATCGAGGCGGGCGAGGACGGCGCGCCGGACGGGATGCGCTGTGACACGGATGGCAACCTCTGGTGCGGCTGGGGGGATGGGCGACGCCTCGTTAGATGTGGTGATGGTGTTCGCGCCGGGCGCGACGCCGATCGGGTGGATCGAGTTGCCCGAGCGTTGTGCGAACGTCGCCTTTGGTGACCGCGAGCGGAACCGGCTGTTCATGGCGGCGAGCCAGTCGGTCTACGCGCTGTACGTGAACACACAGGGTGTCGCCGGCGGCTAACCGCGCCGTTATCGGGCCCGGTCAGAGGGCGCCGCGATCTGGCGGTCAGGCGGGGCCGTGAGTACGCTGCTGTCCATCGATCGACACGCAAATACAGAGTGACGGGCAGGCAAGCATGGTGCTGATCCTCGTAGCAGGGACCGAAGCTGGAGCGGGTGCAACCACGGTCGCGACCGGCCTGGCACATCGGCTGGCGACTGCCGGTCACGCGGTGCGAGTGGAGCGCCTGACCGATGGCTCCGACGCCGACCGTGCCACCACCGACGCCGAGGTGTTCGGCCAGCTCGAGTTCGCCTCGAGCAGTGGCGTGCCGGTCGAGGCGACGAGTGCGGGGGACGTCGAGGGCGTGCTGATCCTCGAGGCGCCGGGTGGCGCTGACGGCGCGGCACTGGCGCAGCGGATCGGCGCGCGGCTGGTGTCGGTTGCGTCCGCCGGCGGGACGCCTGCGAGCGGAGCCGCGCTAGGCCTCGAAACGCGCACACGCGAGGCGGAGGCGGGGCAACTGCCCGAAGACCGTGCGCTGGCCGCCCCACGCGTGGCGGAGCTGATCGCGGCGAGCGGTGCTGATGTCCTCAGCCGCTCCGAGCGCGGCGACGCGGCGGTCTGCGATTACATCGTGGTCGGCGCGATCGCGAGTGACTCGGCGGACGACTACTTCGAGCGGTTCGGTCGCTCGGCGATCGTGACTCGTAACGGCCGGAGCGACATCGCGCTGGCGGCGATCGCCTCGGGTACGGAGTGCCTGATCCTCAGCGGTGGCGGAACGCCGAGTCCGTACGTGATCGACCGTGCGGCCGCGAGCCGTGAGACGACGCTACTGGTGACCGCGGGCGATACGCCCTCGACGGTGCACTCGATCGAAGGCACGTACGGCACCGCGCCGTTCTCAGGCGCCTCGAAGGTGGCGTGCGCCGGGGAGCTGATGGCGGCTGCGGTCGACGACGCGGCGCTGGCAGCGCTGGTCGGGTAGCCCGCGGGCCGCGTCGAGACGCGGCCCGCTCTCCCCACGACAGACCTCGGACGTTTGTTCAGCCTCGGACGGTGGTGGTTTCGGCTGTCTCGCCGGTGGCTGCGGCTGCGCGGGCGGCGGACAGCGATGAAGGACTTGGTGAGGAAGAGGACCTTCTCGCAGAGGATGAGGCCGTCCGGAAAGAGGGCCTCATCTCCTCGTAAGTGACGACGCGGATCTCTTCGACCATCGAGTCGCAAACTTGGGAACTCGCTTCCCAGAAGCCTCGGCCGCACCGGACAGGGAACCCCCCGCAAGGTCGATGATTCGCTGCCCCAGGCTGGTCTGGGAACTCGGAATCACCAACGGCGCTGGCAATGGCCGTCACTCAGACGGTGCGGAGCGGTCCGTCGTCATGGGACTCACGCGTCGCACGCCGGAGCGGCGTCTCTAGCGCGACTGCCCTCGGGTAGTGCGCTTGAACCTCGGACGGTGCGTTACGCGCCGAGCTTTCGGATCGGCGCGAATGAGAGCATCAGCTTCTTCACGCCCTTGCCCTCGAAGGCGACGGTGACCTGCTGGTCGCCGGGTACGAGCACGCAGGCGACGACAACGCCGTTGCCGAAGGTCGCGTGGTGGACGCGGTCGCCCGGGGCGAACGAGGGCGATGTCGCCTCGGGCTGGTCGGCGGCGGCCGCCTGAGCGGCGGCGCGGAGGCCACCCGTCCGAGGTGTCGCGCGCGTGGATCCGAGCGGCGTCTGCACGTCGGCCGCGGGGATGTCGTCGAGGAACCTCGAGGGTGGGTTGGAGCGGATGTTGCCGTAGCTCATGCGGCGGCGCGCGTGGGTGAGGTAGAGGCGCTGCTCGGCGCGGGTCATGCCGACATAACAAACACGGCGCTCTTCCTGGAGCTGGCCGGGGTCGTCGATCGCGCGCATGTGAGGGAGGATCCCCTCCTCCATGCCCGGCATGAACACCACCGGGTACTCGAGGCCTTTGGCGGAGTGGAGCGTGATCAGCGTGACGGCGTCTGGCTGTTCAGCGCCGGGGTCGTCGACGTCCGAGACGAGCGCGACCTCCACGAGAAATTGCGCCAGCGTGGAGTCGGTCTCGACCTCCTCGTACTGGGCGGCGACGTTGCGCAGCTCCTGCACGTTTTCCCAGCGCACCTCGTGATGCTCGGGGTCGCTCTTTTCGAGGTAGGCGCGGTAGTTGGTCGCCGCGATCACGCGGTCGAGCAGCTCGGCGATCGTCAGCATTTCCCGTGACTGTCCGAGGTCGTCGAGTTGTGCGACGAACTGCGACAGCGCGAACTGGATGTTCGAGCGGAACGTCGGGAGCTTGTTGTCGCCTCGGGCAGCGCGGGCGCCTGCAGCGAGGGGAGAGAGGCCGAGCTCGACTGCAGCGGCGAGCAGGTCGCTGGTGGACTTCGCGCCGATGCCGCGGGTCGGGACGTTGACGATGCGCTGGAAGGCCATCGAGTCGTATTCGTTGTGGATCAGGCGCAGGTAGGCGATCAGGTCGCGCACCTCGCGACGATCGTAGAAGCGCGTGCCACCGACCAGCCGGTAGCGGACGCTCTGTTGGATGAAGGCTTCCTCGATCGCGCGGGACTGCGCATTGGTGCGGTACATGATGGCGAAGGCGCTGTACGGGTAGTTTTCCGTGTGCATCAGGCGCTTTACTTCGCCCGCGATGAACTGGCCCTCGTCGTCGCTGTAGGGTGCCTCGTACTTGACGATCAGCTCGCCGTCCGGGTTTCTGGTCCAGAGGTGCTTCTCGGGGCGGCCCTCGGCGCGGTCGATCACCGCGTGGGCAGCGCTGAGGATGTGGCCGGTGCTGCGATAGTTCTGCTCGAGCAGCACGACCTCTGCGCCTTCGAAGTCGCGTTCGAAGTGTTGGAGGTTGCGGATGTCGGCGGCACGCCAGCTATATATCGACTGGTCAGGGTCGCCGACGGCCGTGATGTTGCCGTGGACGGAGGCGAACTGCCGGGCGAGTTGGTACTGGACGAGGTTCGTGTCCTGGAACTCGTCCACCAGCGTGTGCAGGTAGCGCTCGGCATAGCGCTGGCGGACGGTGTCCACCTGCTCGAAGAGCTCTAGCGTCTTCCCGAGCAGGTCGTCGAAGTCGACGGCGCCATTGCGGGCGAGGCCTTCCTGGTACTTCTGATAGACCCGCGAGACGATCTCCTCAAAGTAGGAGCCAATCTGGCGCTGGTACTCCTCGGCGTCCTTACGCTCGTTCTTCGCTGACGAGATCGCCGATAGCACCGCACGCGGTGCAAACCGTTTCGGATCAATCTGGAGCTGCGATTCGATCGAACGGACCAGTGCCATCTGGTCGTCGCTGTCGTAGATCGCGAAGTCGTTCGGTAGCCCGATTTCCTGGCCGTCGCGACGGAGGATGCGGGCGCAGATCGAGTGGAAGGTGCCCATCGATAGGTCGCGGGCTGCGTCGCCCAGCAGGCCGTCGACGCGTTCGCGCATCTCTTTGGCAGCCTTGTTGGTGAAGGTGACCGCGAGGATGCGCCACGGCGCGACATCGAGCGTGTCGACGAGGTAGGCGATGCGGTGCGCGATGACGCGCGTCTTTCCGGATCCGGGCCCCGCGAGGATCATCAGCGCCCCGCCGGGGAGCTCGACGGCTTTGCGTTGGGCATCGTTGAGGACGTCGTGGGTGGTGGTCATGTGGGCTGATTGTAGCGAGCACAGGTTGGGGGTCGACGTGACTGGTTATTGCAGTGAGTTCATTGGTGAGCGAGCGGAGAGGGGGCGCGCCCCCTCTCCGCTCGCTCATCACCGGGAGTTTGATCTCGAGGGCAAGCCCCCGGTGACCCCCCAGCCGCGACTCGCTTCGCGGTCGCACTGGCGTTCGATGTGATCGAGAGCCCGGCGTTCCTGGTTCAGACCAAGGGCGTCGTCGTCGCGAAAGTGGAACGACGTCCGCCAATTCCGAGGCGTCGAGCTCGGCACCAGTCGAGTTCGACTAAGAAATTGCTCGAGTTGCGACGCTCGGATCGTCGGTCGTGGACTGCATCGTACCTGTGACCGATATCAAATCGATAACCGGGACGCCGAACGGGGTCGCTTCCGCCGGGAGCCAGTCCGCCTGTTGCTGTGGCGCAGGCTGAGAATGGGCGACGCGATCAAACTGCTGGTCGCCACGTTACCGCAACGGTCGCAGCACTCGCTTGACCCGGTTCCACCATGACATTCTAGTGAGAATAGCGTTTGCTGCGGGAGGTCGCGGGGATGGGCCTGGCGTGGGCGGAGAAACGGCTTAACCGGTAGAGGAGTACACGCCACGACGATGGCTGACGCCTTCCAGATTGCTCGATCCTGAGCTCCTTCCGGTCACCGCACGCGGTGCCCGATGCGCCGCGAATACTAGCAAACATGGGCTGAATCACCATTCCGGACGTGGGCCGGGAACTGTGGGACGGATACGAGCGTCTGGGAGGAGTGCTCAAAGATCGCCCGGGGTCAGCGTGTTAGCCTTTTCCCCGGGCGGAATACCGGGAGGTGGCGCGTGGACGCGCTAATTGGATGGCCCGGAGGCGACTGGCAATCGACGGCGCGGCTCTCGGGCACGCTGGTCGGTGGCTACCTGATCGTGCTCTGGGCGACCTCGGTGTTGTGGGTCTACCGCGACATCCGCTCACGGACACGGGATCCGGTCTCGCAGCTCACCGCGGTGGCGATTTCGATAGTCTTTCCGCTAGTGAGCCTGCCGATCTACGCAGCCCTACGGCCGCCTGAGACGCTCCATGACGCTTATCTGCGCCTGTTGGAGCGCGAAGTGCTGCTCTCCGAGCTC
>Ga0114999_10008898_pt1 | contig 11113 bp, 7 predicted proteins | sample ArcticOcean_MG_C_3_FD_89820 | JGI IMG/M metagenome (GOLD analysis project Ga0114999, IMG submission 89820) | Marine microbial communities from western Arctic Ocean - ArcticOcean_MG_CB8_126 | ecosystem: Environmental > Aquatic > Marine > Oceanic | place: Arctic Ocean: Canada Basin | collected...
CCATGTCAAGGTCGTGGGCAAACATGCCGCTCACAAACAGCCGTTGTTTGTCTAAAATGTCGTCAGAACCTGCAACAAAACCCACTTTGAGTTTGCCCGAGTCAATGGCAAACCGGGGCAGTATGGTGGTGGTTGAGTATTCGCCTTTGTAAGGGGTCGTGCTCCGTGTTGTTGAGGCGATGGGGTTGCGGATGGGGGCGATTTTGAAAATGTCTGAAGAGATGGGCTCCCATAGGCCTTGGGCATCGATAACGCGAATTTCGTAGGCATTTTTGCCATAGTGAGAAAAGGCAATGCGTTGGTCTTTTGAATTGATGTGTGGTTGAAATGCGCCGCCATAAACACGGGTGATACGGCGTGTTTCACCCGTGGATAAGTTGGTTTGATACAGATTGAATATGCCATCGTGATCGGAGGCAAAAACAAGGCTTGACCCTTCGGGTGTCCAAGCGGGATCACGGTCTGTGCCTGTGGACGCAATGCGGGTCGTGTAGTCGCCCCCTGTGGGGGAGATTGTCGCTATGTCACGTGTGCCACCTGGGTGATAGACCGAAAAGGCAATTTGTGAGCCGTCGGGTGACCACTGGGGGGTGAATACTTGAGAGCCGTCGTCAAATTGCGTGAGGTAGTGAATCTCGCCCGAGGCAATCGTGAGAATACCTAAGTTGGTATTGCCCCCTCCATTTTTGACAAAGGCGATTTGTTTTCCGTCGGGTGAATAAGCCGGGTGAATGGCCCGCAGGTCTTTGGTGAGCTGGGTTTCGCCGGGAGATGTGCTTTTGCCTAAGCCCATGGCACTTTTGAGGCCTTGATAAAAACTTAGGCCTTTGGCTTCTGGGTCCATGGTGTATAAGTTCCACAATCGCGAACCGGTTTTGTTGCTTTGGCTGTGTCGTGCATATAAGAAGTGTTTGCCATCGGCAGACCAATCAAAAGCTGTGACCGCACTGGGTGCCACAGTCTTGGTGCTGCTGTCGGCAAGTGTATAGGTAACTAAGCTGGTGCGGCCATAATCGCGGCCTTCGTTGCTGAGGAAGGCGAGTTGGGTGCCATCGGGTGACCAGCGTGGATGAAGGTTGAGATACCCTTCGTCGTGGATGAGGTCACCTTGGGCGGGGCTGGCATCCAAGTTGGCTTTTTGAATGGTGTAGCGTTCTTCAAGGGACGCTTTCCATTGGGCGTGCAGTTCTTTTCCCGATATACCGAGGGCTTTTTGAATGGCGCCGTCAAAATCTGTTCGCCACAAAACGGCCATGTTGCGATACAGTTCCCCCAATTTTTCTCGCCCAAATGTGTTGACTATGTAGAGGGTGAGCGCATATCCGTGGTCATAAACTTTTTCAAATCCCAAGCCCGTTTTAGACCCAAAGACACCCATTTCGTTGTGGGTGAGCAAGGTGTTGTTGATGATGGCTTGGCGCAAGATCATGTCGCGGTGCGAGTCCCAGTAATCGTGTTGCACACCCGGTGCCATATATTGTGCGGTACCTTCGGCAAACCAGGGGGGGATGATGGTCATGGGCACGGCATATGACGTGAGGATATTGGGATAACCATCGAGTATGTCGTCGCGTTTGCCTTCACCCTGATAACGCAAGTAATGAAAGAAGATGGCAGGCATGCGCCGCGAGCCTTTGCGGGCAGTTTGCAGCGAGATGATGTGCGTAAATTCATGTGTGATAACATTGCGCAGCCAGTCAGTCGTACCGCGCAGCCCAAAGTCGAGGTTGGTGACCCAAATTTCTATGGTGTTGTGATAATAATACGCCCCGCCATTGGCATAGTCGTCGGTGTCTTTGAGAATGAGGCGCACTTTTTCATCGGGTTCAAAGTTGTAAAACGAGGTCACTGGACCATAGGCTTCTTCTGCGGCAGTGGTCGCCCGTTCGGCAAACTTATCCAAACCTTGGTGGTAATAGATCTTAAAGTGCTCGGTCTCTACCTTTTGCCAAACCAATTCAGGATGATTGGCATCAAACTGAGCATTGGCAGATGATAGAAACGCAAAAAGCGTGAAGAAGAGTATGGTGGTTAATTTGAGCATAAGAGATGAAGGACGATCTTTTGATAGGGTTGTTTGCGATCATGATACCAAGAAGTTTTTGCCTTTAAACCATATCTATCAAGCCAAACTATCCATGATTTTCCGCGCAGATTCCGTTCAGCTATCCACTGGATAGAAAAGCCGACCCTCGTAGGCAAGATTACTTTGTACACCCACTGAGGGTTTTTGCGGAAAATCAGCCTTCCCGGCACTTGAGGGACGGCATTTTTTGCTTACTTTTGTTTGCTGTTGAACAAAAGTAAGTCGCCGAAGGCAACTAAAGTAAAACAGATTATGACAACGGATCAATTTTGAGCAGCAAGTACAATAATTATCAATCATGAATTTTTATTATTTGATGATAGCAACCTTAATAAACCGCACGTCCCTCTGCGTCCCATTAGACGCCTCCAACCGACAAATATAAAACCCACTCGCATAATCCGACACATCCCAAGCAATTTCGTTTTCCGTATTGGGCAGTGGGTTACTGTGCGTCAGGTCGTCCACTTTTTCACCGAGCGGATTGTAGATAAACGCACGAATATCGGCAACACCCGAAAGATAAAAACGGATTTTTGCCCGATCCCCATTGCGAATTGGGTTGGGATAAACATAGGCGCGTTTTTCTGGCAAGAGTTCTGTGAAGACGGGTGGATCGATTACGCCAACACGCGGTAGTTGCAATTTGCCTGTGTTGCCTGAACCACCTCCCAATTGTCCCCAGATGACTTGATTGCCAATATAGGATGGGTCGATGTTTTCAAGGTGAAAGAGTTGTAGGGCACCGTTCGTGGTAAAAGTTACGAGTTCGAGTGTGCCGTCGTTGTCCAAATCGTCAATGAGTGGCGATGCATAAATAGGTCCAGGCACAGACAGTGGAAAACCTGCGAGGGCATCCCCTGTGGCAGTGAGGCCATAAATGAGACCGCCCGGAGAGCCGATGATGATTTCGAGTGCGCCGTCGGCATTGATATCGGCAATGATGGGCGATGCCTGTATCCCACCCGATTCGTCTTTGAGCGGGAAGGAGAGTGCGCCTCCATTTTGCAAGGTGCCGTTAAAACGAAAGACCCAAATGCGTTCCAGACCACCAAAGAGCACTTCAATGAATCCGTCATTGTCTAAATCTGCGAGTACGGGCGATGAGGTCGCCCCCCCTATCACTGGATCGCTTTGATAGGCGATGCCTTCGGCTGTGAGAACATAAAGCTGTCCATTTGAGGTGACAACGGCAATGTCGTCTGTGCCATTTTGATCGAGGTCACCAATGGCGGGGGATCCGATAATGGGATCAAGGGACGCGATCAGTTGATTTTGATTGGCACCGGTGATGAGGTGAACTTGTCCATTGTCTGTAACGGCAATGAGTTCGTTGTCTGGGTCTGTGTCGATATTGCCAACCGCGAGCGATTGAATACCCTGACCGATGTTGGTCACGCCCCGATTGCCCGTTTCAAATTCACCCCATTCAATAAGCCCGTTCGACCAGCCCCAAATATCAACCGGTGACCCCAAAAAAACGCCAATAAGAGGCTGAGAGGATAGACGTATCGTGAGGTCTGATAAGGGAATCGTTTCCGTGACCGGGTCATTGGGGCTGCGCCAGAGTGTTCGTGAGTTGCCGCCACGATGATAGGTCATTTCCTCGCCAGGTGTGAGATTGGATATATCTCCAATGGCGGGTGTTAATGATGCAACAAGTTCAAACGAGGTGTTGTCAAATAAAAAGGGTGCGCCATTGATTTGCCAAGCAGCGGATATTTCGGGGACACCCGACATGCTGTGGATGATTTCTTTGACGCCATCGCCATTGAGGTCAATGCTACGGGGTGCGTGCGTTGTGGGGCGCGAGGTTGTCACCGGCCAGTTGTCTTGCTGTTGTGCAAAACGAATGGCCACCGTCATGGTGTCGGCTTGTGGGCTAAGGATCTCAATGGTGACACCCGTTGCATAGCTCAGGTTGCTGTTGGTATTGGGCGTGGTTTCTGGGCCAATAGTGGCATTGTTGCCTATGTAAAAGGGATCGTTTTCGCTGCCTTCAATCGCACTAAATGAGATGATACCGTTTTGTACCACTCGGCTTGCCGACACGTTGCCAATGTCTAAGAGACCATCGGCTTCTTCAAGGGCAATGCCTCGGCGATATTGGGTGAAGGCAATTTCGTAGTCGGGGTTGCTGTTGATGTTTTTGCGATCACCGCTGGCGTTGATCACCGTGTCGTCTATGTGCCAAATGAGAATGCCCGAACCCGGGATGAATGCATCTTGGTCGTCAACAGAGAGCCAAACACCATTGGGTTGTGACAGTTGAATGGTGGGGGTTTGACTGTGCACTGTTAGGCGGGATATGCGATTTTCGATTAAGAAGTATTCTGTGGCACTAAGGGGCACCTTGACGGCTTGGGGGAGGTCTGATTGGATGTGTGCGGCAACAATTTGAAGGGTGTCTGAACGCGTGACGGTTATGGGGGTGGTCCAACCGAGTTTGACACGTGACCATACCATCGGCAGGCTGGGCAAAAAGCCGATAAGGGTTGTGCCAATGCGATCGTCACCGTCATTATCAGATGTGGTGCTAAGCGGTTGAAGGCCCAATTTGTCTGCTTCTATGAGATTATTTGCCCCGGTGTCCATGAGGCTCCAGTCCCCCACAGCAGGCAAATCATTTTCAAAGTCCGATAAGCCGGGCAACCCCAATTGTGAGGCAAAAAAACGGGCGAGCGTGCCGTTGAGTCCCCCACGGCCTGAGGTGCTGATGGCTTCGGGTAAGAGCATGCCACTTGTGATGGTGAACGCGCCGTTGTCTACGGCAATGGAACCTTCAACAAAGTCAATGAGGTCGCTTTGACTGATAAAGGCCGAGGGGATATCGTTGAGTGCTTGACTGGCTTCGCCCCCAAGGCCCGCATGAAAGATGGCGAAAGCGTCGTATTGCGAAAAATCGAGGTTATCTGCTTCGGCCACATCTGCGGCCAAAATGCCATCGCGGAAGAGGCGAACGATGCGTTCGGCCACTTCGTTGCGGGTGCGGCCGTTGCCATAATCAATGAGGGGTGTTGTGAGTTCATAGCTGTTATTTTCTGCGCGGGGAAACACATCGTATTGGATGGCGAGTTGGCCATTTGAAGCGGTATTGTAATAGTTGGTGAGGGCCTGTAGATGGGCTTCAAAATAGATGCGGTTGTGCGGGGGCATGTCAAAAGGGTAGGCCAAACTGTCTTGCACATCGGCAAAGGTTCGCAGGTCAAAGGTGCCATTACCGCTGGTGGTTTCTTCGTCTGGCGATTCTTGAGGGAAGGACACACGCAAGGCCAATATACGGTAGGTGTCTACGGCCTGTACTGGGTGAACGTACACAAAACAAGCCACAAGGCAGAGCAGAAGAGCAAGGCACCCCGGCTGGCTACATTGTGGCTTGTTTTTAATTTTAAATGTCAACCCCACAGTCCCCACATCTAAAGAATTTAAAGATTAAGGCGTATACTATTGTCACGAAAATTGGGTGGGGCTAAAAGTGAAAGCCGCCAGAAAAACGGAACACATTGCGTAGGGCTGCGCTGTTGTCTATAAAGTAAGAGATGTCAAAGGTTGCCCAGTTATATTTAAGGCCCAAACCGGCTGTAGGAAGTGTGCGCTTTCCGTCTTGGTCGTGCCAATAACCTGCACGAAGTGCAAAGGCCGACTCTTCAGAGAGCGTATATTCCCATTCGGCCCCAATTTTGTAGTCGATGTCTTTGAATTCTGCTTCGGGTGTGTCGTTGCTCCAACCCGTTGCAAACGAAAAGAAACCACCGTCGCGATCTGGCAAGGGTTTGTAAACATCGGTTGTGACCAAAAGGCGAGATTTCTCGGTTTCATAAGGCACAAATGCAATACCAAGGGTAAAGTTTTGAGGCAGTGGATCGGCTTGGTCGGCATCAATAAAGGTCATGTTGGGGCCCACATTGCGTAAGACTGTGGCCAATGTGAAGCGCTTGCTCGGTTTCCACATCAAGCCAAAGTCACCCGCAAAGGATGTTCCTGCGCCCTTGCCTTGCTCGTTGCCCACTTGCACATTGGCGAGGTTTTCGTGTACAAATTTGACAGTGACACCCATTGAAAGATTTTTGAGGAGGTGTGTGCCGTAAGAAACGCCCAATCCCATGCCAAAGCTGGTGAATTCGCCCAAAGAGTTGCCCTGGGAATCGGTCTGGAATTGTTTGCCAAGGGACGTATAAATGAGGCTGAAACCGAGGTTGCCAATGCCCTCAAATGGATGGGTATAAGCGGCAAAAGACGAAAAAATGTCGCTGGCCAAATTGGGCACTGGTTTGTAAAAGGTGGTGCTTACACTGCGTCTGTTAAAGTCTGCCAATGCGGCAGGATTGTAGTAGGTGGCATTGGCATCATCTGCAATGGCAACATAGGCATTACCCATAGCAGATGCACGTGCAGATGGTTCAAACAGTAGGAATGATGCTGCGGCAGTACTTTCTGGAGTGGCGTCAGCATGGCCTACGTTGAAGAAACCAATACCGAGGAACAACAGCGTAGAAAGAGCCTTTTTCATAAACATTCTCCTTGTGAGAAAGAAGGTAGTTAAGGAAGAGGAGCAGCGTGACAAATGCTTAACTCTCTTCTCTCGTTTTTCTTCTTTCTTTTTTCTTTTTTATGCAATCGCAGAGTTGGGAAGTTGTCGACGGCCGACAGGAGATCAAATGAAAAAACCCGGAATCAGAGCGTGTGGGAACATTCCGCAAATCCGGGCGGGAAGTATTCGCTACATCGCTTATCAAAGCTGGCATTTGAACTCATATTGACCGTCTTAACACCATCTAAGGTATAAAACCTGCGACGTGCGACAATTCATCATGAGAGTTTCACTTTTACTGGAATTACTGTCCTGCAAAGAGCCACGCTTTAACAAACGATCTATAAGCAAATCCTGTGGGTTATGGTGGGATGGTATAAAATAAAAAATGCTTGTTTGATTGGGGCGTGTTGACTATTTTCAAACACGCTTTTTAACATTTTATTTTTGAAAGGGGTTCGTTATGATCGATCAAGAATTACTTGATATTTTGGCCTGTCCTGAAAACAAAACACCTGTTACATTGGCCGATCAGGCACTTATTGACAAGATTAATACTGCAATTGAGAGTGGCAATGCCAAAAACCGGGCTGGCCAAAAAGTTGAAAAGAAAATTGATGGGGGGCTCGTGCGCGAAGACCAGGCCTATTTATATCCCATCGAAGACGACATCCCCATTATGTTGATCGATGAAGCCATTCCGCTTGCAGATTTTGCCTCTTAAATACTATAATCGGCAAAGTTTTCCAATCCTGAAGGTGTAAAAACTTCAGAAATTCTCTTCCCTCTGTCAAGCCTTATTTTTAGGTTAGAACACTTCACGGTATAAACGCGCTATACAAAGGGAAGTTCCGTTTTTCCTTTTATAGCTATATTATTTGAAAAATAGTTCTTTATGTGGTTTTTTACCTGTTTAGACACGATGGGTTTTACACAGGTATACTGGACATATTTAGATGTGTAAGCAGTGCCTTATCATGATGACTATTTTCTTGTTTCTCGGGTGCCAAGAGCCACCTAAACAAGAATTTAATACAGCAAACCCAGTGCCAATTATATCCCCTCTTGAGGGGGGCTTGCTTTTTTGGCATACGTGGGCTGAGCGTGATTCTGCCCGCATTTTGAATAAGCCAATTTTGTTATTTTTGTATAATCAGCGTTCTTTTTGGTGCCGAGATTTGGCCCTGCGCTGTTTTAATGATCGAGAATTGGTTCAAGAAATCACCCGCATTGCCTGGCCTGTTTGGGTCGATGTGGACCGGCAACCAGATGTTTTTGAACGGTTTAGCTTGGGGGGTTTGCCCTCTCTTGCTTTTTTAAAACCCAATGAAGAGTGGATTGCCGGGGGCACGTATCTCGATCCTGAAGATTTGATGGATTTGCTGCGGCGTGTGTCTTTTCCCTTTGCCAATCCCAAGCGTATGGTTGCTTTAGAAATACAGCGCACAGAGTTGCAACGGCGTGCACGGGTGAAGGCACAAAAAAACCCACACCCACAAATAGCGCCTTCAAAGGGTTTGCTTTCACGCGTATTGGATAGTTTAACGGTTGCCGTTGATCAAGGGATAGATGTGGGGGCCGAAGGGGCGTTGGCTTTATTTGAGGCACATCAGTCTGTCGCGTGTATCACACAGTGGCTCACCGTACAACGCGATGCCGATGGTGTGTTTTTCTTATTTGCACATACGGCCGATGGTCAAGTGGTTGATCGTGAAAAACATTTGGGCCTGAATGCATCGATGTTAACAACACTGGCCAAGGTTGGACAAACGAATGAACCTATTGGGTTGGCAGGGGTTATATTGGGTGATGCGTTGTTACAGTCCTTTCGCGTCGATACGCTGTTTTGCGCTGGTTTTGCTGCTTTTGAAACATCAGAGGGTGTACCCCGAGACCTTTCGGCATATGCGGGGTGGAATGCATTGGCCATATCTGGTATGACGGCACTCTATAGGGCAACAAAATTACCTCGTTTTCAAGGTGCTGCATTGTTGACCCTCGATACAGTGGTAAGTACATTTGGCCGCGAAGACGGATTGTTCAATCATACTGTAGATCAGACCCCCGGGTTGTTGCTTGATGATCAGGCGCTTGTGGCACGTGCAGCACTGGATGTTTTTGATATGACTGACGAGGTCAAATACCTTCAGTTGGCACGTGTTTTGGCCGATGGTATGTTGGCGCGGTTTGCCGATGTGTCAGGGGCATTGCGTGATCGAGAGGAAAAAGGCCACCCCATATTTCCGGTTGGCGATCATTGGTTGCCTGCGGGCAATGGTGTGGCAGCTCAGGTATTCGTGCGGTTGGGCAAAGAAACGGGTGACAAAAAGTATCATGATGCAGCACGCCGTATTTTGACTGTGCTGATGGGGCCACATATTGATGAGGCCCCATCCATGGGTGCATTGTGTCGCGCATTGGATATGTTTTTGGTTTTGGATGGTCAAAAATGATGAGAATAGTGGTGTCTTTATGGCAGTGAACAATAAAATTCTTATTGTAGGTGCAACTGGGTTTTTGGGCCGAACCCTTTGTGACTTGGTTCCCGATGAATGGACGTGTGTGCCCGCATCAAGAACTGGGGGTGGTCATACACCTATCAACTTGACAGATGCTTCATCTGTTGCTTCAGCGGTGATGGCGGTGCGCCCGCGTTGGGTTATTAACACAGCGGCTATGACCAGTGTTGATGGGTGTGAACGTGACCCCGATATGGCCTATGCGGTTCATGTCGATGGAACGCAGCATTTGGTCCGTGCGTGTGAGATTGCAGATTGTGGGTTGGTCACGCTTTCGACCAATTATGTTTTCGATGGCGAAGGTGGGATGTATGACGAGAATGATGAGGCCCATCCGCCCAATGTTTATGGTCAAAGCAAGTTAGACGGTGAAGCGGTTGTTGCTCAAGCCAATTGTCCCGGCATTGTGATCCGAACGGCTGTGCTATATGGCCATCGGGCAGCTTGTCGGCCCAATTTCGTGACCTGGGCCATGGGGGCTTTGGAAAAGGGAGAGGCTATTCGCGTGGTAAACGATGAATGGGCCAATCCAACATATGTCGATGATTTGGCACTGTTTGTTTTTGGGTTGTGCCATTCCGATTTCCAAGGCCTTGTGCATTTTGGTGGGCGTGATTTTTTTACACGATATGAGATGGTAGAGCGTTTGTGTGCTGTTTTTGGTTATGATTTTGGGCTTGTAACACCTGTTACCTCTGCTGAATTTGACCAACCTGCCAAGCGCCCTTTGCGGGCTGGGCTTTGTTCCAATTTGGCTGCCCGTTTGTCCGATGTGAAACCTATTGGTTTTGATGAATCACTTGTAGAAATTCAAAAAACATATTATTGAAATTGGGAATTTATGCCTGAAGACATTTTGCGTATCTCTCTTATTACACCCACGTATAATGAACGCGAGAATATTTCAATTTTGGCTGAGGAAATATTCGCTGTGGTGGCCCAACATCCTGAGATCGATTTGGAATTGATCGTGGTGGATGATAACTCTCCCGATGGCACGGGTGAGGTGGCCGAAGGGCTTAAAGATCGGTATCCGGTTCAGGTGGTGCATCGGGAAGGTAAATTGGGTTTGGGCAGTGCGGTGATGGCGGGTTTTGCCCACTCTGATCGAGACTTGTTGGGTGTGATTGATGCCGACTTGAGTCACGATCCGGTGGTATTGCCACAGCTTATTTTGGGGTTGCGCGATCATGATTTAACAATTGGCAGTCGGTATGATCCAGATAGCAAGGTGGAAAAATGGCCTTGGTATCGCAAAGTGATCTCGCAGGCTGGGGTGTTTTTTGCAGGGCAATTAACGGGTGTAAAAGATCCCTTGGCAGGATATTTCTTTTTGCATCGGCGCGTGATTGATGGGATGTCGCTCACATCGCCGGGATATAAGATTTTGTTAGAGATCTTGGTCAAGGGGCATTATACCCATTTTATGGAAGTGCCTTTTATCTTTCGCAACCGACAATTTAGCAGCAGCAAGCTGAATTGGACCGAGTATTATTTGTTTGCCAAGCAATTGTGGTTGTTTTGGTTGTTTAAGAAGCGCTTTTCGGGGCGTCAAAAGGTGGGGTGATTAGCCAATGAAATGCTGTTATTTCTCTTGACAGCCCCTTCTTTGAGATTTAAGTTAGCCTCGCTTTTGCAATTGTTTATGTTTGTTGGCCTTTATTATCTGGCGGAGTTCTAATTTCAATGATGTTGCGCATGCTCATATGGGTTTTCGTTTTTTGTGGATCGGTCTTTGCCGAGTCTGATCCACCCAAACCCACTGAGCGTCAGCAAATGGATGCGTTGGTCGAATTGATGCACTATGTGCGTCAAAACTATTATGAAGAGACCAACACGGTTGATTTGTTGCACGGTGCGATAGAAGGATATGTGTCTCAGCTTGACCCACATTCTACGTATATACGCCCCGATGAATTGCACGATACCCAGGAGCGTTTGCGCGGGTCATTTGAAGGCATTGGCATTTTTTTTGAA
>Ga0114999_10008903_pt1 | contig 11108 bp, 9 predicted proteins | sample ArcticOcean_MG_C_3_FD_89820 | JGI IMG/M metagenome (GOLD analysis project Ga0114999, IMG submission 89820) | Marine microbial communities from western Arctic Ocean - ArcticOcean_MG_CB8_126 | ecosystem: Environmental > Aquatic > Marine > Oceanic | place: Arctic Ocean: Canada Basin | collected...
TGGTGTAGAGCGGTTCGCGATGCAACGGCACCGGATCCGGGAAGGTCCAAACGACTGAACGGGCCTTCGCGTTCCCGAACGGAGCACAACCGTGCTTAATGGCAACACGTTGGATTCCGCCTGATAGGTCAGTCTTCCAGTTACTCTTATCACCGACACCCTTCGCCATGATGGCTTTTTCCTTGGCGGTCAAATCGCTATCCCAACCAAGTTTCTTAAGCATTGCCATGGTGAATTCAGGGTGACCATCCTTGATCTCAGATCCAACAGGATAGGAGTTCTCGGCCAAAAGGTTCACGCCCTTACGTGCAACACCAAAGCGCGCCCGGAAAGCGAGACCGCCTTCAGCAACCGGCTTGGTGATGTCATAAAGAATAGGCGTTCCCGGATGCTTCATCTCCGGTGTACCCCAGCACGGCCACGGCAGACCATAGTACTCGCCATCGAGCGGTCCGCCCTTGGCTTGCAACGTGGTCTTATCAAAGTGGTGCTGATACTTCATGTGAGCTTTGATCCGCTCCGGCGATTGACCGGTATAACCAATGGTCCACATGCCTCTGTTGTATTCACGGGTGATGTCCTCGACCAACGGCTCAGATTTGTTGACCTTGATATGTTTGAACATCTCCTTGGCGAACCCAAATTTCTTAGCCAGCAGGTACATGATCGTGTGATCCGGCTTGGTCTCAAAGATAGGATCAACGACTTTTTCCCGCCACTGGAACGTCCGGTTGGACGCGGTGACTGACCCAGAAGTTTCGAACTGGGTTGCCGCCGGCAACAGATAAATGCCGTCTTTACGATCAGACATGACAGCGGACATGGTTGGATACGGATCAACGATGACCATCATATCCAGTTTTTCCATGGCCGTTTTCATTTCCGGCAAACGAGTCTGAGAGTTCGGAGCATGGCCCCAGAACACCATGACTTTCGTGTTGTCTGGCTGATCAATGTTCTTCTTGTTTTCAAGAACACCATCGATCCAACGAGACACTGGAATGCCTTTGGATTCCATCAACTTCTTAGAAGCGAAACGCCCCTTGATGTAGTTGTAATCCACATCCCAAACACGTGCCCAGTGCTTCCACGAGCCCGTCTTGAGGCCGTAGTAACCTGGCAGACTGTGCGAAAGTACGCAGAAGTCCGTCGCGCCCTGAACGTTATCGTGACCGCGGAAGATGTTGGTGCCGCCGCCTTGCTTGGAAGCATTACCAAGAACCAACTGCATGATGCAGTAAGCCCGCGTATTGTTGTTGCCGTTGGTGTGCTGGGTACCGCCCATGCACCAAACCACCGTACCAGGACGGTTGTTGGCCATGGTCCGGGCAACGCGCTTCATCTGCGTACCAGGAATACCGGTTACACGTTCGGTCTCTTCAGGTGTCCACTTCTTCACTTCGGCTTTGATTTCATCAACGCCGTAAACGCGCTGTTGGATAAATGCTTTATCTTCCCAACCGTTTTCGAAGATGTGCCACAGAAGACCCCAAATTAATCCAACGTCTGTGCCCGGACGGAACCGGACGAATTCGTCGGCATGGGCGGCGGTGCGGGTAAACCGCGGGTCGCACACGATCAACGCTGCATTGTTGGTTTCCTTCGCCTTCAGGATGTGCTGCATGGCAACGGGATGAGCTTCCGCTGCATTAGAGCCAATCATGAAAATGGCACGGGAATTGTGCATGTCGTTGAAGTGGTTTGTCATTGCGCCGTAGCCCCAGGTATTCGCAACACCTGCAACCGTGGTCGAGTGACAAATACGTGCCTGGTGGTCACCGTTGTTGGAGCCCCAGAATGCGTAAAATTTACGGAACAGATAAGCCTGTTCGTTGCTGAACTTGGCAGAACCGAGCCAGTACACCGAATCGGGACCGGACGACTTGCGAACAGCAAGCATCTTGTCACCAATTTCGTTTACAGCCACATCCCAAGAAAGCCGCTTCCATTTGCCGCCTTCCAATTTCATCGGGAATTTCAGCCGGCGCTCACCGTGAGTATGTTCACGGACAGCAGCACCTTTGGCACAGTGTGCGCCCAAGTTAATGGGGCTATCGAAACCGGGCTCCTGCCCCGTCCAAACACCATTTTGAACTTCCGCGATGACCGTGCAACCGACGGCACAGTGCGTACACACCGTCTTTTTAATCGCAGCGCCTGTTGCGGCAGGTGCAGCAGCTGACGCTTGCTTTACCGTTCCCAAAGGCATGGTAGAGGCGATAGCAGCACCACCAGCAGTCAACCCAGACCGCCGTAGGAAGGTTCGACGATCCATGGATCCGCCGACCACACCGCTTAACGCTTTCGACAAACGGGGGCCATTCGCTACCCCGTTTTGCTTTTTGATAAGCATTAGGTCTCTCCTGTTAAACTAAATTAAAACCGAGCCAATTCGTAGTATTTTTTGACATGTTCAGTTTCCTGATAGCCCGCTTGACCTGTTTCAGCTTTTGAAACCTTCGCATGGGCCGTTTTGGACGATAGCGCAACCGCTGCAACCCCTGCAGCACCTGTCGCTAAGCCCGCACCTTTTAAGAAATCACGACGAGATTTCTGTTGGCTTTCTTTCTCTTTACTCATGGAATTTACCTCCCACATTTCAAATCCACGAAACTATTAAGTCCAAAACAAATAAGACCAAAACGTCTAAAGACGCCCAACCGGACGGTTTCGCCGCACCCAATTGTTAATTCGTCATCCCAAACGCTTCATCCTCAATTTCAAAGAATAAGCGCCCTAGTGTTCCGACTGGCTTAAACAGCACAGCCGATTTCGCGGATTCTAAATCCACAAAAAACTTCGAGGCCCAAGTCGAAACATGGGCCTCGTAAAATTCTTTTTGTTCGGAAAGCTCTTTCACCGAGCCAAACGCGCCAGTGATCAAGCCATGCATCATTTCACAGATAATACCAATTTGATCTTCAGGTTGCGACAAATCGTCAGACCGAGCAATGCCAAGTCTCTCCATGTCCCCGCGAAGATCAGCCAGCGGCTTCTCGTGCAAAAAACCTGTCAGATAAACCGATGCAAACGGCATCAATTCACCCCGCACCATGCCGACAAACAACGCATTGAATTCGTCCTCGGCGTCTTGCTGGGAAATTTGGACGGCTTCATAAGAAATCGCCCCCAGTGTTTGACCCATCGGCGAATCATCGCCTTCCAAGTCGCGCAGAATATTCAATAGGTCTTCCGTCGGCGGCGAAGTAAACAAGCGCGCAAGCAGTCCATAGAACTGCGCGCGCAACAAATCCTCTTCAGGAATTTCCTGTCCGACTGAATTGCCCACCTCGACCTGATGTTCGTTCATTCGTTAACCACCGCTATTAATACGCGTTATTTTATCAAAAGCCCCTAAGGACTCGCTCACCTGTAGCACGTTTCCTAATCGGAAATCTTTGTGCAAAACCCAGCGAATGCCTCACCCACTTCCGGGAGACTACACTACGGATACAACTATCGGAGTCTTTCGATGCTCAAGTCAATTAGTTTCTCACATAAATGCTCTCAATTTTCCGAGACTGGTTCATTAAGCAAACTATTATATTGACAGGTGCAATAATCCTGGTATTTATGGGGTTATTTACTCCATCCAAGGCCTCGCTTAATATTACCTTTCTCTAATAAATGGCGGCCAGAATTTGCATGATTCGGGCCCCTTCAAATGGGCTCAATAGGATCCTCTTCGAGGAGTACCGGTGCATCCTCAGCCTCCCCATCAGCCTCCCCCGTTTCCCCGTCCTCCTCATCTTCGGTATCATTCTCCGACGTGTCTTCGACGTCTTCCTCTGGCATATCTTCGACTTCATCAGTACCCGCGTCGGAAACCTTATCGTTTGCCTCTTTAAGCTTCTCTGCACCTTCAGACACAAACGTCTTTATCGCCTCAATGATCGTAAAGTCCTCGTCGTAGTCGTTGAGCCCGTCCAGGTTTGCCAGCACCGGGTCGCTCCCCCATAATTTTCGCAGCGCTAGTTTCTTCACCACCTCCGGCACACCATCAGCGAGGAACGGGGTAAAGTCTGAATCTTTGTCCAAGGTTTCAATGTCAGGCAAATCTGGTGGCGGTACCTGCTCTTGTTCGGCATCTGACACTTCTTCAACAACAGGAACCACCTCATCTGCTTGTTTTGGCGGCAGGTTCGCATCCTGGACAGGCTCTTCCAGTTGCGGCTGCACTTCCTCTTGGGTTTCCGTCTTTAGCCGAGACCAACGCGAAAACCGACCATCTCCCTCCGCCATATTAGGACTCCTTATTCTCAAATCCTGGGGTGCCGTTTCCCGTGGTATTACCAGTCACCGCTCCCTTGCGCGGGTCATGGGGTTTGCGTTTGCGCTTTTTGAAGGTAATTTCGACGTGGTGTTCGTTTATGAACTCTTCGACCCAGTGGGCGGTTTCCGGCGGCATTGGCACGGCCTCGACCATTTCTTCGCCGGTATCCATGTAGTCCTGAGTTTCAAAAGAGCACGCCGTCAGCAAGAACGGCTCAAACTCGTGTTCACCTTCCTCTTCACCCGGACGCATCACGACGTAGACCGACGGCGGATTCTGCGACAAATTAACTCTGTAGCCTTCAGTTTCGCCTCTGAACAACTCCAGGTCCAAAGTTCCCGCATGGTACTGGACCCAGCCATCACCCCGGCTTAGTTCCTTCCATTCATCTACGGGCTCAGCCCCGGGGATCACCGCAATAGGTCGCCACTCATGGTCTTGCCATGGATGGTCTGTTTCGCGGCGTTCAACCACGATGCCAAAAGGAAAGCTGTCCGTCGGTTTCAAACTCCCGTCCTTTCAAAAAAATTGAATGGTTATAAAAACACGTCTTGTACTTTCGTACACGAAGCGTTTTCCTACAGCCAACACCTAATTTTAAGTTCGCGCCAAATAGGGGGGCGCTTCTGGCATGGAAATTAACGGCAAAACAATCCTCGTCTGCGATTGCGAAGGCACCATGACGTTGGACGGCAAGGCCTTGGCGAAGGCCTTGGGCGGCGATGACTTGGCGGTAAACAAGCAACTCTGCCGCGCACAAATTGAAAATTTTAAAGATAACGCGGCTAAGGGCACGCCGCTATTGGTCGCCTGCACCCAGGAAGCACCTTTGTTTCTGGAGACCTTGCCTGACGGCAACACCGACGTTCGTTTCACGAACATCCGTGAACGCGCTGGCTGGGCCAAAGACGGTGCCAAGGCGATACCTAAAATGGCGGCCTTGCTGGCCGAAGCTGCCCTCGATATTCCGTCCGGAACGACCGTGAGCATGGAATCGAGCGGTGAGGTTATGATCCTCGGCACGGACGAAATCGCAATCGAAGCTGGCAAGCAATTGTCATCGCGCCTCAACCCCATGGTGCTGCTGTCTGTTACGAATGCTCTCATACCGCCAGGACGCATGGATTTTCCAATCTTCACCGGTCGGGCCAAATCCGCAAAGGGATATTTAGGTGCGTTTCAAGTTGATCTGAAAAATTATGCCCCTGCTACACCGTGGTCGCGTGATAACCTGGGCTTTGAGGAAAATGCTCAATCCGGCACGTCGAGTTGCGACATCATCCTTGATCTTCGCGGCGAAACGCCGCTGTTCACTGCGCCGGAAAAACGCGATGGGTATTTTAATCCAGATCCTGCCAACCCTGCAGACGTCCAAAAGGCACTCTTCGAAATTGCTGATTTGGTCGGTGAGTTTGAGAAGCCTCGCTATGTTAGCGTCAATGAGGCAATCTGCGCCCATTCTCGTAACGAACAAATCGGCTGCACCCGCTGTCTCGACATCTGCCCGACAAATGCAATTACGCCTGCAGGTGATCATATCGAAATCGATCCCTTTATTTGTGCGGGTTGTGGGTCCTGTGCCAGCACCTGCCCGACGGGTGCGGTTACCTATACCCTGCCGGCAGGTGATCAGCTTTTGAAACGACTGCGAACGCTGGTCGGAACGTACCTCGACGCGGGCGGCAAAGCTCCTGTGATCCTGGTTCACGATGGCGAACACGGCGATGAATTAATCGGCCTCATGGCGCGCATGAGTCAGGGCTTGCCCGCAAATGTTATTCCTTTTGCCGTCAACGAAACCACCCAGGTCGGGCTTGATTTCCTGGTTTCGGTGTTCGCATACGGCGGATCACAACTCCGACTTTTGGTCGCCCCACAAAAACGATCAGAGGCCGATGGGCTTGTAGCCCAAGTCGAACTCGCAGATCAGGTTTTGGCCGGTCTTGGCTATGGCGAAGGTCGCATCCAAATCATTGACGAGGCCGATCCTTCAGCGGTCGAAGATCACTTGCACGGATTAGAGAAAGTGTCTGACACCACCCGAGGAGATTTTCTGCCCTTAGGTGCCAAGACCACACTGCTGCGAAGTGCTCTGCTGGCATTACATGAAAACGCACCGAAGCCTGTCGATGAGATTGAACTGCCGGTGGGGGCTCCTTTCGGGGCTGCATTAATTAACACTGACGGCTGCACGCTTTGCCTCGCCTGTGTCGGGGCCTGTCCGACTGGTGCAATGAAAGATAATCCCGATAAGCCTCAACTGAGTTTCCGCGAAGACCTCTGCGTCCAATGCGGGCTGTGCCGCACCACCTGCCCTGAAAGCATTATCACCCTGAAACCCAGGGTTAGCTTTGCTGATGGCGTCACCGCGCATGAGATCGTGAAGCAGGAAGAACCTTTCGAATGCACCCGCTGCGGCAAGGCGTTTGGCACAAAATCGTCCATCGAGAAGATGATCGAGAAGCTGTCAGGCCATGCCATGTTTGCCGATGAAGGCCGGTTGGCGCTGCTAAAAATGTGCGACAACTGCCGGGTCGTTGAACAAATGAACGACACCAATCAGCCGTTCGCCATGGGGGAACCCCGGGTACCGCGCACGACGGACGATTACTTGCGTGAACGCGAAGAACTGCGTGCAAAGGCTAAGAAAGAAACCGGCGAACCTGATAACGAAAATTAAGTTTTCTGAGCCCGCGGTTTGCGTGGTTTGCGTGGTTTACTGGGCGGCTTGATCCGACCAAGTTTCTGGCGAACCCCGTCGACATGAGATTTAAGTTCGTAAAGCCCTGACGCGTAGGATAACGGAACATTAAATTCGACGAGGTCGTCTTCAATTCTTTCAACCCGTTCCTTCAGTGCCTTTAAATTCGAGGCTGATGGCTTTGCTGCAGCCTCAACCTCAATCTCATGCAAGTCCTTGTACCATCGGTATATTCTGTTCTCGACTCGCCACTTGTAAGTCGGTGGTAGAATTTTGGCCAAGGGATAAAGCAGCGTGACCAGCGGTAAGAGCATGACCTTCAGGCGGTCAATCAATGTCGCCGCCCAAAACGGCAATATCCGATGTAAAAATGAGGGGCCATCTAAAAGTTAACGCTCGGTTTCCTTGCTCATTGGGAACTCGACGAACTCCGATGATGGAAACTGCCCTGGCTTGGCGAACAAACCGCCATCGCCGTAAACTTGCTTCGCGGTTTGAACCAGCAACGTCATTAGGGCCGGATGCAAATCTTCTCGCGTGACCAAGCTGGCGGTGGGTGCCAAAAGAGTAATATTTTCAGGCGGCAAATTGGCACTAAGATCAATTGCACTTTCTGGCAAGATAACGCTGGAAAGCGACCTATTTCGCCGGGTATAGGCTTCGTGCCGAGCGAAATTCATCACCGAAATTCCAGGCGACCGGATGAGCCTGCTCACCAAGGCGGACCGCGGAGACGCGATCACCATGGCGGCATCCAATTCCCCTTTGAGCAGCAGGTTAGCCGCGGCATTACCCCCGTGATTGGTCAATTCCGTATTCTTGCCATCCAATTTGTTCGCTTCCAGAAGCTCCAAGGCGATCGCGCGCGTGCCACTGCCGTCAGGTCCGAGGCGACACGGCTGCTTTGAAGATCGGTTAATCTGTCGATCACCAGTCCTTCGCAGGTAAAAACCCATAAGGGTTCATAATAAAGACTGGCGAGGGCAACCAAATCGTCAGTCGTGGAGGCATCCGAAGTGCCGCCTTGGACAAAGCCGACATCGACGCCTGATTTTGGGTCCTCGAGCAATCCGATGTTAGCGACCGATCCTGCGGTCTGCTTAACTTCCAGGGTAATCCCTTGCTGTTTGAGCAGTTCCTTATAGAAATTGCCAAAGCTGTAATAGGCCCCGGTCAGGCTGCCAGTCGCAATGCGGATATGCTTAGGAGGTGCCGGTTCAACGAATTGGTAGGCCACCATAAAACCAGCCACGGTTAGACCAATGCCCAGCACCCAGATCTTTAATTGATCTTTATTCATTCGATAAATCCCCTCCCCGTCACCGGCTTTTCAAGGCCATATACAGCCAGGCTAGCCCATTGGATTGGATACAAAATTGTCGCCGGTTTATTTTACTAACCCTTCAATTTGTGTTCTAGAACCCTATCTCATAGAGATCATTGGTATATATAGGGCCCTAAAAAACTCATGCGTACGCTTATTTCTATTACAGACCTTTCAAAAACATATGCGTCCGGATTTCAGGCGCTCAAAAGTGTCAGCTTGGATGTCCAGAAAGGTGAAATTTTGGCATTGCTCGGCCCGAATGGAGCCGGAAAAACAACGCTGATCAGCCTGATTTGTGGCATCGTGACGCCCACCACAGGATCTGTTTTGGTGGATGGCCACGATATTATCCGCGATTACCGGGCGACCCGAAGCCTCATTGGTTTGGTTCCACAGGAACTCACCACAGACACATTTGAAAAGGTTCTCGCAACGGTCACCTTTAGCAGGGGACTTTTTGGAAAGAAACCCGACCCAGCGCATATCGAAAAAGTACTGAGAGACCTGTCGCTATGGGACAAACGCAACAGCATGATCAAGGAACTTTCAGGTGGTATGAAACGCCGACTCCTCATCGCAAAGGCTTTGTCACACGAACCCAGAATTTTATTTCTCGATGAGCCGACAGCGGGCGTCGATGTGGAACTTCGGAAAGACATGTGGGGGCTCGTTCGCGAACTCCAAGCAACCGGCGTCACCATCATCCTAACCACCCACTACATTGAAGAAGCAGAAGCCATCGCAGACCGCATCGGCGTCATTAACAAAGGCGAAATCGTTCTTGTCGAAAATAAAACCGAGCTGATGCAGAAGTTGGGAAAAAAGCAACTGACCGTTGAATTGGGTGAAAAGATTGAAACTATTCCAAGCCAATTGCAGGCCTACAACCTTGAGCTAGATGAAGATGGCACGCACATCACCTACACCTACGACACCCAAGCCGAACGGACTGGCATTACGGCGCTGCTGAGTGAGCTTCGTCAGTCCGGGATTAATTTGAGAGACCTCGTGACGACACAAAGTTCGCTGGAGGATATTTTTGTAACCTTGGTGAGAGAATCCGAATGAACATTCACGCGGTCAAAGCAATTTACAAATTTGAAATGGCGCGCACAAAACGCACGCTTTTCCAAAGTATCGTTGCGCCCGTCATTTCAACATCGCTTTATTTCCTCGTCTTCGGGTCCGCGATTGGGTCTCGAATTTTGGACGTAGACGGCGTCAGTTACGGGGCCTTCATCGTTCCTGGGCTGATCATGCTTTCGTTGCTGACGCAAAGTGTGGCGAACGCGTCGTTCGGAATATATTTTCCAAAATTCACCGGTACCATTTATGAGCTTTTATCGGCACCGGTTTCATCGTTTGAAATTGTGCTGGGCTATGTTGGTGCTGCGACAACAAAGTCCGTAATTCTCGGCCTTATCATCTTGGCCACGGCAGGACTATTCGTCCCGCTTCAAATTGCCCATCCGTTTTGGATGATCCTGTTCTTGGTCCTCACCGCTATCACGTTTAGTTTGTTTGGATTCATCATCGGGATCTGGGCCGACAACTTTGAACAATTGCAGATCGTCCCGTTGATATTCGTGACCCCCCTGGTGTTCTTAGGAGGCACGTTTTATTCCGTAAATATGCTGCCGCCGTTCTGGCAGGATGTGACGCTGTTTAATCCGGTCTTGTACCTGATCAGCGGGTTTCGCTGGAGCTTTTACGAAATCGCTGACGTCAGCCTGCTTGCAAGTGTGGGAATGATCACAGGTTTCTTAGCAACCTGCCTGCTGACCGTATGGTGGATTTTCAAAACCGGATATCAAGTAAAGAAATAAGTTAGCTACCGCCGAAAACTTTGCTTAGAATTTCCGTCTTCCGTTTAGTCGGATTTTCTCTGATTTCTTTTTCTTCCTTCGCCAGGTAATAAAAAATTCCGTCGAGGAATTTTTCCAACGCATAGTTGGTCAGGTTGTTTTTCACGTCCGGCACGAACGGCAGGTTCGAATACTGCCCGACCATGTTGTCATAAGATTGAACCGCGCCAACTTCGCTCAGGGTTGAATTGATGATCGGCCGCATGGCGGTTTGCAGCGACGGGGTCATTTTGCCTTGGAGGTACTTTGTTGCCGCATCGGTCGGCCCATTCAAAATCGTTTTTACATCATCCAATGTCAGTTGCGTAATTGCATCGAAGAAGATGTCTTTGGCAATAGGCGTCGCTGTTTCGGCAGCCCGGTTAAGTTTAAGCTCCAGGTCTTCGCCGAGGTTCCCCATACCAACCGCGCTCAAAGCCGATTGCGCGGTCTTTAAATTTTCAGGGAACGGAATATGAATGCTTGGGTTCTTATTGAACCCGTCGCTTTTCCCAAGAGTCCCGACCACACGCTCAGTCCCGACCGTCAAGGCATCGCGGAGACCGAGACTGATATCGCCGGTACTGAGCCCGCCACTGCCCGAGTCCTTATCGCTGTCTAAGCCAATGGCGGACTTGGCCTTGTTAAGAAAATCAAACTGGGCCTCCGACATGCCAGGAACAATTAAAACCGCTTCGGCAAGAATTCCGACGCGGCTAAGAGCAATATATCGATTTGTCACGGCCTAGTTCCTATTCCAATTCTTTCATCACTATAGAGTTTCCGGCGCATTTTTCGGCACCTTTTCTGACGCGTTCTTGGTTTTTCGTTCCCGGAAGGCAATATAAGTTGTCGCACTAAAGATCATTGCCGCACCAACAAAGGTCAAAACACCCGGCACCTCGGCAAAAAACAGATAAGCGAACAAGGCGACCCACAATAAACGAGTGAACGACAAGGGAA
>Ga0114999_10008904_pt1 | contig 11107 bp, 8 predicted proteins | sample ArcticOcean_MG_C_3_FD_89820 | JGI IMG/M metagenome (GOLD analysis project Ga0114999, IMG submission 89820) | Marine microbial communities from western Arctic Ocean - ArcticOcean_MG_CB8_126 | ecosystem: Environmental > Aquatic > Marine > Oceanic | place: Arctic Ocean: Canada Basin | collected...
CAGAGCCGCAATCAGCCCAGAACGAACCAATCTCATCATGGCAGGTCGGTATCACGTGTGAAGGTGGCAGAAAGGGTCGCACGCGTGGGCGCGGCCAGAACGAGAGCGCAGCCCTCGCAACCTGGGACTTCCCGGTCGAGGGCACCACGGTTAGCGTAGCGCTCCAACCCCCGCTCTGGAGACATGATGGCAAACCCCACGGTCACGTTTGAGACGAACCACGGAACGTTCACCGCGGAGATGTTCGAGGACGTCGCGCCGAAGACCGCCGGCAACTTCCTCAAGCTCGCGCGAGAAGGCTACTACGACGGCGTCATCTTCCACCGCGTGATCAGTGGATTCATGATCCAGGGTGGGGACCCGACGGGGACCGGCACTGGCGGTCCGGGCTACAACATCCCGGATGAGTTCGCCGAGGGGCTAGCGCACACCGACAAGGGCACGTTCTCGATGGCGAACTCCGGTCCCGACACCGGAGGCTCCCAATTCTTCATCACCCTGGCCGCAACACCGTGGCTGGATGGCAAGCACCCGATCTTCGGCAAAGTGACGACAGGGCTCGACGTCGTGGAGACCATCGGTGTCATTGATACGAAGCCGGGTGACCGGCCGAGCGAAGACGTCGTGATGGAGAAGGTGACCGTCAACGACGGCTAGCTAACCACCCTTGGATGCGCGACCGACGACGACGGTGATGTTGTCCTCGCCACCGCCATCGAGCGCGTCCTGGAGTAACGCATCGCAAGCCTGTTGGGAGGACGTCATCTCCTGCAAACGCAGCTTGATCTGCTCGTTGCTGATATGCTTGGTGAGGCCGTCGCTGCACAACAGGTGCACGTAGCTCCAGTCGTTCTCGATCGACGTCACCATCGGCTTCGATTCGGTTCCACCGATCGCACTCGACAACGTGTTGGCCCACCGTCCTCGCGCGGCCTGTTCAGGCGTGAGCACTCCCTTGTCTATGAGGTCCTGGGCGATAGTCTGGTCCCTGGAAATTTGCACCAGCTCGTCGCCCTCAGAGCGTAGTACCGGCTATCGCCCAACTGCACGAGATAGACCCTCGGCCAGACGCCTATCAATAGCGATAAGGTGCTGGCAGCCCTGCCGAGTTCGGGGTTTCGCGCCCGGAGCTCCAATACCTGATCGTGTGCGCGCAGCGCGGCCGCTTCGAGCGCCTCGGCGAAGGCGCTGTTGTCGGTTGTGTCGACGATGTAGTAGACGTGTATGCTCTCAGAGAGATACCGCGTCACCTCTTTGACCGCCAAGCGGCTGGCCTCTTCACCCCCGGCGTGCCCGCCAACCCCGTCCGCGACCATCGCGAACAACGCGAGACGCTCTTGGTCGGCCGGGATGACTGAGACATTGGAAAGGCTCGTGTACATCACCTCCATCTGCTTCTTGAGCTGGCCGACCAAGAAGTGATCCTGGTTCTGCGCACGTACCTTGCCCTGATGGGTCACCGCATAGATGTCGATCTGGTCGTCAGTCGGCTTCGCTCGGTGACTCGTCACCCCCGTCGTGATATGCATGCTCGTGATGCTCAGCCGATCGGTGGCGGAAGCTGCCCAATCTCGTATCCCTTGGGGGGTTCGGCTCCGAGGAGGTGGCGCACGAAATAATCCCAGCGCCGTCGCATCATATAGGGCTCGTTTCCGAAGCCGTGACTGCGGTTCGGCATCATGATCAGGTCGAAGTCCTTGTTCGCGTCGATGAGCGCATTGACGACGAGCATCGTGTTCGAGGGGGGCACATTCGAATCCAAGGTGCCGTGGGCGATAAGCAACTTGCCCTCGAGGTTTTCAGCAAGCAAATGGTTGGCTTGGTTGTCGTAGGTGGTCGTCCCGTCCGGGTTGACCTCCAGCAGTCCCTGCCACTTTTCGCCCCAGTCATCCTCGTAATTACGATTGTCGTGGTTGCCCGCCTGGGACACTGCCACGTCGTAGAAGTCCGGGTAGCGCATGACGGCGTCAGCCGCAGCGAATCCGCCGCCCGAGTGCCCGAAGATCCCGACGTTGTCGATGTCGATCCAAGCATGCCGCTCGGCGAGCTGTTGGATGCCAGCGATCTGATCCGGCAGCCCGTTGTCGCCCATGTTGCCATAGTACGCCTCATGGAATTCCTTCGAACGCCCCGGCGTCCCCATCGCGTCGAGTTCGATGACCACGAAGCCGAGCTCGGCGATCGATTGCAGGTCTCGGTGCGATGCCCGAAAGCTGCGGCTACCCACACTGCCGCTTTGCGGACCCGGGTACAGGTAGTTCACCACAGGGTACTTGGCATTCTCGTCGGAGTCCACGGGACGAAAAAGCAGACCGTAAAGGTCGGTCTCGCCATCCCTGGCCTTCACGCTGAACGGCATGGGTGGTTGCCACCCGGAGTCGACCAAGCCCGAGATGTCCGCCTCTTCGAGCGTCATGAGTGGGAGACCAGTGCGGTCGCGCAGCACCGTCACGGATGGCACCACGGGCGTCGAATAGGTGTCGACGAGATACTCGCTGCCCGGTGAGAACGAGGCCGTATGATTTGCGCTGTCCGGAGTCAGCAACGTGACGCCGCCGTCGTCCAGGTCGATCTCATAGAAATACTGGAAGTACGGATCACCGGCCTCTCGTTCGTTCCCCATCACCGTAACCGTGCGCGCCGATTCGTCGACCTCCAGGATGCCGAGCACATTCCAGTCGCCCTCGGTGACCTGGCTCTCCAGGGTACCAGTCCGAGAGTCATAGAGGTACAGGTGTCCCCAGTTCGCGCGTTGGCTGAACCAGAGGATCTCATTCGACTCCGCGAGATACCGCCAGCCGTTCGACTCGAAGAACGTCGACTCAATCTCCTCAAAGAGGTCCGTCACCTCTCCGGTGGAAACATCTGCGAGCCGTACCTTGGCGCTCTTGTGATCGCGCGAGCTCGATACGAAAGCGAGCGTCTCGCTGTCGGCAGCCCACTCGACGTCACCTAGGCTCCGACCACATCGGATGTGATCGCTGCACGTCGAGCGGTGTTGATCCGGGGGCATGTCGAAGCGGACGACTCGGTCACCCGCCGGACGATCTAGATCGACCACGATCCTCGAGATCCGGAAGATCAATGAGTCCCCGGGCAACGGATACTTCCAAGCCCGAAGCTCCGGATGCCCAACCTGCGTATTCACTAGGTACATCATTCCAACGCCGCGCGAGTCGTGCTGGAAAGTCGCGATCTTCCGGGAGTCAGGAGACCACTTCACCACCGCCTCGTCACTCTGGGTCCACCCTGCGTTGTCGGTCGCATAACCGAAGTCCTGCTGGCCATCCGTGGTGAGTCGCGTCTCCTCAGAAGTGTCGAGCTCCCGCACCCACAGGTCGTAGTCACGAATGAACACCTCTCGACTGCCATCGGGCGAAACGACCAGGAGGCTCGAGCCGCCGGCCGCGTTCAACGGTTCAGCCTGGTCGCACTGGTACGAGGACAAGGCACAGGCGTAGCGACCGAGTTCTGCCAGCTCCACCATCAACGTCCCTCCCTCGAACGTCATCTGCTCGATGGGGAGTGATTGCCCGGTAAACGCGCCACCGGCCGCCACCAATGCCGTCGCCAATCGTCCGTGATCAAACGCTAGCTCGCGCGTCCGTGCACGCGGGTCGACCAGTACGAATTGTGTGCCTCCGCGAGTCTGGTTCTCGTACCAGAAGCGACCATCTGGCAGCCAGTGCGGGTTTACCGAAGCGCCATAGATGAGTGGGGAGGTGTGCTCGCTCAGAAGTCTTTCGGAACGGGCGTAGTCGTCCGCAGTGAGCTGGCGGCCAGTGCCTTGCGCCGCCAACGGGGCGGCCACGGCGACGAGAGCAAATAGGGCCACGGAAAGCCGCATAGTCTTCCTCCACAATACGAACAGCGATCGAGGTTCACCGGGAGTCACAATACTCCGATGCCTGCGATTCGACGACGATCAGATAGTAGTGAGGCTGATCAAGATCGTGAGAGGACCCGCCCGCGAGCAACTCGAGGCGGCCAGAAGTGGCGCGACCCGAGACCGCGCCACCCTGGACATCGTTACGTCAGCCGCCCCGCGTGCCTGTGAACGGCCGAGCACCTCCGCCACCGCGACCGCCGCGACCGCCGCGACCGCCGGCGGCGATCTCACCCTCCATGGAGTCGCGGTCGAACGTGCCTGAGTACTCCTGCGTGACGGAGTTGCCCCCGAAGTCCAGCGAGATGCTAAAGCTGAAATTGTTGCCCGAGGCCATGCCCTCTTGGACCGCAACCTCCTGCGAACCGCCGCCACCACCGCCGCCACCACCACGTCGGCCACCGACCGTAAGCGTGAGTGTGCCAGCGAGTTCGGCGCCGTCCTGGACGAGCACGAGCGTCGACGTCCGTGCGCCCCGCTGCGTCTGCTGAGAGAGCTCCCACGTTCCGGAGAGAGACTGGGCAGCGACCGGCGCTGCGGAAAAGGCTGCTGCCGCGACGAGCGCGGCCACAATGGTACGACGATTCATGAGAACTCCTGTCCGTGCGAAGACGTACGTCTGAGAAAGACGGCTTCCTGTTGTGAAGACCCGGCTAAGGGATGTTTCGTTAGCGCGCGGTTGCGCGAGGGAGCCAGTTCGGTGCTTGGCTATCGCTCAGCAGCTGGCTACTCCGGCCCGCCCGGCTTCACCTGGACTCGCGGGCTCTTGGCTCGCTGCGCCAGCCTCTCGATCTCGCTGACTAAGTCGTCGTCCCCTAGGTCGCCCGTGCCTGCGAACAGACCGTCCTCGGCCTCCGCTTGGTCCATCTGCTGAGCGACGCCGTGCAGATCGACCCACTTATCGAAGCGCTCGCTGAGACGCACGACTGAATAGAAGAGCCTGGGGCGTCTCCCCCGTCCGGCGATGAAGTCGACGAGAATCGCGCCGATGGACAGCCAAAAGGCAGCGAAGTCACCCGCTCCGTCCAACAGCAACTTGACTTGGAAGATCGCGAAAGCTCGGAGCGTCACGTTCCGGGAAGCGACCGTAAGGGGCTTTTTGCGAGACATGGCTATATTAAGGATCATGTTTGCGCCGGTTGTGACAGCCCCTTACCTCACTAGTGTGTGGGAGATTCAGACCGCTCCGTTCAGCGGCATCGGCGTGGCGGGTGTCGCCTAGAAGCGGTCAGGAACCTTCCCCGTGGGGGGGTCGTACGAAAGAAGCCCGGCGCGCCTGACAATCCGAAAAGACTTGCTGATGAGGCTCTCTTCCAAAGCCCGCTCAACGCTGGCCGTTGTGGCTATCTCCATGTCCTCTGCGGCATGCGGGCCGCCAGCAAATTCAGCGGAGGAGCGGGCGCACGTCGTCTCGCCCGGATCGGAGTTGATGGCACAGCAGGCGCCACAGGTCCAGCGCCCAACCTTCTTGAGCGCGCTCGGACCCCGCCGGGATCCCGAGGAGGCTTCGGGTCGCTGGCCGTTCTATTGGACCCGCGCAATCTACTCGGGCTACGGACGCCGAGGTTTTCGCGGCGGCGGCGGGTGGGCGACCGACTATCCCAAGGGCGATCGACAGTTCCTCGTCGTGCTCAAGCGCCTCGTACGCCTGGACGCCTACGACTGGGAGAACGCGATCAGTCTCGCGGACCCGCAACTCAGACGCTTTCCGGTCGTCTACATGGTCGAGCCCGGCCGCATGGACATGACTGAGGCCGAGGTCGAGGGGCTGCGGGCCTTTCTCGACGCCGGTGGCTTCTTGATCGTGGATGACTTCTGGGGCCAGCGTGAATGGAGCCAATTCGAGTACAACATGCGGAGGATGTACCCGGACAAGGCGATCGTCGATGTAACGCTCGACCACCCGATCTACTCCTCATACTACGACATCGAAGTGGTCAAGCAGGTGCCGGCCATCAACAATGCGCGCCGGGGAGGCACTTCCGAGTGTTATGGCTGCGAACCATGGATCAGAGGCATGTACGACGATGAGGGCCGTCTCATGGTCATCATCAACTTCAACACGGATCTGGGAGATGCGTGGGAGTGGGCAGAGGATCCCCGATACCCCCTCGAGTATTCGACCTACGCCTACGAAATGGGTGTGAACATGATCGTCTACGCGATGAGCCACTAGGCGGCGAGCCACTAACCGGGATCACCCATGATGGATCGCATCTTCGAATTTCTGTTCAAGTATCGACCGCTCGTCTTCGAGCAGGGCGACTTCACGTTCGCTGCGCCAGGCAGTGTCCGCCTGTGGCTGGTCGCTGCCGGCCTGGTGGGGGCCGCAGCAGTCGCGAGCTACACCATCGCCCGAGGCAAGAGCTCCGTGACGGATCGCGGAATCATGGCCGGTCTGCGCGTCGCACTGTTCGCCCTGCTGGTCTTCTGTCTCTGGCAGCCGGTTCTCATCCTCTCGACTGTGGTCCCGCAGCAGAACTTCGTCGGGGTGCTCATCGACGACTCGCAGAGCATGCTGCTGCCAGATGAGGACGGCACGCCGCGCGCATCCTTTTTAGAGGAGGCATTCACTCCGGACCAAAGTGAACTGCTCGCTGCGCTGTCCGACCGCTTCGCGCTCCGTTTCTTCCGTTTCTCCGATGTCGCTAGTCGCATAGACGGGCCGGACGAACTGACCTTCGACGGCACACACACGAACCTCGGCGGCGCGCTCGATGCTGCGCGAGTGGAGCTGTCAGGCGTACCGCTGTCAGGGCTCGTGATGATCACCGACGGTGCACACAACGGCGACCGGCCCCTCTCTGAAGCTTTGGTGCCGCTGCAGGCATCGGGCGTACCAGTCTTCACGGTGGGACTCGGCGAAGAAGCGATCTCCCCGGACATCGAGATCGGGCGAGTAGAGATGCCGCGTGCCGTGCTCGAGGGGTCCGCCCTTATTGTCGACGTGGTCGTGACGCAGACGGGGTTCGGACAGCTCACGGTACCGATCATCGTTGAAGACGACCTCGAGATCGTCGCTGAGGAATTCGTCGAGCTCGGCCCGGACGGGGAGCCCGTCGTCGCCCGCATCAGCTTGGAGTTGGAAGGTGCCGGCCCACGGCGTGTTCACTTCCGCATCCCGACTCAATCCGGAGAACGAGTCGAGCGAAACAACGCCCGCACGGTGCAGATCGAAGTCCGCGGGGAGCGTGAGAAGATCCTCTATTTGGAGGGCGAACCGCGCTTCGAGCTGAAGTTCATGCGGCGAGCCGTGGCCGACGACGAAAATATCCAGCTCGTGGTCTTGCAGCGTACCGCAGAAGGCAAGTTCCTGCGGCTCGAGATCAGCGACAGCACAGAGCTTCAATTCGGCTTCCCCTCCAGCCGTGAGGAGTTGTACCAGTATCGCTCCCTGATCATAGGAAGCGTCGAGGCGTCCTTCTTTTCACACGACCAGCTTCAGATGATCGCCGACTTCGTCTCGGATCGTGGGGGCGGCTTGCTCATGCTCGGTGGCCGCAGTGCCTTCGCCGAAGGTGGTTGGGCGGGCACACCGGTCGAAGAAGTGATGCCCGTGGTATTGGGCGAGCCAGCCGGCGGCGATGATGGCTTCTTCGCGGAGATCGCGGTGAAGCCAACTCCAGCGGGATTGTCACACGCTGCGGTGCAGCTCGGTCAGGCGGGCGACGCGGTGAGCGCGCGCTGGGACTCGCTTCCTCCGGTCACCGTCGTGAACCCGATCTCTGAAGTCAGACCGGGAGCGACGGAGTTGCTGACCGGAACCAGCGCGGACCTGAGCGACGATCAGGTCGTGTTGGCCTTTCAGCGGTACGGACGCGGCAAGTCGATCGCCATGACCGTCCAGGACTCCTGGCTCTGGCAGATGATTCCCGCACTCGAAGACCAGAGTCATGAGACGTTCTGGAAACAAGCGCTGCGTTGGCTCATCGACGGGGTGCCTGATGCAGTCGAGGTAGTCACCGACCAGGAGCAAGTGGAACCAGGCGAGACCGTGCGGCTCGTCGCGACTGTCGGCGACTCCACCTACATCGAGGTGAACGATGCCTCAGTGACCGCAAGCATCACGAGCCCGAGCGGCCTCGTGGAAGAAGTGCCGGTCGAGTGGACCGTCGAGCGAGACGGAGAATACGTGGTCGAGTTTCGCCCGAGCGAGTTCGGTGAGTACGAAGTGGATATCACCGCCGAACGAGATGGTCAGACACTCGGGTCGGACCGGACCTATCTGAACGCCGCGCCCAGCGACGAGGAATACTTCGGCGCGAACCGACATACGCAAACGCTCCGGCGCATCGCCGACGAGACGGGGGGTCAGTTCTATACCCCCGATAACGTAGAGACCCTTCCTGACGACATCACGATCACGGGCGCAGGCGTGACACTCGTCGAACAGATGTCCCTGTGGGACATGCCGTTCCTGTTCTTCTTGATGCTCACGCTCATGGGCGCGGAGTGGGGCTTCCGCCGCATAAGGGGACTGGTTTGATCCAGGTTTGGGTGCGCCGGGCACCCACCCGCGTTCTTCTCGCCGCGCTTCTCGCGAGCCTGGCCTTACCGCTCTGCTTGCAGGCTCAAGGAAGGACGCACGCGATCATCGTCGTCGGATTAGGCGGCAGCGCCGAATACCGAGATCGCTTTCACAATCAGGCCGTCTCGCTGAAGACCGCACTGACTGAGCGGCACGGAATTCCTGCGGAGAACATCGTCTATCTAGGGGAGCGCCCTCAGGATGCTCCAGACGTGATCACGGACAAATCGACACGGGACATCCTCTTCAGAGTCTTGGGGGAGGTGAGCGCCCGCTCGCAGCCGTTGGATCGGCTTCTCTTGGTCCTCATCGGACACGGAACCTCGGATCGCGACGAGGTTCAGTTCAATCTTTCAGGTCCTGATCTGATCCCTTCGGACTTGCAGACCGCGCTCATCCCGTTTCCGACGCAGACCCTGGCGTTGGTGCACACAGGTAGTGCGAGCGGAGGCTTCCTGGCACCGCTCTCGGGTGAGAACCGGATCATCATCACTGCGACCCGCAACGAACGAGAGCGCAACTTCACGGAGTTTCCCGACTTTTTCGTCGAGGCATTCACCGAGGAAGGCGCAGACCTGGACCACGACGAGCGGCTCTCTCTACTCGAGGCCTTTCTGTACGCTCGACAAGAGGTAGCGCGGTTGTACGAAGAACAGAACGAGATCCTGACCGAGCACGCGATGCTCGACGACAACGGCGACAACGAAGGCAGCCACGACGCGGGGCTCACCGGACCTGACGGCCTGCTGGCCGCGACGTTCCAACTGGGTGGAGTCTCCGCCACAGCGGCTCAAACACCGGACGATCCGGCACTCGCTGGGCTGTACGAGCAGCGCATCGAAATCCAAGAGCGTATCGGTCAATTGCGAGCGGTGCGCGACTCCATGGACGAGGACGCGTACCTCGCGGCAATGGAAGAACTGCTCGTCGAGTTGGCGCTGAAGACACGTGAGATCCGGGCCCTCGAAGGAGGGGGCTCTTGATGCAGGCGCCTTTGTTTTCCACGGGCCTCCTAGCCCTCCTGCTCTGCCCCACGCCGGGCAGTGGCCAGACCGTAACCGACGCGCTCGAAGAGCTGAGGACGGGGAACTACGAGGACGCCGAGAGTTCCTTCCGAAGCGTGCTCAAGGAAGACGCGACTTCGATTCGGGCTCGCCGTGGTCTGATCGACGTGCTCACGTTCACTGGTGAATACGACGAAGCACGAAGCATCGCGCTCGAGGCGCCGGAGCCTGTTGGCATTGCAAATGCGCTCGGGGAAGTGCTGGTGCTCGGAGGGAACCTAGACGAAGCAGACGCAGCCTTTCGGCGCGCAATCGACGGGAATGCCCCGGACGCGCTAACCGCCCAGGCCAACCTCGCCGAACTTCTGTTCAACCGCGGTGAGATCGATGAGGCGATGCGACGGTTCGACCGCTTCATCGACATATACAATGGCGCAGACGGTCGGCTGCGTGCGGAGGACCTCGTCGCGGTCGGGCGAGCAGTGACGTACCTGGGGCGCGCTGAGCCCACGCTCTTCAACGACGCTCTCAAGGCATTCGACGAAGCGTCGAGCGCCGACCCCGGATCGAGTGAGCCACTGGTGCGAGTCGGAGTGCTCTTCCTTTCCAAATACGACAGCCCAGCGGCTCAGGCCGAGTTCCAGAAAGCCCTCGCCATCAACCCCCGTCACCCGGAAGCGCTGCTCGGGCTGGCTGAGGCGCTCGAATTCGATGGTGCTTCGGGAGCCAGCAACGTGCTGACCCAGCTGCTAGAGGTGAACCCCAACCACGTCGAGGCCAGGGCGTTGCTCGCCAGCCAGCACATGACGCGCGAGGGACATGCGGAGGCGCGCGAAGAGGCCGAGAAGGCGCTCGCGGTCAACCCCAACGCTCTCTCGGCGCTGACTGCCCTCGCAGCCGCGCACATGCTCGCTGGAGAGGAGGCTGACTTTCGCGAAGTGCGCGCTCGCGCACTGGCTATCAACCCGCGGTATGCAGCACTCGACGCCAAGCTCGCGGAATTGTCCGTTCGGACCCGTCGATACGCACAGGCTGTGACCCGCGCCAACGCCGCGATCGCCCTCGACTCAGCCTCGTGGGAGGCCTGGGGTCTACTCGGCTTGAACGAGCTGAGGGTGGGCGAGATCGAAGCAGGGCACGCCAGCCTGGAGCGGGCCTTCGCGGGGGACCCCTACAATCCGTGGTTCAAGAACAATCTCGATCTACTGGACACCTTCGACCGCTTCGAGGTGGTCCGGACGGACCACTTCGAGCTCTTCTTGCACGGGACCGAGTCAGACATCCTGGCCACGTACCTCGCACCAATCGCCGAAGAGGCCTACGACAGCCTCTCCCGCCGCTACGGAATCGAACCTCCGCTACCGGTGCGGGCTGAGCTATACCCGAGTCACGCAGACTTCTCCGTTCGCACGCTCGGGGAGCCCGGGCTCGGCGCACTCGGCGTGAGCTTCGGCAGCGTGCTCGTAATGGACTCCCCCGGTGCCCGCGAACTGGGCGACTACAACTGGGCCTCGGTGTTCTGGCACGAACTCGCGCACACGTTCCATCTCGGCATGACGGACAACCGGGTGCCGCGGTGGTTCTCCGAGGGTCTCGCGGTACACGACCAGCGCAAAGCCCGCACCGGGTGGGGCCACCAACCGAATATCCCCTTCCTGCATGCGCTGCGTGACGGCGACCTCAAGAAGG
>Ga0114999_10008905_pt1 | contig 11106 bp, 7 predicted proteins | sample ArcticOcean_MG_C_3_FD_89820 | JGI IMG/M metagenome (GOLD analysis project Ga0114999, IMG submission 89820) | Marine microbial communities from western Arctic Ocean - ArcticOcean_MG_CB8_126 | ecosystem: Environmental > Aquatic > Marine > Oceanic | place: Arctic Ocean: Canada Basin | collected...
AGCCAGTTCCGCTCGCAACTGCAGCAGTTCGGCATGTTCTGCCTGCACTCGCGCCCAGATCTCGCGGGTGTGGGGATGCGGTCCGTAGGAACTCGGTGGCTGCAACATCTCAATCTGCGCGTCTGTCAGTCCCTCATAAAGATCCGCGTTGTAGTAACAGGGACTCCAGGCAACGGCATGTGGTGTGTATTTGTAGAAGATCGAGCGCCGCTCACCGGGACCTTGCCATGGCACCGTGCCGTGCGCGCAGGCTTCAGTGAATATAATGGCGTCACCCGCGTTAACGGCGACCTGATCCACGATCTCCGGTATATCTTCCTGTGTCGGGCTCTGCCGCCAACTATCCGGCAGCCCGAAATTCACTTTGTGAGACCCTGCGACACAGGCGAAGCCGCCCTGACATTCACCAACTGTATTCAATTCAAACGCAACAGCCACGAGGCCGTTGTAAAACTTGCCGTTGGAGAAGTGGTAGTAGTACTGACCACCATCGGTCGCACCCACCAGGTCTTTGCTGGTGCCGCCGCCTGCCCCTTGACCACCTCCATGCAGATACAAGCGTCCTGGATGCTCGGCATCGTGCATCTTGATGTAGTCATGGTCGAGACGGTAGTGGTCCCCGAGCAGTGTCTGCAAATAGGGAGCGATAGTGGGCAGATCAATCAGGTCAGTATAAGTACCACCCCATTCCAGCATTGATGGTGATGACCACGCCGGTGCGTCGTCGTTCGCGTATTGGGTGCGATCAGAACCAAAGTAATATGCTGGTTTTTCGGCACAGGCTCGCGCCTCATCAAGGCGGTCAGACAGGCTCTTCACCTGTTCAGTGTAGAGGGCGTTACGTACGACCAGATATCCACGCAGATCAAAGGCGTACTTTTCGTATTCATCCATAGCTAATCGGTTCTCCAATTCTCCAATTCTCCAATTCTCCAATTCGGCAATTCTACAAGCGCGTGGTGGCGCTCGACGTCTGCGTGCGATTACTCACAATACGTACGATTCATTGAACTCCGCCCACGAATGGGGTTTTGTCGGTCATCATCCCAACAATAACGACGAGTGATGTGCTGCAACTTTCCATAACGAATGTTCTAGTGTGAACCGTCGAGCTGCCAGAACACCAACTGAAGAAGCTCTCGCCGGTTCGCTACGCGTCGATCTTCCCCCAAAAATTTCGCGACGTGCTGCCTGAGTGGATAGACACCACCAATACAGCGAGCGCACCAGCCGCTCAACATCGAGGTAGCCGATCTCGGGCGAGGCGCGTCTGCGACACCGGTGAAACCGGCGGTGCGTTGTTCAGCCGATGTAGCCGGCGAAGTCCGGGCCGGACGAGGTGTTCTTCATGAAGATGTCGTCGAGCCCACACAGTGTGCCGATCGCGGGTGGATTGCGGTCGAGGATCGCCGGGTCGATGTGGAGGTAGTTGTCGAACGTGCGAGCGAAGCCACGAACATGCGTGTGATGGACGGCGACGCGGTGCCCGGGCGACGTCCGGATTGCCGCACCGTGCCACAGCGCACCGTGCCACATGGCGATCGAGCCGCGCGGCATCACCACCTTCACGGCACGGTCGCTGGCGTCGTCGTCGGGCTTGCGATTTAGCTTGTGCGACCCGGGGACCACGAGCGTCGGCCCGTCATTCTCGCCGAAGTCGGTGATCGCCCATACTGCCGTGCAGTCGAAGCAGGCACCCTCGGTGCCCGGCGACGGGTGCGGTGAGTCGTTGTGCATCGGGTGGGTGTCGGCAACGACGGGTTTGCGGGACCCGATGTAGTGCGCCAGATTCATGTCCGGCCCAAGCAGTTTCTGGTGCAGGGCGAAGATATAGGGATGCAGGGCCATCTCCTCGAATATAGGACCCCGCTGCAGCAACATCGCCGCCGACTGGACATCCTTAATAGTGCTGTCCTGCAGGTGGCGCAACAGTTCTTCCTGGATCTCGTCGGCCCACGCCTCGCTGAATGCGTCTTCGATGATCGTGTAGCCGTCCTCCTCGATACGGGCGAGGTGGTCGGTCAGGCCGAGGTTTCGGATGCGGTGATCGAGGTCGGTGTTCAACCGTATGTGGCGGGCCAGGTGATCGTGCAGCCCTTCCAGCGTGGCGAGAACGGCCGGGTCCGATGGCGGGGTCCCGATGATCTCGATCGAATCGCCGTGGCGATGGGTGAGCTCGCGGGCGAGCCGCTCGCGTCGCTCGGGCATCTGCTCGTACACGCCGGTGTACATGGTTGCCGCCTGGTCGTAGTTCCCGGTGACACGCAAGTCGGGCTCGTCGAGGGTCCCTGCGCCGACCGTCAACTCACCGTCGTCAATCACGATGTGGATCGCTGCGACCCCGTCGGGGAATTCCAGATGCGGTGGCGCATCGGTGTAGATCTCATCCAATGCCAGACGCAGCCCGCGCAGCGAGTCGCGCCGCGCCGCGACCCGTGGCGTCAGGTAGTCGCGGGCAAGGTCCAGCCAGCCTGCGGTTCCGAACTCGACCTGTTGGCTGCCGAGCACGGGCAGATGGGTTGGCTGATACTCGTCGACGATGAACGACAAGCCTTCGACGTTCGGTTGGGTCTTGGTGGCGGACATGGGTACCCCTCGTTATGTATGTCCCGGCGCTCGCCGAGAAGGTCGGTCAACTTAGCAGGTTGCGCTTTCGGGTTCTAGGACGTCCCGCAGGGCTCGCTTCGTACCGCCAGCACCCAGGCTCGTCGTGCGAACAGGCCGGGTCGTATTGCGATGGTTGGCCATGGCGATCACACAAATGCCATGCAACGGCCACTTCTTGCCACAAAGCGGCGCTCAGCGAGACAGCGACTAACGCCCGTGTCATTCTAGGCCACACTAATTTGTCAAAGGTAGATCTATGGCGCTTACAGACGAAAAGTTACTGGCGTTGCCAATCACGCATTTGGTTCAGGCGCAGGTTCGCGGCGATGTCAGTGCGGTAGAAATCGTCGAGTGTTATTTGCGCCGTGCCGAGCAGATTCACGCGGCGACCAATTGCTTTACCTGCTGGGTGCCTGAAGCGCTAGATGAAGCCAGGCGCTGTGACCGCTACCTCAATGAAGCCGGTAGAATCCTGGGCCGGCTGCACGGCATCCCGTGCACAATCAAGGATCACTACGCCATGAAGGGCCTGCCCGTGACCATGGGCCTGAAAACCATGCGTGATCGCATGACGGAGTCGGGTGGCGCCCGCCATGATGCGGTCGCGGTGCTCGCCTTGCGCGCTGAAGGCGCCATCCCGATAGCCAAAACCAATATGACGCAGCACGGTGATACCTGGGGTGGCGGCAATCCGGCCTATGGCGACACGCTCAATCCATGGAATACCTTGCGCACAACGGGCGGTTCCAGTTCTGGAGAGGGGGCGGCCGTTGGCAGCAGCGCTTCGGTTTTCGGTATTGGCTCAGATGTTGGCGGATCAGTGCGCTGCCCGGCTGCATTCTGTGGTGTTGCCGGTTTGAAGCCAACAGCGCAGCGGTTTTCTTTTGGTTGGGACGACGGCCGCACGATTCTCAACCACCCCGGGGATTATGGCGTGCTCGCAACTGGCGGGCCCCTGGCGAAGCATGTGGCGGACCTGGTCGAAATCCTCAAAGTCTGTTGGGCCAAAGACAGTCCGATGCTCAACATTGATACGCGCATGCCGCCGATCGTATTCGATGAAGCAGTCATGGCATCAACTCGCCCCCTGACGATTGGCTATCACGTAGAATGTGGCTATACCCAGCCGGCGCCGTGTCCGTCGACGGTGCGCTGCACGGAACGGGTCATACAGGCGCTGACCGATGCTGGCCACAACCTCGTACCGTTCGATCCGGCAGAGGTCGTGCCGTGGGCGGATCTGCACCCGGTTCTGTTGGCGGAATATGGCGTGGGTGCCCGTGAGGAATCGGAATCGAATTCGAAAGCCCCCCGTGCGCCAAAACAGGAGCGCGAGGGTAGCTATAGCAGCAAAAGCACTGACACAGCCGTTGACGAGGTCCACCCAGACCTGGCAGGCATGGCACTAGCCAGCAAAGGGCCCGGAGAACGCCTGCCTGTTCCCTCCAATGCCCGCGAATACCATTCGATCATTGCAGCCCGGGATCGTCAGCGCGATCTCATAAGCAGACATTGGCGCCAGGCGGGGCTTGATGTGCTTATTTGCCCTGCCTGGGCATTTCCGGCACCACCCGTCGAAGAAGTCAGAAACCTGGCATCGGCAGTGTGGACGACCCAGGCTTGGAATTACTTTGATGTACCCGCTGGTGTGCTTCCAGTCGGACGGGTCACGGCCGAAGACGTGGAAACCTCCTGGGAAATTCCTCTCAATCCACCATCTGTTGAAGCATCGTTCAAAGAAGCATGTCTGCGTTCCCGAGTTGGATCCGTCGGCTTGCCCATCGCCTTGCAGGTCGTGGGCCAGCCATGGCGTGAGGAGACAGTTCTACGAGCCATGATGGAGATTGAGCGAGTTGTTGGGCAGGTAGCCGATGAATTCGCTGCTCAGCATCATCTGCTGAAGCCGATACCGCGTCGCTCGCCCAGCATGGGGGATCGGCCGGTGGCGGTAGGCTGAACCTGGTGAGTGTCGACACCGGCGCCCGGTACGCCTTGTCCTGTTAGGTTCGCGGGTATAGGGTGAGTGGGCGTCGGGCGGGTAGGAGACGGAATGCTGGAACGTATCGGACAGGTGATGGAAGAGCTGGCCAGCAAAAGGGAATTGGCGGCCGCCAAGTATGCGGAGGACCCTCTACCGACCACGGCCAAGCAAGCTAGGCTGCGCCTAGAAGCCGAGATCGCGGAGCACGATCTCGGCGCTCACGTCGCTGAGCTTGAGACCAGGGGCTACACCATCCTGACGCCGGGACGAGGGGCTCCGAAGCAGCTGACCGATGCGCTCCGGGATGCAATCCTTCGCGTTGCCGACCGGCGCGAGGTAGACTCGCTGCTTGGGGCCAGTTTCGGATTAGGCCGCACGATGTTTCATCTGCTGCCGGAGGATCCGATTTTCGAGCAGGCCCTCATGAACCCGGTTGCGCTGACCCTGCTCACCTATCTTGCAGGCTACCGCGCGCGGCTGAGCCAGACCACCGGCTTGATTAAGACTAACGAATCGGATGCGGCGCTTGCGTTTCACTGTGACGCCAGCGGCAAGCTGCCGCCGCCCTGGCCGGCCATCTCACAAACCGCTAACGTCACCTACGCGCTCACCGATTACGATCGGCCCAACGGGGCGTTGTGCGTGGTGCCCGGCAGCCACCTCTCCGGTCGGCCCCCGCCCGTAGGATTCAGCCACGACCACGAAGACGTGGAAGTGATCGAAGCGCCCGCGGGCTCGCTCATCGTCTGGCATTCGAACCTGTGGCACGCCGCGGTGCCCCGGACCGCGGACGGGACTCGTGTCACTCTAGTGGTGTTTGCCATGCGCTCGCACATGTCTACTCAGGAAGACTACGCATTCTCCACCACCCCTGCGATGATCGAGCGCAACTCGGCGCGCTTCAGCGTGCTCAGCGGTGTACTCGGCAACGTCTCCTGGCCAGGGGCAGGGCCGCGCCTGGGATCGCCGGGCGCGGCTTCGTCTTTCACCGCCGACCTCGGACGCTGGTCCTGACCCCTACAGACGTGATCGGCAGAATGAGTAGGGTGACCGGCAACGACTACATCGACTATGTCAAAGGTGCCAATGTTGCCGGGTTCAAGTGGCCGATGCCCCTACGGCGTCGTGTGACGAGCGCATCAAACAACACTGATTCGGCGAGTGTGCGCAGGTTCTGTTGGCCGTCGGCAGGCAAACGAATCCCTGCTGCTACTGCGATGAGTACGCGTGTGCGCGCGCGACCTCTTCATCCAGTTCAACTCCCAGCCCTGGTGCGGTCGGCGGAATTATGAAGCCGTCCTCCCACTGGATCGGACTTTGCAGGATGTCGGCGTGGAAGCCGTCCAACTTGCCAATGCTCTCTTGAATCAGAAAGTTAGGTGAGCAGACATCGAGCTGAATGTTCGCCGCTTCCTCGATCGGTCCGCAATACAGATGCGGTGCGATCTGGGCGTAGTAGGCTTCGCCCATACTAGCTATTTTCTTGGACTCTAAGATGCCGCCGACTCGTCCGAGGGCCATTTGCAGAATGGCTGCCGCCTGCTTTTCCAACAGTAATCGGAATTCAAACTTGGTCGCCAGCCGTTCACCCGATGCGACCGGAATGGAGGTGTGGTTGGCCACCCGCGCCATTTCATCAACGTTCTCCGGCGGTACCGGCTCTTCGAACCAGAGTGGATCGTATTGCTCGACTCGGCGTGCAAAGCGCAACGCGCCTGAGGTGGTGGTCTGGCCGTGGGTACCGATCAGAATATCGCACCTGCCACCCACCGCATCACGCACACTGCGTACCACGGCCTCGGCGTTGTCGAGTCGGTCTAGAGGGGGTTCGCGCGGATCTTCGCTACTCATGGTGTCAATCAAAGGATCGAATTTAACGGCAGTAAAACCTTCCTTGAGCAGAGCGGCGGCGCTGTTGGCTGCCCGTTCTGGATCAGTGTGTAGCGGGCCCCGGGCTTTGTCGTCGGGGGCGGGGTACAAGTACGTATAGGAGCGCAACCGGTCATGGTACTTGCCGCCCAGCAAGTTGTAGATCGGTTGTTCCAGTGCCTTGCCGTTGATGTCCCAGCAGGCCATTTCCAATGCGCTTATTATGGCGAGCACGGTGTGGTCCGGATGCTGGTGCGCAATGTGGCGTTCGTAACCTTCGCCGTAATAACCCCGTCGCCAGAATCGCTCGATTTGAAACGGATCTTCGCCGACGAGGTAGGTTTCGCCGAAGTCTTCGATCATGCGGGCGACAGTGAGTGGATGAAAAGGCACTTGGTAGGCTTCGCCGTAACCGACCAGGCCATTGTCGGTGGTGAGCTTGACGAATATCCACACGCGACCGCCCCGGTGTGGTGGTGGGGTGGCGACAACAAAAGTCTCTAAGTCGGTAATCTTCATAGTGAACCTGTGAGGAGGATGTTGGAGTAATTGACAGTGTGCCAAAGGCCCTGGCGTTGATCTACCCTGGTCGGCGGTTGCGCGACATGAGCGTTTTCGACTCAAACCTCATGGTCACCTGCGGTAGATCGCCGCGCGGAAGCTCCTGTGTTGGTCGGACCAATCCCGCCCGCGGATCATGCGATTCATCGAGTCGGGTAACGTCGATTCGCGGGCGGCCGCGTTGCAGTCTTTGCAGCGGTGCCCGTAGTGGATGTACGCCCAACCGTTCTCGGCGTAGTCCGGGTGTACGGCGACGTCCATGAGGTGACCGATCCCCAAGTCAAGACCATAAACGTTGAAACCGTCATCGTACCCGACGGGCGCTCCTTCAGTGAATTCCGATACGCCTCCACTTGCGGATACCAGGTGCAGACCCTGGGTTTTCTCCGTGACGATGAAGCTCCCATCTGGCAGCGGTGCCACAGAGTAAGGTTTAGCGTGCAAGCCAGTGGTCACAACCTCAATACGGAAGCCATGCGCCTCGCTGTGGAGGGTGTCCTGAGGGACTTCCACGGCGACCTCCACCCGGAAATCCGTAAAACGTTGGTCGACCCGGCGTTCCGCGATGTAAATCGCGATGCTCTTGATTTCGATTGGATCGAGCGACAGGCTAAAGGCCGGCTCGCGCGCACCTCGCGGACGTGGTGAAGGAATCAAAGCGCTCTTTGCGCAACTTAGCAAGCGGAAGTCTCGACGGGCAGTCACATGCCCCAGATACTCGATCCGCACGGCCCATTGGTGTCCATCAAATGCTAGCCGGTAGTACCGTGTACGACCGGGCGAAGTGTTCCGGTATGATGATGAATCGAAAGGAGGTACAACACTCATGCGACGCGTAAAACTCGGGGGTCCGAATGGACTGGAGGTTTCTCAGTGCGGAATGGGCGTGATGAGCATCACGGCGTTCTATGGCGACCCGATGGCGGACGAGGACGCCATCGAACTCCTTAGGCAGGCGGTCGAGAGTGGCTGCACGTTTTTCGACACTGCCGAGGCCTACGTCGCGGAGCATCCGGTCACTAAGGAACTGTTGTGGAATGAAGAAATCCTCGGCAAGGCCGTCGCGACCATTGGTCGGGACAAAGTGGAGATCGGCACCAAGTTCGGTGGCAAATCGGCCATGACCGGCCCCGCCAACGGTGACCACATGAAGCAGGCATGTCATGCCGCGCTGCAGCGCCTGCAGACTGACTACATCGATATGTATTACCTCCACCGCGTCGACCAGAACGTACCGATCGAGGAGACCGTGGCGACGATGGCCGAACTCGTTGCGGAAGGAGTGGTGAAGCACATCGGGCTCAGCGAAGCCTCTCCGGACGTCATCCGGCGTGCGCACGCAGTGCACCCGATCGCGTGCGTGCAACAGGAATGGTCTCTCTACACGAGGGACCTGGAGGACGACATCGTCCCCGTCTGCAAGGAGCTCGGCGTCGGCATCGTCCCGTACTCGCCGCTCGGCCGCGGGTTTTTCAGCGACGACATGGTCGCACCGGCGAATGACGCGCGTCAGCACTTCCCACGACTCTTCGGAGAAGCTTTCGAGGCCAACAAAGCGCTGCGGGCCAAAGTCGAGGCGATGGCCGAGGCGAAGGGATGCCGCACGGCGCAGCTCGCGCTCGCGTGGCTGTGGGCGCAAGGTGAGAAGCTCGGAGTCGACGTCGTGCCCATCCCCGGCACGACCAAGATCAGGAACGTGCAGAGTAACTGCCTCGCGGCGAGCGTGCCGATTTCCGCCCCGGAACTCGCCGAGCTCTCGAGCATCTTCGACGGCGTGGTCGGGGAACGCGGCTTCAAGCAGTACATGGACAGCACCTACCGAATCACGACGAATGCGAAGGCCAGCTGACTGCGAGAATGTTAGCGCACGAGACGTGGTTGCAGTGAGACGACACGCGCGAACGCTGGCACTGCTGGCTGCGTGCTGTTGGGCACCTGCGCTGGGCGATACGGCGGATCCAAAATGGCAGCATGGGCTCTCCTTTTACGGCGATTTCAAATATCCGCCTGGGTTCGCCCACTTTGACTATGTGGACCCCGATGCACCGAAAGGAGGCAAACTGGTCCGTGCCATCGGCACAAATTTCAACAGCTTCACCCCGTTCATCGCCAAGGGTATTTCCGCGCCGGGAATCGATGTGATCATCGAGCCCGCCCTTTACGATTCCCTGCTACGTCCGTCGGGCGACGAGATCGGCGTCTATTACGGCAACCTCGCCGGCGAGGTTGCGCCTTCCGCCGACATGAAGGAAGTGCGCATGCGATTGCGTCCCGAAGCGCGCTGGCATGACGGCGTCCCTGTCTCCGCGCACGATGTTAAGTTCACGTTCGAACACATTCGAGACCACGCGTTTCCAGGAGTTAAAGCGGCCTACCTGTCGCTCAAGGAGGTGCATGTCGTCAACGCGCGTGAAGTGTTGTTCGAGTATCACTTTCCCGTGAATTTGAACGCCATGATGGCACTCGGCAAGGTCGCGATTCTGCCGGAGCACTATTGGCGCGAACGCGACATCACCCAGACGACGACACAACCGCCCGTCAGCAGTGGCCCGTACCGCATCAGCAGTTTCGAACTCGGCAGCTACGTCGAGTTCGAACGGGTGGAGGACTATTGGGGCAAGGACCTGGGCTTACACCGTGGCAGTTTCAATCTCGACGTGCTGCACTATGAGGTCTATCGGGATGCGACGGTACAACGCGAGGCGTTTCGCAAGGGGTTGTTGGACACGTTCATCGAGTCAAGCGCCGTCGAGTGGGTAACCGGGTACAGCGATCACGCTCTTGTGGAGCAAGTGCATCACAATTTCCAGCACTATGTCGGCGTGATCTCGGCGCTGGCGTTCAACCTGACGTATCCCCGCTTCCAGGATGTGCGCGTACGGGAAGCACTGACACTTGCGTTCGACTTCGAGTGGATGAACCGGGTCCTCGACTACGGCGTGTACGACAAGCCGCAGAGTTATTTCCATGGCACCTTTCTCGCTGCTGCCGGCTTGCCGTCCGACGACGAAATCGCACTGTTAGAGCCGTTCCGCGGGCAATTGCCTGCGCGCGTATTCACTGAGCCGCCGTTCAACGGCAACTCGACGACCCGGCTCGGCCGCCGCGATGCATTGATTCGCGCGCAAGCGCTGCTCGAGAAGGCGGGTTGGCGATATAGCGACGGCGCGCTGGTCGATACGGGCGGCGAGCGCTTTAACATCGAGTTTCTCGTCGCGGCTCAAGGGGGCCAACGCGCGCGGCTTCCCTACGCCGATCAATTGCGGCGCCTCGGTATCGATGCGAGCGTGCGCCTCGTCGAAGTGGCGCATTACATCAACCTGCGCCGCGACAACAAAGGCGACGCCGTTGCAGGAAGCCTCGCTATCGCCATGCCGCCGAACCAGGAGGTTCCTGCTTATCTCGCTTCAACAAGCCGGGGCAACGCCAACTTCGCCCACTTGAGTTCGCCGGTGGTCGACGCTTTGATAGAGTATGTTCTGGCGGCAGAGAGTCGCGCCGAGCTGATGACCGCATCCCGCGCATTGGATCGAGTTCTGTATTGGCAGTTCTACTTTATTCCTTTGCGCACGGTCGGCGGTGTGCGGATCGTCATGTGGGACAAATACGCCAAACCCAGCGTGCAATCACGCGACCTCGGGGGGTTCCCTAGCACCTGGTGGTGGGACCCGGAGAAGGCGGTGCGCGTCAATCGAGCAACAGGTAAGGATTGACGTTGCCGATGCGAATTTAATGCGGCGCTCACAGCAGGCGTGGTCGATGATTGAGCAATCGCGGTACTGTACGATTTGTTGAGGGGAGCCCTCAGCGTGCCAGGCATAGAGAGCCACGCGATTGGCATGCAAGCTTGGCCTGTGTAGGCTTGGCGTTACGACATGACGGACAGAAGACTGTCGTCGGGAGGGTGTTGCGGTGCGTGCAGGTGAGGAGACCTTGATGTTAGTCGGCGCGGCAAGCTGAGGCTGAATATGAGGCGAATGCAGTGAGCATTATCAAACGGATAACTGTACAGACCTATACCTATCAATTGGATGATTTCGGTCCGAACATGGCGGTTTACAAGAAAGGCGGCAGCCTCGACGTTACCA
>Ga0114999_10008908_pt1 | contig 11104 bp, 14 predicted proteins | sample ArcticOcean_MG_C_3_FD_89820 | JGI IMG/M metagenome (GOLD analysis project Ga0114999, IMG submission 89820) | Marine microbial communities from western Arctic Ocean - ArcticOcean_MG_CB8_126 | ecosystem: Environmental > Aquatic > Marine > Oceanic | place: Arctic Ocean: Canada Basin | collected...
GGGTGAACTCGCCGTTGAGGCACCGCGGGATATAGGGGTACTCGTTGGTGACGAAATAGAGGTACTCCCCATTGAGGGCGGTGCCGTTGCACGCGTCGAGGTCGCCGGCCCCTTCGGTGTACATCCAGTCCGAATCGTAGGTGCCGTCGGGGGGGGGGCCTTCCAGATCAAAGCGGGTGTTGTCCGGGCCGCTGGCGACGCAATCCGAACCGGTGCGAGGGGTCGTGGCCAACTGATAGCTTGACCGGTAGGCGCCTGATTTAGAAAAGTACATCAGGTAGCCGTCGGCGGCGAAGCCGACATGCACCAGATCGTCGTCGGTGGCGTAGGCTGCGACCAGTAGTGACGAGACGCCGTGGTAGTGGTATTTGCCGCCGGGTTGGACATGGGCGTTGTTGAAGTCGAGCCCCAGGTTATAGAGGTCTTGCAACGCTTCAATTCGGTAGTTTTCGCCGCCACAGCTGACCGACTCGGCGGTGCCGGGCTCGAACGCCACGCCGTTGACCGCAACCCCCGGTGCCTGGGCAAAAGTGGCGTTGCCGGTGAAGGTCGGCTCGGTGGTGAACACGTAGCGTAGCGACTGTTTGGTGATAGTGTTGGGGTTGCCGGCGTTCGGGAACTCACCGGTCTCGTGGTTGGGTAGGGAGTTGGATTCGATGGTGCGGGTCGAACTGCCGACGGTAACGGTGACTCTCGTGCCGAACGCCTCATCTATCAACGTATACGAGTCGAGGTAGTTGGACGCTTCTTCGGTGGATGCGGATACAGAACAAAAGCAAACAATTGCTATAAACGTGGCTGCGGCGACTATTAGCTTCATGCTGAGGAGATCCGATTATTGGGTTCATGTTGCGGTCAACACGTTGTATTTCGTCCTTAGATGCTTCTGGCTCTACTTTGTTAAAATTTTGTTAAAAAAAACAGCGTCCGGCTATGTTTCCGCAGGAACTGATCGAACCATTCGCAAAAGCTATTACGGAGAAAGACGATCTGGTGGTGGATGTGTTCGCAGAAAGTGGCACTACCAGGATTGTGGCTCTGGATTTAGGACCTGGGCTGGTGGCCAAAAGCCCGTAATCGTCCACCAGGCTGGGCAACGCCAATCCATCGGCAGACAGAGTCGGGGAGCTTGTCGTGTTTAACATTGGCGACAACAAATATCGCCTCATTGCCTCAATCCTCTTCAATCGCGGCAAGGTCTACATTCGCCACGTCCTCACGCACCAAGAATATGATCGAGGAGGATGGAAACCATGAGTGTCATTACACCACAAATCAAGCGGTCTTGGACCAATATCAGCCCTCTACTGAGTATTCAAAGTGAGCAAGAAGTATGATGAGGCTGTAGGCAGGCTCAATGGCCTAATTGACGAAGTGGGCACGGACGAGCACCACCCGCTTTATTCCCTGCTTGATACGCTGGGCACGGTAATTCATGCCTACGAGGATAAACACTATCCGATGCCGAAATGCCGTGGGGGTGACTCACTCCAGTTCCTCATGGACGAGCACAGTCTAACCCAGCTCCGGGTTACCAGAGGTCGAATCTCAAGGAGTGGTTTCGGAGATCATTCGCGGGAAACGTGAACTGAATGTCAGGCAGATTCGCGCCTTGGCAAAACGATTCAAGGTATCCCCGGCCGCATTCATTATAGGTCCGCATACTGCCCAGTTGCGTCAAGAGCTTGTGTGAATGCCCTTCGCCCAACACCGCGGTTTACACGGCGCCGGCGACAACCCACGCATCGTCCATCACAAACTGCTGACTTTTTTCGTCGCCTACCGCGCCCCCGTGCGAGGTGCTCAGCGTCCGGAGCAGAAACCGGCTGAGGAGGTTCAGGTCCAGCTGGAACAGCAAGTTGCACAAGACCTGGCGGCAATGGACTACGGGGAGATCGCCGCACTGTTCACTGACATGGCCTACCTCAGACGTCGGGTGGGACTCCACGCATTGCACGTGTTCGCCGAACGGGCCACCTATCCGACTTTGCGAGTGGGCCTGGAACGTATTGCCGCCGGTGACTCTCCGGCGCAGATCATGACGGCCTTGGAGTCGCGATTGAACGACATGTTGCGGGAGTCGAGATTACGCTATCAGGCCACAATAGCCGGTGCGTTGGCGGTACAAAAGGGATGCACACCCGACGAGACGGTAGAAAAAAATTCCGCAGCAGGCGATCGAGCAGTCGACGGCTTGAACGCCCCTTCCAGACAAGGGATGTAGGTTCACGACATGGCGAGCTCAAACCAGTGGAACCGGATCGCCGCGGAGCCAGGCGAAGACGCAGAGCGCGGGGCCGTCGGTGTCCTGCCCTCTCAGGACGACCGTCCCAACAGCGGCCTGCGTGAGGGTGACATCACCCAGACGCATCTTCCCGTTTTACCGCTCGCTGTCACGCCACAATCTTCGCTGATTCCGGCATACCAAGTGCCGTCATTCGGTTGATGACATTGACGGCGATCAACGCTTCCTTCTTCTGAGACTCGCGATGCTTTGCTCGGAGACGGTTGCCAATGATGCGCTTGTATCGGTACATCCCGCTCTCGGCTCGAGCCTGTTGGTGAGCCCCCGATTCCTTGCGCCATTGGCCTCGTCGACCCGACTGCACCGATCCGCTCGATGGCCTGGTTGCGTTGGCACCACACTCCCGTGGCTCGCGCATCCACCTTGGCCGTCTTCACGGCGGGACCACAATCTTGATGTTGGCGACACCCGATGCTGCCAGGGCCTCATACATCGGTCGCGAATCGTACGCTCCGTCTGCTGTAGACCGCGCGACGCTGCCTTCGATCTGCTCGAGCATTGAGATCGTGACACACGCATCATCCTCAACTCTGTCGGTGAGAGCAGAGGCGGTGATATAGCCGTCCCCATCAATGCCCAGGTGCAGCTTGCGCCAGCTTTAGACGCTGGTTCGGGGTCTTGTGCTTGTGAGCCTGCCACTCTCCATCGCCCAATACCTTCAAGCCCGTCGAGTCGATGACGAAATGGAGCGGGCCTGCGCTCTGAGCGAAGCGCGGGACTTCAACATCTCGACTACGCCGAGACAGCGTTGTATGGTCGGGCGTCTTGAGGGCCAGGTCCATCAAGCCAATCAGAGAAACCAGAAAACCTTCGGTCTGTCGCAACGGCAGGTGGCACACCATCCTCAAGGTTAACGCAGTCACGATCACCAGGCTGGAGTACCGGCGCTGGCCTCCTGGACGCCCGCTTGCAGGTGCATTCCATGAGCAGATCGCCGCCTCGTCGAACCAGACCGTGATGTCTCCTCGAGGTGATCTGCAAAACGACAGGATCGATCGAGGCCATCGCAGATATCAAGCCGAGCCATGCACCAACGCCCTTGCGCACCAACTGCGGCGGGCAACATGGGTTTCTTGGTTGCTTTTTTCCCTGATTTTGCTATTCTCGGGCGGTTAATTGCCCCCTCTTCCGCTGACACAGATCGATGTTCGACGCCATTCTCTCAAGTGAGACCATCTCAGGCATCCTCATTATCGGTGCCTTGGTGATGGCCGTGCGTTCAATCCTGTTCTTCAGTCGCGAGGCGGCCACGATCGCACCGCGACTGAAGAAGGTTGATCTGGATCTGAACAAGCGCCGAGACAGCATGGCTGAGAAGAAAGCAGCAGTGAAGGAGCTAACGGTGATCGTTGATCCTTTGACTTACCAAGAGGGGAAATTGCGTACATACCACGAAGTGCTCAGGGACATCGAGCTTTCACATGACCGCAACGAGGCCGAAAAGAGCGAGATGGACGAAGAAGCAAAGCGCAAGCGCATCCAACGAAAGAAAATGGGCTTCTGACTAAGACGTTGCCCCATGATCGTTCGATGGTCAAGCTGTAGAGCTTGATGGGTAGGACGCCCCGACGGGACGTCCTTTTTTTGTTTTACGTCGACAGCCGATAGAAGCTTGTCGCCGTCCCCTCGAACAGCGCGCACTGTTGGTCCCCCGTCGCACCTTCGATCAATTCATCTACTACATATAGCCAACGCTTGTAGTCAGCGGCCAGCGTCGACACGGGCCAATCGCTGCCAAACATCAAGCGATCAAAGCCGAAGGCATCGATCACGACCTGCGCAAATGGCTTGAGTTGATCAACCGTCCAGCAAGACCAGTCAGCTTCCGTCACCATGCCGGAGAGTTTGCAGTACACATGTTGCAGACTCGCCAGTTGCTTCAAATCGTGGGTCCAGGGCTCGAGTTCACCCTTGGCGATATCCGGTTTGCCCACATGATCTAAAACGATGGCCGTCTGGGGACACTCGCGCGCCAGCTCGACAACACTGGCCAACTGATGGTGGCGGATACATACGTCAAAGGAGTAACCACGCTCACCCAGGGCGCGCACCCCCTCGATCAACTCGTCACGCGCCGCAAAATCGGCCGATTCTCCCTGGATGAGCCGCCTGAATCCCTTGAGGCGTGGGTGCTCTCCCAGATCGTCCAGATACTTGCTCAGATCATCTTTCTTTTCAACGGGTGCCCAACCGACCACGGCCTCCACAGGCCCCTCATCGTCGGCGATACTCAGGACCCAGCGCGTTTCCTGAAGAGCGAAGCACTCGTCCACGTCGGCCTGCACGTGCACCGAGCGATCAACGTCGGTATCTTCGATGGCCTGCGCATAATCCCGTGGCAGAAAGTCACGATGGATCGTAGATCTGTCCGCCAAGCACTGATAGCGAAATCGGCCCCGATCCCACAGATGATGATGCGCATCGACGATCTTTCGACTCATGACTGTCCTCATTAGTAAGAATGGATCGAATCGCTGTGAGCGTTCACGATCTTCCCACAATCAACGCGATCCTCAACACTGCGTGCACGCTCTGCCTGAGTCTCGGTTATGTCGCCATCCGTCGCCAGGATCGACAGTGGCACCGACGCTGGATGCTCGCAGCGGCCAGCTTCTCAGCGACGTTCCTTGTCAGTTACTCGATCTACCACGTGCAGGCAGGATCGGTGCCTTATCCATTACACGATTGGACGAGATACGTCTATTTCGCCGTCCTACTTCCCCACATCGTGATGGCTGTAGTAACGGCTCCCTTCATCCTTATGGTTCTGATGTTTGCCTTGAAGGGCCAATTTCATCGGCACGCCCCCCTGGCCAGACGCGTGTGGCCTGCATGGATGTTTGTCTCTTTGAGCGGCGTCGTCGTCTACCTCTTGCTGTATCAATGGGCAGGCGGCACGGCAGCTTAGAACGAACATAGGGGACCTCCCCCCGGAGATCCCCTTGTTCGATCACTGAACTTTGTGGAACAGTTGTTCAGGCGCACATTGGCACGCCGGCTACTTCCAGGCATTCGGGACGAACACTGTCCTGTCCCATGATGATTGCCTGCCACGCCTCATAGAGATCGTGCATGATCCTGCGGGCCTCAGTGATGGCACCCCGGTCTATTCGCACATTTCCCTGAATCAGACGTCGATATACATATAGGTACAACCGTTCGAGGTTGTCGGCGATCGGACCGGCGCTCTTGTCTAGCGCGTCGGAAAGCTGCAGTACGATCTCCTGTGCGTGAATGAGACAGTCCCCTTTGCCGATCATGTCGCCTTCTTCCATCCGCACCAGAGACTCGTCCATGCAACTGATCGCCTTGTCATAAAGCATGAGCAAGAAGAGCCCCTTATCCGACAGTACGGCCGGGGCCCAAGGCATCTGGTCGACGAACGAGTCGTCGGCGCTCTCAAAACTACCGGGACGCACGAGGTCGGAAGAATCTCCGAATCCATCGGAGCTGCCTCCGGGAAAGGGAACGCGATTGGTATTGACCATCCTTGGCCTCCTTCGTAAATACCGGCAAACCGCACGAAGCGGATCTGAACTGCCGGTCGATGACGCTTGGCATCGTGCCCAACGCCGTCCTGTGATTGGGGGTGCTCAACCTGCCATCCTCGCGACAGGATATCACCTGCTCACTTGCTGGCGGCGTCGGTCCCCCTCCTAAGGAATCGACTCAGCCCGCCCGAATTCATTCAACTTCACCAAACTTGATACCAAGTTACAGTAAGCTTATCGACTGGAACACAGAAATCTCCAGCAGAAAATCAGACCGTCTGGAGTTCTCCAGTCGGCCCCATCAGACGAACGTCTCTATATTAGAAATATCATGGCTGACAATCTCTCTGACGACGAACTACACAACCTGATTTCCGCGGCACGCGCATCGAGGGGGGACGTTGGCCTCTCGAACCCCGGCGGTGCGGCGATGTCCTATGATTTCCGGCGGCCTCAGCAGGTTCACAAAGACCATGCTCGTCGTATGGAGAACATTCATGAGCAGTTCGCCCGACTGCTTGCGTCGTCGATATCGAGCAACATGCGCCAAGTCGTCGATGTCGATCTCGCCTTCTGTGATCAACTCCTCTACCACGAGTTTATCAGCAGCCTTCCCAGCCCTGGTTCCTCTTACACCTTCGTCATGGCGCCCTTCGGTGGGCAAGCGATTCTCAGCATCGCCAATGAACTGGTCATGGCGATCATCGATCGTGCTTTTGGTGGGCAGGGACGGTCCTTTGTGGGTAGCGATGATCGGCCCCTGACGCAGATCGAGATGAACATCATCAACAAGCTTGCAAGCCGGATATTTACCGATCTGGAGGCCACCTGGGAACCGGTGGCACGGGTGAAAATCACCGAGGTGGGTTTAGAAACAAACCCGGAGTTTATTCAGATCGCCGCCCCTGGAGACGGTTGTTTCATCGTCGCCTTCGAAGCCAATGCGCGCTCGGCGACTGGACTCGTGCATCTGTGTTATCCTCTCGGAACACTCGAACCACTGTCAGAGAAGATTTCACCAACACCGGGCACACGCACTCGAGACGCGGATCCAGCGCAGGTGAGTCGTCAGCGTCGCGCCCTCGGGAAGATGAAGATCCCTGTTCATCTCCAGGTTGCCCGCGGTGCTCTGTCGTTGAACGAGGTCGCCGAACTTCAGGAAGGTGATGTCGTGAAGTTGGACACCCAGAAGGACGAACCCGCCGTGTTGTTCGTCGGTGGCCGAGCAAAATACCTGGCCCGCCCGGGTCTCCAGGGTCGCAAGAGAGCGGCCCAGATCATCGATGAAATCGACGCTGACTCGGAAGATCTCTACGGATAAGGCGCCAGTACGCCGATACTACCTCTATGCGCCCGCTGGTCGGGTGATCGACCTGTCAGCCCACCACTATCTCCAGATTCGACGTGCCTGTGGATCCACTCAGCAGCTTTCTCCACCGACTATCGATGGCAAGCAGCCTGATGGGTGGGGTCTTTGCGATTGGTTTTCTGATCGCCTGGTGGGATCCCCATCCGAAACTCATTTTGACCTTGGCCATCGGTCTCAGCTGCGGCATGCTGCTGTTGGGTCCCTATGCGGCGGCCGCTCTGTATACGACCAAGCTTCAGCAGGTCTGGCACGGGCATCTTCGCTGGCCTCTGTGTCTGATACTGGCTGTGTCGAGTGTCGTGTTGCTGGATGCTTTCCTGCACTGGTCGACGCCTCAGCTTGTGCTGGCCGCCACCGTGGCCTCTGTCGGAACCGTCTTCGGTCATGACGCTTCCCTGGCGGTGCTGGAGTTACGCGGCAGTGCCGGTCGGGTAGATCCGTGGATGGTTGGACTCTTCCCTGCCCTGGTTGGGTTGGCTGCCCTGGCCGGCTATTGCAGCCTGGGCTTCGCCATCGGCGCCTATCAGGTCACACGCGCCTTCGTCGGCTGACAAGCGGTGGCCACCCTCGCCGACACGCTGCGCCACAGCTTTGAAGATCTGCTGCTAGGCCCACCGCAATTTGATCCGACGGCCAACCTGCCCAACATGGTCGTCTATCCGGTATTTCCAACGCATCTGGCACCTGATCCGCCAGACGTCGTAAGCCTGACAGAAGCCATGCGACGAGGTGTTCGCCTTTCGGATACAGGAATTGTCACACAGGTACACATCGACAATCCCTTGCCCACAGCCGTGTTGGTGGGTGAATCAGATATCCTCGTCGGCCCCACGCAATTGCGCGCGGTTCAGTTCAGCTGTCTCGTGCCACCAGGCAGGCGAGCATCCATTCCCGTCAATTGTGTCGAGGCGGGCCAGCCGACCGTCTACCAGGCGCAGTTTACCGATACCGCCGCTTGTCCGTGGTATCTGCGCTCCTTCAAACTCGAGCAACTATCGAGACACGGAGACAATCACCAGCATCGGATCTGGGATCGAATCAAGGCGTACCTCCATCATACGGGCACGGTCTCCTCTACACAGGATGTGTGTGCCGTCTTCGACCAGTTCGGCGACGACCTCGACGACCTGAGCCGCGTGTTTCCCCTGCAGCCAGGTCAGGTGGGCTGCGTCAGCGCCGTCGGTCAGGATCTGTTCATTGAAATTTTTGGCGACCCCGAGATACTCGAGGAACGCTACGATCAGGTTCTACACAGCGCCCTCGTGGAAGCGATCGCGCACCCGACCCGTGAGGTGACGCCCGCGTCGCAGGTTGATGGTGTGCTCGACGAACTCATCGACGCAAGCCGCAGCAGCAAGGTTGTACACAGTAGGTCCCTTCGCGACAGTGGTCGCACGCAGATCTTTAACAAAGGCGCCATCGCCGGTTCGGGTCTGGTATCGGAGGGTCGACTTGTACACTTAACCGCCCACAAACGCTGCTGGGGTTTTGGCCGTGCTTTTCACGAGCAGTTGCCTGAACTGAAGCATCAGCGCTCTGAGCGTGCCAAAGAACATGCAGATCTATTCGCCCAGCTAGACGATGACTATACGCGGCGCTGCAAACGTTATCGCTCGTTTCTGCGCAAGCTGACCCCCTCACGCACAACCAGTGCCAAGCCTTATGTGGACACTGTTTCCAAAGACGATTCAACCGAGAGACTGGCCACCGAACCTCTTCCTCTGAGCAACGATTTGCATGAGTTTTTCCTGCGTTTGTTTCGACGATAGAGATCCCTCGCCGAGGTCCGCGCCCTTCATCTTGACATCCCCGTAAGTGGCGGCTACACTCGCCCTGCTACCTACCACCTGTCTGCCCCTAATGGGTCGGACAATGGGTCGTCGCTCCACTGTGCGTCCTGCTAACGTACATGTGCGTCCTGTAACGCAAAACCCGATCACCGTTCCCCCTCGATCATCTACTTTTGTCGAAAATGCCTGCGCTGATGCGAAAATCTGTGACTTTGATCTTCGCTCTGCTCTTGCTCGCGGCAGTAGGTATTTGGCGGATGGGTCAACCTACACAGGCACCAGAGGTCGACATTTCCATTCGTGCAGGCATGAGCGCCCGCGCGATTGGCCATCACCTTCAGCAAGCCGGACTGATCCAGCATGCCCGCTACTTCGAGTGGCTGGCGAGATGGCGTGGTGTGACAGACCAACTCGAAGCTGGCAACTATCGGCTCGATGGAACGGCCTCAACAGGGCAACTACTCGACGCATTGCTCGAAGCCCCACTGGAAATGGTTCGCGTCACCATCCCCGAGGGCCTGACTCGACACGAAATCGCCTCTATCTTGCAGGCGGCCGAAATCGCCGACTCGAGCCGTTTCATCGCCGCCACCGATGACGACAGCCTCATCGCTCAACTCGGTGTCCCCGCCAGCTGCCTGGAAGGTTATCTGTTTCCCGAGACCTATTTTCTACCAGCAGATATCAACGAGAAGGACATCGCTCGCCTCATGGTCGAGGAATTTTTCAACGTATTCAGCGATGCGCATTTCGCTCGCCTTGAGTCCATCGAGCTGACATTGCATGAGGCCGTGACGTTAGCATCTATCGTCGAACGTGAAGCCGTTGCCGCTGAGGAGCGACCGACGATTGCCGCCGTCTTCCTGCGCAGACTGGAATTGCGTCGACGACTCGAGTCCTGTGCGACCGTCGAATTTGCCCTGGGCGTGCATAAGAAGCGACTTACCAACGCCGACCTGTGGGTGGTCAGTCCATACAATACTTACAGGCACATTGGTCTTCCGCCTGGCCCGATCGGTAGCCCCGGACGCGCCTCGATTGAAGCGTCACTGCATCCGGTACCGACGGAGTATCTCTACTTCGTCGCGCGCGGAGATGGCACACATACGTTCAGCCGCTCAAACCAGGAGCACGAGGCAGCCAAACGCGCCATCCGCCTTGCGCAGCGCCGCAGTCGCCTCAATTGAACCAAGGCCAATCAGCCACCGCGCCCACCCCACGCCAAGGAAAAGCGCAGCAATTTGTACAGCCTCGATGACCTGAACCCGGAACAACGCAGAGCCGCCGAGACCACAACAGGGCCTTTGCTCATTCTTGCTGGTGCCGGATCCGGCAAGACGCGTGTGCTCACCTATCGCATTGCGCACATGATCGATGCACTCGATGTAGCTCCCTGGAACATCCTTGCCGTCACCTTCACCAACAAGGCGGCCGGCGAGATGCGGCAACGGGTGGTCGATCTGGTCGGCCCCGTCGCTGAGCGTATCTGGATCGGCACCTTCCACTCTGTCTGCGCCAGGCTGCTGCGCTATGAAGCAGAGGCCTTCGGACTTCACCGAGATTTCACGATCTATGATGAAGAAGATCGACGTGCACTCGTGCGACGAATCCTCAACGCACGCGACCTGTCGGACCAGGATTTCCCCCCCAGGGCCGTAGCAGGACAGATCAGTCGCGCCAAGAATTCGATGATCGATGTCGAGACCTTTGCACGGCAATCCGGCGGCGACCCACATCGCCGCCAGATCGCCGATGTCTATGCGGACTATGAGAAAGGATTGCGTGCCAACAAGGCCCTCGATTTCGACGATCTAATCATCGAACCCGTGCGCGCCTTCCGTCGCTGCCCTGAGGTTCTGGAGAAGTATCGACAGCGCTTCAAACACGTCCTCGTCGACGAATATCAGGACACAAATCGTCCGCAATACTTGCTCACTCACCTACTGGCCGAGGAGCATCACAACATCTGTGTTGTCGGCGATGATGATCAGTCTATTTATCAGTTCCGCGGCGCGGATCTGCGCAACATTCTCGATTTCGAGAAAGACTATCCTGAAACGGCCGTGGTTCGTCTCGAACAGAACTATCGCTCCACAGCACGTATTCTGGGTGCTGCCAATGCGGTGATCGGCAACAATCTTGATCGCAA